>Ga0210040_10003317_pt1 | contig 21885 bp, 19 predicted proteins | sample CryGeyCG12114_NA_FD_185462 | JGI IMG/M metagenome (GOLD analysis project Ga0210040, IMG submission 185462) | Groundwater microbial communities from aquifer - Crystal Geyser CG19_WC_8/21/14_NA (SPAdes) (version 2) | ecosystem: Environmental > Aquatic > Deep subsurface > Groundwater | place: USA...
AAAACAAAATAGGGGACAGCAGTCCCCTCTATTTTATTGTTTACGGTACAAATTTAACATATTTTTCCTTTCCAAACAAGATTGCTTATTTATTCAACTAAAAAATACTGATTTACTGGTACTTTTGCCTTTGCGCCAGCGTTGATCGTATTGCCTGGGCAGAAAACAGATTTTAAATTTAGAAGCGTTAGTACGAACAAGTCAGAATTTGTAAGTTTGCCCTATAGCTTATTGAAAACGTGCGCAGAAAATTTTCTTTAGGAGTTTATGGCCTGGTGGTGTTGTGGTTAATCCTGGCGCTTCTTTTTATGCACGTACCGCCCAAATATTTCTGGCCGGCGGCTTTTATCGCCTTATCTATGCCGGCAGCCTTGGTGCTGAATTTACTTTTTTTAATTGTATGGCTTTTTCGGCGTTCGTTTAAAGTTCTTTTACCAGTAGCAGTGCTGGTATTTTTCTGGGGATACTACCAACGCGGGCTCACCCTAAATGCAAACTCCGACCCGGAAGATCTGGCAATTTCGGCCAATAAGTTGAGTGTATTAAGCTACAATGTCCGGATATTTAACACCTACGCGCATTTACAGGATAAAAATCAAACCTCCTCGAAAGAACTAATAAAGTGGGTAGCCCGGAACCCGGCCGATGTATATTGCTTGCAGGAGTTTTACAACGAAGACAAATCGAAAGTATATAATGCCACCAGCAAGATAGCCTGGCAACGCGAAAAATATTTTTTTCTCTCCCGCACGTTTATTAATCGCATTGGCGCTGAATTTGGTTTAGCCATTGTCTCTAAATATCCAATAGTGGAAAAAGGAACCATCAGTTTCGGGAAACTTACTCAAAACCATGGCATGTACGCCGATATTAAAGTAAAAAACGATACGGTGCGGGTTTATAACTTCCATTTTCAGTCGATGAGTATCGAAGAAAAGCAAATTAAAGATACTTATAAAGATCAGGACGGCTTTAAAACGGAAGGCCGGAATGTACTGCGCCGGTTTAAAAAAGGCGTAGTTAAGCGCAGCGATCAGGTAAATGTATTATTAGAACACCTGCAGAATTCGCCGCACCCGGTTATTTTTTGCGGTGATGTAAACGATGTGCCGTACAGCTATACGTATGAGCAACTGAATAAATATTATACCAATGCCTTTGTAAAAAAAGGATTTGGCATTGGGGCCACCTATAACGGCATTTTACCTTTTGTACGCATCGATAATCAATTTTGCAGCCCGGAACTGGAAGTTTTGGATTTTACTTTACACGATACTATTACGTATTCCGACCATTTTCCCTTAACGGCGGTTTATGGATTAAGCAAAAAAGCAGCAGATTAATAAATGAATAACAGCAGGCGGGTTCAGTTATATAAATCAGCAGGTCGGAAATATTTGCTGTTTATCAACGTATGGTTTACTCAAATTTAAATACCCTGCACGTAACCATTAACTAAAGTTTGTCTGCCCCAGATTGGTGGCTATTTTTCATCTTACCTAAAATAAAGTACTTTTGCGTCATGCAAAATCAATTTTCGCTTTATAATACGCTTACCCGCAAAAAAGAAGTTTTTACACCGTTACACGCGCCATTTGTCGGCATGTACGTTTGCGGTCCCACTGTGTACAGCAACGTGCATCTGGGAAATGTCCGGACATTTCTTACGTTTGATATTATATTCCGGTATTTGCAGTTTTTGGATTACAAGGTGCGGTATGTGCGCAATATTACCGATGTTGGTCATTTGGAAAACGATGTGGATGAGGGCGAAGATAAAATTGCTAAAAAAGCCCGCCTGGAAGCATTAGAACCCATGGAGATTGTCCAGAAATATACAAACGATTTCCACGAGGTACTGAATCAGTTTAATTTGCTGCCACCCAGTGTAGAGCCGTCTGCTACCGGTCATATTCTGGAACAGATTGAAAGCGTAAAAGCCTTAATAGAAGCCGGATTGGCTTACGAAGCCGCCGGTTCCGTTTATTTTGATGTCCTGAAATATAACCAACAGCACCACTACGGTATCTTATCCGGCCGAATAATTGAAGATTTGCTGAGTGAAACCCGGGAACTGGATGGCCAGTCGGAAAAGCGGAATGCCTTGGATTTTGCTATCTGGAAAAATGCCTCGGCCGAACATATTATGCGCTGGCCATCTCCCTGGGGAATGGGTTTTCCGGGTTGGCACCTGGAGTGTACTTCCATGAGTACAAAATATCTGGGGCCGCATTTTGATATTCACGGGGGTGGGATGGATTTGAAATTTCCGCACCACGAATGCGAAATCGCGCAAGCCGTAGGTATAAACGGGGAAGAGCCGGCTCGTTATTGGATGCACACGAATATGCTGACCGTGAACGGTGAAAAAATGTCTAAATCGAAAGGAAACTCCTTTTTACCAGCCCAATTATTTACCGGCGACCATCCGTTGCTCCAACAAGCTTATAGCCCCATGACCGTGCGGTTTTTTATGCTGCAGGCGCACTACCGCAGCACTTTAGATTTTTCGAATGAAGCTTTAATTGCGGCGCGCAAAGGCTATATCAAACTTATGAACGGTCTGCATATTCTGGACAAATTGGTTTACCCAACCGAATCGGAACAAAATGCTGAAACTGACGCCGAGCTGAAAAAACTAACGAGTGACTGCTTTAATGGTCTGAATGATGATTTAAACACCGCTCGGACCATTGCCTCGTTATTTAATCTGCTTAAAAAAATAAATAGTTTTTATACCGGCAATATCTCTTTGGGGAGTATTAGTCCGAAAACCTTTGCGGAGATAAAAAACACTTACCGGATTTTGGTTTTAGATATTTTGGGTTTAAAAGAAGAAAGCACCGCTGATGCCGGCCAATTAATTAAGGTATTATTACGTTTCTACCAGGAAGCCAAGGAAGCGCGAAATTACACCCGGGTCGACGAAATCCGGGCAGAATTTAAAAAGCAAGGCGTAGTGATAAAAGATATGAAAACCGGAATTGACTGGGCTTATGAAGAATAAAATTGTAAAATTTGGCATTAGCTTAATTCTCCTAATAAACCTGTTTAGTTGTGATTTTCGCAAGAAAGATACCGCTGAGAATACCCAAACCCCAACGCAACCGGCTCCGGTTAGCACCGCACCTGCCTTCAACCCCGATTCAGCGTACCAGTACGTGGCCAAACAAGTAAGTTTCGGGCCACGGGTGCCGAATAGTGCGGAGCACCGGACGGGCGGCGATTACTTAATTCAAAAATTAAAAAGCCTGGGGGCCACGGTGCAGGTGCAGGAATTTGAGAGCACTACCTTCGATGGTAAAAGATTAAAACTGCGCAACATTATTGGTTCTTACAATCCAGCAGTAACTAATCGAATTCTGTTAGCCTCCCATTGGGATACCCGTCCATTTGCCGACAAAGACGAAACTAACCCGGCTACACCGGCCGATGGCGCGAACGATGGCGCTAGCGGCGTGGGCATATTATTAGAAATTGGTCGCACCTTACAAAATGCCCAGCAAAACCCCGGAGTAGGAATAGATATAATTTTCTTTGATGGCGAAGATTGGGGAAATCCCAACGGAGACCCGGAAGGGCAGGATAGCTGGTGTTTAGGTTCGCAATACTGGGCTACTCATAAGCACCAGGCAAACTATACGGCTAAATTTGGGATTTTATTAGATATGGTGGGTGCTCACGGGGCTAAATTTGCGCAGGAAGGTTTCTCTCAGGAATATGCCCCGCAGGTAGTTACCCAAATCTGGAAAACAGCGCACCAGATTGGGTACTCTGATTATTTTATTTATACACAAAACGGGGGCATTACCGACGATCATAAATACATGACCCAAGCCGGCGTACCCAGTATTGATATTATTGATTATGATCCTACCAGCCCCGACGGAACTTTCGGTAAATACCACCACCGGCACACCGATAACATGAGTATCATCGATAAAAATACTTTAAAAGCGGTAGGGCAAACGGTGCTACAGGTTATTTACAACCAGGAAGCCGTTTAAATTAAATCAAACGAAATTAGTTAAATAAGTTAATTGAGCTCCAACTTCGGTAACAGATAACGTTGCCTGACGCCCACAAACTAAGGCCAGGTTATTGGGTTCGTGGCCGGTGGGGAAACCAAAACAAACCGGATAATAATAGTCTTGCGTATGATCCCGGATAATTTCGTAAGCAGTTCTGCCAAAGGGTACCGGGTTGTCCTGCATATCGGTGAAGTGGCCAACTACTAAACCTGCCAGATGGGCTAATTTACCTGCTCGTTTTAGTTGCACCAGCATGCGGTCCAAGCTGTATAGGTATTCTTCTACTTCCTCAATAAACAAGATTTTGCCGGTGTAATCTACCTCCGAAGTAGTGCCGATAACGGTTGCGAGCAAACTAGCATTGCCGCCTACTAGTTGGCCGGTTCCCAGACCAAAGCGGTTTAACGGGTAATTCGGTATGACTGGATACGATATCGGTTCTCCAAAAAGTACCTGTCGCAAGCTTTCAATAGCGGCTTCTGATCCGGGTTTGCTAAACAAGGCGGGCATAATGCCATGAATACATTCGATGCTCTTCGTTTGTATGTGGCTCAACAAGGCCGTTATATCACTAAAGCCTACTACCCATTTGGGGTTTGCTTCAAATTTTGTAAAATCAACCAAATCGAGCATGCGAGTGGTACCGTACCCACCACGGGCGCTGATTACCGCCATTATATCCGGATTATCCAGCATAGTTTGTAAATCGGCGGCGCGTTCCGCATCGGTGCCGGCAAAAATATGGTGCCCGGCCGTTAACGTTTTGCCAAACACTACCCGCAATCCCCAGCTTTTAAAAACTGAAATAGCTAACTGAATATCTAAGAGACTTACTTTCCGGGCTAGTGCCACAATCGCGATCTGGTCGCCGGCAGTTAAGGGTTGGGGCATAGGTTAGGCAATGGCTGCTTCTGGTAAAGTTTCAAAATTTTCGGTGGGAGCAGCTACCGGGGTTTCAGTAGATTTAAAATTACCGGTGCTAACCAAAAAAGCATCGGCTTGCCGCAACTGATCCTGGCTGTCCAGCAAGGTTTCTAATTTTACAAAACCAATTACGTACCGGAAATCCTTACCCGAAAACTTTTCGGAAATAGAACTGAATGGTATTTGCTTTAACAGTTGCTTACTGCTGTACCGCAGGTAAATTTCTACTTCAATATTGTTTGATGATCTTACCTCGATGTGCTGCAAGTGTTTTTTATACTCGTATTTATAATCGTAAGTAAGCGCAGATATATCGGATAGAACCGCCGAACCAGTTGGGTAACCGCCGGCGCCTTTGCCCGAAAAAAATTGCTTTTCGGAAAAGGCCGCTTCTACAATTACCCCATTGTATTCGTTTTCAACATTATATAAATAATGGTTGCGGGAAATAAACTGGGGCATCACGAATAAGGTAATCGTAGCTTCATCTACCTTGCTAACGTGCGGTACCAGTTTTATTTTATAGCCTTTTTCTTTCGCGTACTGAATGTCGTGTTCCGATAAATTCTGGATACCACTATTAAATATGGTATCGGGGTTCAGGAATAAACCAAAAGCGTGGGCCGCAATAATGGTTACTTTGTATTTGGCATCAAAACCGCCAACGTCTAAAGTTGGGTCCGTTTCGGCAAAGCCCAATTCCTGTGCCTGCTGCAAAGCCACCTGATAAGCTAAACCTTCGTTAAAAATTTTGGAGAGAATATAATTGGAAGAGCCGTTAAAAATACCGCTTACTGCGTACAATAATTCATTGTCGTAGTATTCTTCCAGGGTGCGGATAATAGGTATACTGCCACAGCACGAAGCCTCGTACAACAACGAAACCTGGTATTTTTCCTGCAAGGCCACTAACTCGGCCAAGTGTTGAGCTACCATTTTTTTATTAGCAGTAACCACGCTTTTGCCATTCATCATAGCCGCCGACACAATGGCAAACGCTTCCTCGGCATCATCAATCAGCTCCACTATCAGGTTAATGTCGGGGTTGTTAATCAGCTCGTTTTTATCGAAGGTAAAATATTCAATGGGCAACCGGCGCTTTTTCTGACGGTCTTTCACGCATATTTTAGCAATACTGGCTTTTATGCCACGGCTGTTTCGTAAAACATCGTACAAGCCCTGACCTACACAGCCAAATCCGAATAATCCGATATTTAAATTTTTATGCATTTTTTAATTTATTTTGCTACGGATATACCGTAAAATTCTTCCATTAATTGAGATAATTTAGCCGTTTCAATTAAAAAGCCATCGTGCCCGTACAAAGAATCAATTTCTTTATAAGTAGCCTGATTGATACTTTGGGCTAAAAAACGTTGTTCCGTTACTGGGAAAAGGATATCGGTGCTAATCCCGATAACTAAGGTGCGGGCGGTAATTTCGGCTAATGCCTGTTCCACACTGGTGCGGTGGCGGCCTACCTGGTGCGAATCCATACTTTTGGATAAAGAATAATACGAATACGCATTAAACCGTTTCATCAATTTATCGCCTTGGTAATTTTGGTAAGAACTGGCTTTAAAATGATCGGTTTTACCTAAGTCGTCTTCGCGCTGCGTTTGACCGTAAGCCTGGTAATGCCGGTAACTTAGCAAGGCCATGGCTCTTGCTGCGCGTAAGCCGTTTAAGCCGCCCGCCGGTATATTGCGGGCAAATGTTTCGTCGGCCCGAATAGCCATCCGTTGCGCTTCGTTAAAAGCAATTCCCCAAGGCGAATGAAACGCATTAGTAGCCAATAAAACCAAATTTTGGAAGAGTTGCGGCTTTAAAATAGCCCATTCCATCGCTTGTTGTCCGCCCAGCGAGCCGCCCATTACAGTATGAATGTCGGTTATGCCCAAATGCTGGCGTAATAACTCGTGTGCCTGCACCATGTCCCGGATACTGACCAGCGGAAAGTTTTGGTAATAAGTCGCTTGAATTTCGGGATTGGTAGAAAGTGGGCCCGTAGTGCCATAACAAGAGCCCAGAATATTGGCACAAACTATAAAGTGTTCGGTGGGGTTAAAAAAGCAATTTGTTCCAAATAATCCCGGCCACCATTCTACTACATTGGAGTTAGCCGTGAGCGCATGGCATACCCAAATAACGTTATTTTTTTCAGGATTAATTTTTCCGTAGGTATGATACGTAACCTCCAGGTGCGGTAAAATTTGACCGCATTCCAATTGAAAAGAGTGGGGATACGAAAAAATTTCCTGACTCATGCTTATTTGATATTTCTGCAAAGGTATAAAACCTTATTTCAGCGGTTGGTAGTAGCTACACCCCTGAAATAAGGTGAGATTTAAGTAGTAGAATTTATTTTAAAGTTTTTAACCATTTTTATAGGCGCTGCTATTTTATTACTAGCCGAATAAACTAAGCAGTTAAAGCCTGAAATGCCTGTTCAAAATCAGCTTTAATATCTTCGATGTGTTCGATACCTACCGAAACCCGCAGTAAGGTAGGTGTAACCCCGGCACTTTTTTGGGCCTGTTCGTTTAATTGCTGGTGGGTGGTGGCCGACGGCTGGATAATTAAGGTTTTTGCATCGCCCACATTAGCCAAATGGCTTACTAGTTTTAAATTATCAATAAACTTGGTAGCATTTTCTTTATCACCTTTCAGCACAAAAGAAAGCATTGCCCCAAAACCTTTTTTCAAATATTTCTGGGCTTGAGTATGATAAACACTGCTGGGTAAACCAGGATAATTAACGCTTTCTACCGCCGGATGCTGCTCTAACCATTGCGCCAAAGCCAGGGCATTTTGTACGTGCCGTTCCACCCGTAAAGATAGGGTTTCCAAGCCTTGTAGTAATAAAAAGGAGTTAAAAGGACTGATAGCCGGTCCAAAATCGCGCAAACCTTCTACCCGGGCCCGAATGGCGAACTGAATATTGCCAAACGGTCCGTTGGGACCAAATACATCACCAAATATTATACCGTGGTATCCTTCGGCAGGTTGCGAAAATTGCGGGTATTTGGGCTTGTTAAAATCGTAGGTACCGCCATCTATAATAACGCCGCCAATGCTGGTGCCGTGTCCGCCAATCCATTTGGTAGCCGATTCCACTACAATATGCGCCCCGTGCTCCAGGGGCCGGAATAAGTAACCGCCAGCGCCCAAGGTATTATCAACAATTAAAGGTAAATCATGTTCCCGAGCGATAGCTGCAATAGCTTCAAAGTCCGGTACATTAAAGCTGGGGTTACCAATGGTTTCCAGGTAAAGCGCTTTGGTTTTATCATCAATCAGGCGGGTAAAGCTCTCGGGTTTGTCTACCTCGGCAAAACGAGCTTCGATGCCCAGGCGTTTAAAAGCTACCTTAAACTGGTTGTAAGTACCACCGTATAAATGGGAACTGGTTACAAAATTATCACCGGCCTCCACAATGTTCGTAAGGGCAATAAACTGCGCGGCCTGCCCCGAAGCCACCGCTAAAGCTGCTACTCCTCCTTCTAATGCCGCCATCCGTTTTTCAAACACATCCGACGTTGGATTCATGATGCGGGTATAAATATTACCAAACTCTTTTAGGGCAAATAAATTAGCCCCATGTTCGGCATTTTTAAAAACATAAGAAGAAGTCTGGTAAATAGGCACCGCGCGAGAACCAGTAGTAGGATCCACTTCCTGGCCGGCGTGTAACTGTAATGTTTCGAAATGTAAGTTTTCTGCTGACATTCTTTTATAAAGATATAAATACAGTGAAATTTTTGATTGATTTAGCAAACCGGCTTTACGGAAAGCCGGCAAAGAATAATTTATAGGATTATAGCTCCGCTAAACACAGCAACAACAACGAAAAAAGGAAGATACCGGAATGATGATAGGAGCTGGAACAACACCAGAAACAGCCAGGAGAGAGGCAATAGCAAGCGGATTTTTATTCATGTTTTACTTAATTTATATTTCCCACCAGTGGGATAGGATTTGGCACCTTTCAATCGGGTGAGGTTGCCAGAGGGTCAGGGAGCCTATTCTCTCGCCTCTTCTTTATAAATCAATCCTTAGTAACAGGAAAGGGTATTATGGGCACAAAGTAAATAAAAAATATATACTAAATCAAAAGTATACTTTCTTTTTTCCAATTGCTTAAATCTATATTACGTTAAAATTACACCTCCGTTTTGTATTTATTAAGAGAGAAGTTAAAAATAAAAGCTCTCCTGTAAGGCAGAAGAGCTTTTATACTAATTTAAAATATTACTGCCCGGCGGTGAGGCGCCGGTTTACTTCGTCCCAATTAATTACATTAAAGAATGCCGCAATATATTCGGGCCGTCGATTTTGATATTTCAAATAATAAGCATGTTCCCAAACATCTAACCCCAGAATCGGGAAACCACCACAGGTATCTACTCCCATTAGAGGATTGTCTTGATTGGCACTGGAACAAATTTGTAAAGCACCGCCTTCCATTACGCAAAGCCAAGCCCAACCCGAACCAAACCGGGTAGTAGCGGCTTTCGTAAATTCTTCTTTAAATTTCTCGTAGGAACCAAAGGAGCTCGTAATAGCATCAGCTACCGTACCAGTAGGTTCGCCGCCCCCGTTGGGCGAAAGAATTTGCCAGAATAAATTGTGGTTATAAAAACCGCCGCCGTTGTTGCGCACAGCGGCCGGGGCGCTGCTGATATTTTTTAAAATTTCTTCAATCGATTTGTTTTCCAGGTCAGTACCCTGAATGGCATTATTCAGGTTGGTAGTATAAGCCTGGTGGTGTTTGCTATGATGGGTTTCCATCGTTTGGCGGTCTATATGCGGCTCTAACGCATCATAGGCATAAGGTAGTTGAGGAAGTTCGAAAGCCATAGTTTTATCTTTAAAGGTTAGAAACGGTAAGTAATTTTAGTTTATACTTAACGGAATAGGTCAAAGTTAGAAGCTAAATCCGTTTATTCAAAAAGAATTCGGTCATTAGGTTAGCGCACTCATGTGCCAGAATACCGCTTTCCATTTCAGTTTTTGGATGCAATAACGAATTACCGTACCGGCGATAGCCCCGCTTAGCATCGGTGGTGGCAAATACCAGCCGTTTCAGCTGCGCCCAATAACTGGCTCCCGCACACATAACACAGGGTTCTACGGTTACAAACAAGGTGCAGTCGTGTAAATACTTGTTATTTAAAAAATTAGCGGCTGCTGTAATAGCTAATATTTCGGCGTGCGCCGTTACATCATTCAGCTTTTCGGTTTGGTTGTACGCCCGGGCAATTATTTTATTCTGGCATACCACTACCGCCCCAATAGGAATTTCCCCTTCTTCTTTCGCGTATAAAGCTTGTTTATACGCTTCTTTCATAAAATGTTCGTCGCTGAATACCGATAGCACCTTTACCTGTTTTAGTTATTTATTTAGCTTAATTTTATCATCTGCATCATTTTCCGGGCGGATGGTTGCCACAGTTGCTGCAAATCGATAGGGGCATTAAAAGTAAATATCAGCAACTTGTCTTTTACAATGGTATACTGAATTAAAGTATATTTACGGATAGGCGCTAATTTGTTTGTCCGCCTTTCTTCGTCAATTACAGCCGAAGTAAATTCAAAAGAAATAAAATCCTGTTTATTTACCTGGCGTACTTCTTCCTTAATAAAATCTACTTTAGAATATTTGTTGGTAATGGCCGACCGGTAAAATTGCTTCAGCATGGGCAAGTCTTCTTTTTTAAAGGTGCTGAGCCGTTCGCTTACAATAAAATCAACTTGCCCGTTTGGGCTGGTAAATGCCCCTAACGGTTTACGGGGTGCCGGGTATTTCGCAGCAATGGCATCATCGGGCATTATAGAAAAATCGCTGGGTATAGATACCGTAACAGTATCGGATATTTTAGTGGTTTTCAGTTTTGGAGCGGCACCGGTAAAGGCTGTCAAGAATACTAGAAACGCTAAAAAATAAAAGGTATATTTCATAAATCAGTATAGTCGGGTATATTTCTACTACTCGTTGTGGAGCAATAATATTGCCATCTTATGCGAGAAGTAGTAGACAAAAGTAGACAGAAGTTCTTAAATTTTATTTATTACTCGTCTCTAAAAATTGTAGTGAGTGCTGTTACAGCAAATTCTATTTAGGTTTGAGAGCAAAGCAGGCAACATATTTCTAGCCTTATCTATTTATAATTTTTTACTCGCGCTAGTATTAATACGTATATTGCTGCCAACATTTCTTACCATATAAAAAGTCCTTAAGTAACTTGTAGGAAATCTATTAGGTTTTAAAACAAGAGTTTATAGCTAGCTAACTACGTACTTTTATGTAAGATAATTAATAATTTTACTTAAAAATATGCAGAATTAAGTATTTATCTTTTGTAACAAAAAAATATAAATAAAGGTAGATACATCTATTCTATAGAAGAACATTTGCTATCTTATTTAGAGTTTTTTGATATTTAAGAAAGCTTATTTTTGGAGATTTAATCAAGAGCCGCTACCTTAGAGCAAATATTTAAGGAAAGAACTCTTGCAGAATTTAAAGAGGCATTAGTGGGCTTTCTTAACAAGATGGCGATAATATTTGTTGCGTATGAGGCGGATTAGTGCTAAGCAGAAAAAAAAGCTTTACAGCTTTTCATCACTATTATTTCATTTGTTAGTATTTGTAATGTTGCTTATTTCGTTAGGAACTGATGCTGACGAAAGTAATGCTATTAAAAACAATACGGCTTTAATGGAAGATAAGAAAGAAGAAGTATATCCTTTTAAAGCTTTCTTTATTAATATGAAACGTTAAGCTTCTCCCGAAATACTAAGTTTCAATTCGCTGTTTTAGGTAATTATTAAATTTGTTTTCATTTCCAAGCAGATACTTTCCGCTTGTTTCTCCCTCATTTAATATTCTAATTTATTTACGAACTCCAGCCAAATCGCCTAAAAGCAATTCTTGCTTTTTAGTGCGTTTTTTATGGCAGGCTGCACTTTTTTTTATAAGTTTGACCTCTTGATAGCGACTCCTTGGTTTCTGTACCAGTTCGCTTGTTTTGCTTATTTATACTACTCTATTTTATTTATGCTACGAACACACACTTGCGGAGAATTAAGAATGACCGATGTTGGCCAGGTTATTACCCTAACCGGCTGGGTACAGAAAATACGGGATAAAGGCGGAATGATGTGGATTGATATTAGGGACCGGTACGGACTTACGCAATTGAAACTGGAAGAAGGTATAACGCCGTCAGAAGTTCTGGAAACGGCTCGAAGTTTAGGACGGGAGTATGTTATTCAGACAAGTGGCCTGGTATTGGAGCGTATTTCTAAGAACGATAAAATGGCTACCGGAGATATTGAAATTCAGGCGGCAGAATTAATCGTTTTAAATCCGGCAAAATTGCCGCCTTTCTTAATTGAAGATGATACCGACGGCGGCGATGATTTGCGCATGAAATACCGGTATTTAGATTTACGCCGGAATGTTGTCCGGAAAAATTTAGAATTACGTCACCAAATGATGCAGCAAACCCGGGCTTATTTAGATGCGCGTCAGTTTATAGAAGTGGAAACGCCCGTATTAATAAAGTCTACGCCGGAGGGGGCGCGTGACTTTGTGGTGCCTTCGCGCATGAACCCCGGCGAATTTTACGCCTTGCCGCAATCACCGCAAACCTTTAAGCAATTGCTCATGGTGTCGGGGTTCGATAAATACTTCCAGATTGTAAAGTGTTTCCGGGATGAAGATTTACGGGCCGACCGGCAGCCGGAGTTTACCCAAATTGATTGTGAACTTTCGTTTGTAAACCAGGAAGATATATTAAATACCTTCGAGGGGCTGGTGCGCCACTTGTTTAAACAAGTAAAAGGAGTGGAAATAACCGAGCTGCCCCGCATGACTTACGCCGATGCCATGAAGTATTACGGCAACGATAAGCCCGATACCCGTTTTCAAATGAAGTTTGTAGACCTAACGGACTTGGTAAAAAACAAAGGTTTTAAAGTTTTTGATGATGCTGAATTAATAATTGGCATTAATGCTAAAGACAGCGCTACTTATACTCGCAAACAGCTGGACGAACTAACCGATTTTGTAAAGCGCCCCCAGTTAGGCGCTACCGGCTTAATTTATGCGCGTGTAGAGGCCGACGGCACCGTAAAATCTTCGGTTGATAAATTCTTTAACCAGGAAGACTTGCAGAAATGGGCACAAGCATTTGGCGCCAATCCCGGCGATTTATTCCTGATTATTGCCGGACAGGCCGATAAAGCCCGCAAAGCACTTTCGGAATTGCGCCTGGAAATGGGAGAACGCTTAGGTTACCGGGATAAAACCACGTTTGCGCCGCTTTGGGTTATAGATTTTCCGTTACTGGAATGGAACGAAGAAGCCCAACGCTTTTTTGCTATGCATCATCCGTTTACGTCGCCAAAACTCGAAGATGTTCATCTCTTAGATGCCAATCCGGGAGCAGTACGCGCTAATGCGTACGACATGGTTATTAATGGGGTAGAGGTAGGCGGCGGATCTATCCGGATACACCAACGGCCATTACAGGAGCGCATGTTTCAATTGCTCGGCTTTACCGAAGAAGAAGCCCAGGCCCAATTTGGCTTTTTACTAAATGCCTTCGAGTTCGGCGCGCCTCCGCACGGCGGTATTGCTTTTGGCTTCGACCGGTTGTGTTCCTTGTTTGGCGGCGCCGATTCCATTCGGGACTTTATTGCATTTCCCAAAAACAATTCCGGCCGCGACATGATGATCGATTCTCCATCTCCGATTGCCTCGGAACAACTAGACGAGTTACAAATCAGATTGAAGTAAATTTTATACCAGTTACCGGTTAAAGCGGGCCAAGTAGCATTTAGATAGATGTTACTTGGCCCATTTCTTTATCCCCCTGCTCTATGATTACAGTAACTGCACCGGGCGGTTTAAACTTTCCTCCAGCGATATAAGCGTTTCCGTGCGCTGAATACCAGCCACCTTCTGTATTTTATCCGTTAATACATTTTTAAGATGGGTGGTATCTTTACAAATTAATTTTGCAAACATACTCCATTCACCCGTCGTATAGTTTACATTTACTACTTCCGGAATTTTTTTAAGTTGCTCTAAAACTTCCATATACATAGAGCTTTTTTTAAGGTAAATACCCAAAAAGGCACTTACATCGTATCCCAGATTGGCATAATTTAACTTTAGCTGCGTTCCGGTAACAATGCCCATTTGTTCCATTTTTTTCATCCGTACGTGTACGGTACCACCGGAAACAAACACTTCTTTTCCTACATCTGCATAGGCCATTTTGGCATCATCCATTAATAATGACAAGATACGGAGATCTGTATTGTCAATTTCTAAATTTTTAAGCATGATTTCGCTGTAATTTTGATTTGATCAAACAAAAGTAATGTTAAATTTAAAATAGCATAAATATTTACGAAAAATTTTAATAAATTTTGAAGATATTATTCAACCACCTATATTTGAAGAATAAAAAAAACCTTGTAGGGTGTTGAAACTGGCAGACAAGCCCTCCTCTCTCGGGGGTGGAGAATTATAGAATAAAACAAATATTTGTCTAACTACTCCGTGAAGGTTCGACTCCTTCCCCTACAGCAAAAAGCCTCGCATCATAGCATTGCGGGGCTTTTTTTATTTTAAAATAGTTTAATTACTCAAAAATCAGAATAATACATTACTAATAAACCTTCTCTAATTTAAAGTGTAATCTACCTCTTTTTATAAGATGTCATTTGAGAAGAAATCAAGCGTTTGAAATTTTGCTACCGGAGCAAGCCAAAACTGTTTTAAAAATATTTTAATCCTTTAGGTTAATTATTAGAAATATAGGAATAAGTATCGATTTATATTTTAATAATAGATAGATAACTTTTACAAATAAATATTAGAATCAAATAGGATAAAAGTAAGTTATTGACTATAAGATATACACAACAGTTAAATTATACATTGCAAATAAGTTTAAAGAAGGCTTGCTCCTGATCGTTTTAAATTTATAGTTAAAGCAAAACTTCACTTGAATAGTATGTTGTTCAGCTAGCTGCAAAAAATTACTGAAACGTGAAAAGGAGGAAGGAGGCATGTTGCTGAAAGGCCAAATAAAAAAGTCCTGCCGTTTGCACCGCAGGACTTTCTTTCAATTAATTAGGTTATAGTTATTCGGCTACTACCCGGAACCGTACCTGGTGTTTTACTTCTTTATGCAAGGCAACAGAAGCAGTATAATCACCAGCAGATTTTACTTCCTGATCGAAAGAAATCTTTTTACGATCTACTTCAATGCCTCTGGCCCGTAGCGCATCTGATAGCTGGGTAGTGGTTACGGCACCAAAAATCTTACCGCTTTCTCCAACTTTAGCCGGCAAATCCAATACAGTATCGCCAATTTGGTCGGCAATGGCTTGCGCATCCAGTTTTACTTTTTCGGCTTTGTGCGAAGCCTGACGGATATTCTCGGCAACTACTTTTTTGTTTGATTTATCAGCAACTACCGCAATACCTTGAGGAATTAGGTAATTACGGCCGTAGCCTGGTTTTACGTCTACAATATCGTTTTTAAAACCTAAGCCCTTAACGTCGTCTTTTAAAATAACTTCCATGTTTGCTACCTCCTTATTTTAATGAATCGGTTACGTACGGCAATATGGCCAAATGACGGGCGCGAGCTACCGCTTGGGCTACCCGGCGCTGAAACTTCAGGCTGGTACCGGTTAAACGACGTGGAAGAACTTTACCTTGCTCGTTTACAAACTTAAGTAAGAAGTTACCGTCTTTGTAATCGATGTACTGAATACCGTTTTTCTTGAAACGGCAGTATTTTTTGCGGGTATCCTGTTTGTGGATTTTTTCGTTTACTAAACTCATGATGCTTGTGCCTCCTTTTCTCTTTTAGCAGCTTTCTGCTGATTCATTTCCCCGTTTCTGCGTCTTTGGTTGTACGACACAGCGTGTTTGTCGAGCACAGTTGTTAAAAACCGAACTATTTTCTCATCACGGCGATAAGCAATTTCCAGCGGGTCTACGATGGTACCGGGAGCAGTAAATTCAATTAGAACGTAGAAACCGGTTGATTTCTTCTGAATGGGGTAAGCTAGTTTGCGTAAACCCCAGTTCTCTTCGTGAATAATGTCGGCGCCATTTTCCTTAAGCACCTGTCTGAACTTCTCGACCGTTTCTTCTACCTGGGCCTCGTTGAGCAACGGGGTCAGGATAAAGACCGTTTCATAATTTTTTAATTCCATTAGGTTGTCGAATTGTTAATTGATTTAAATCAAGGCCGCAAAGATAATTAGAATAGTTTGTAATACAAAGACAGAATAGACTTTAAGCTTGATAAAAAGCAACTTAGCGAAATTTAGGGTAAATATTTAGAAATTAAAGTTTACTGTACCACAATCGCTTACCCGGAACCGCTTTGGCGAGTTTAATAATTTCATCGAAAATATAACCGCCTGATTTTTTTAAGATACCTTTATCAAATTGCGCTACTCCAAAATAATCCCCGTTTTCTGAGCCGGACCTAAAATCGCCGAAGAAGTGGAGGCGGGTACCCGAGCTTTCCTGCGCCAAAATCTGGATGCGGTAAAGGATACCATCTCGTTCAGTAGATGTTTTATCGGCAATAAGGCTCTGTAATTCCGGATCGTATTTCTGAATAAAGTAACCCTTTTCCTGCAACAATAAAGCAACTTGTTTTAAAGCCGTCGCCGGAGGCAATTCACTTTCTACTACAATTAAATTACTGTCTTTAAAAGGTTCGGCGGCTTCTTGGGCTAAAAGAATACCGGGGAGCAGCAGCCAGGCAAAAAGTAAAATTATTTTCATAGCACATATATAAAATTTATAAACAGGATATAAACAGGAACTAACACTTGCCCTAAATAAGGAGTAAAGTGTAACTTAGATAAAACTATATAGACGGGTTTGATGATGGAAATAACTTGCCAGTAAAATGACACAATAATGATACCTAACTTAATAATACACCCGGACAAAACGTAATTAAAATAGCTGGTGTAACTATTGAAAGTAGTTTAGAATTTGCGGCTTATACCGATATATTTTAAAATCTATCAGATATATACTTAAAATGCGATACGTAGACTAACTGGAAGAAACAGCTAAACCAGATCATAAGTTGTACTATATAAATTAAAATATCTATCAGAATATATTAAAATTAATATAGAATTTAATTTTTTAAATAAAAGTATTTTGCCGTGTTAGTAGTAATTTTAATTTAAAAACATTCTAAATAGCTTTAAAAATAAGGCTTAACTTATTGATTATAAAATATTTATATAGAGTAATTAAGTACAATATAGAAGTTGTTTAAATTTATAAGATATATTGTTTGAATAATAGAATTCGCATAGTAGATTTGTGCCCGGAATGTAGTTTCACCTTACTAAAAAAGCGATCTAAATGATGATTAGCTGTATATCCAACAAAAAATACACATTACTATTAACCTTACTTTTATCCCTTTTAACCGTTTTTTCTTCTTTTGCCCAAGGCGACGAGGCCATTACCAGTAAAGAGGGGGTAACGCCCGGCGGTGCTGCTGCTGGGGGAGATGCTGCTGTAGATGCAGGCGGTACTTTGTTTAAGAATAATTGTGCCATGTGCCACGCCATTAACGAGAAGGTAGTAGGTCCGGCGCTGCGCGATGTGAGTAAAAAACACAAAATGCCGTGGCTGATAAATTGGATTCGGAATTCGAGTAAAATGGTACAGGCGGGCGATGAGTACGCCGTTAAAATTTTTAACGAGTACGATAAGCAGCAAATGCCGTCTTTTAACTTGTCAGACGAGGAAATTACTTCGATTGTTAAGTACATTGACGTTGAAAGCTCGGCTGCCGTAGCTCCTTCTGCTCCAACTGGTGGTCCGGCAAATAACCAGGTAGCATTGGGTGCCACCGATGGACCCGGAGGCGAAAGCTTAGGTTTAACCGGTAATTACCTGAATATTATATTGATTGCTTTAATCGTGATACTCATTGTAATGATGATTGTATTACTGATTATTGCCAACTTAATGAAAGATTACCTGCGGGGTAAAAAAGATTTAGACGGCAACGACCGGGATCTGGTTGAACAGCGCTGGGATTTTTCAAAAGTTTACAAATCGCGGGCAGTACAAGTTATTGTGGGGCTAATTTTCTTCTGTGTTATATTAGATATTGCCATCGAGAAAACCTATGAAGTAGGTTTAACCCAAGGTTACCAGCCTACGCAACCAATTGCTTTCTCGCACCAACAACACGCCGGTGAGCACCAGATTAACTGTAATTACTGCCACACCAGTGTTTATAAGAGCAAGAGCGCGAATATTCCTTCGGCAAATATTTGTATGAACTGCCATAGCCAAATAAAGAAAGAATCGCCGGAGATAAAGAAAATATATGCCGCAATTGAGAAGAACCGGCCGATTGAATGGGTACGGGTACATAACTTGCCCGATTTGGCTTACTTTAACCACTCGCAACATACCAAAGTAGGCGGGGTAGAATGCCAAACCTGTCATGGTCCGGTTGAGAACATGAAAGTAATGTATCAATACTCTCCTTTAACCATGGGCTGGTGTATCAACTGTCACCGGGAAACGCCATTGAACACCAAAGGCAATGGTTATTACAACAATTTGGTACAGTTACACGACGCGGCCAATAAAGGCGCTGCCTTTACGGTGTCATCTAATGGTGGTACGGAGTGTTCTAAGTGTCACTATTAATTTAATTTTACCTAGCATCTGAGTTTTCTATCTATAATATGCAAGAAAAAATAAAATACTGGAAAGGGCTGGAAGAGCTCGAAAATACTCCGGAATTTATTAAAAATTCACAAAGCGAATTTGCCGAGTTCCTGCCCATCAAAGAGAAAAGCGGAACAAACGTAAATAAAGAAGTAGCACCCCGCCGCGATTTCTTAAAATTAATGGGATTTAGTATTGCTGCTGCTACCTTAGCCTCTTGTGAAGCACCCGTTCGTAAAGCAATTCCTTACTTAAATAAACCCGAAGAAATAGATCCAGCCATTCCCAACTGGTATGCTTCTACTTACTTCGTTGATGGTGATTACAATAGTGTATTAGTAAAAAGCCGGGACGGACGGCCGATTAAAGTAGAAGGTAATCCGCTTTCGGCATTAACCCGGGGCGGTTTAAGCCCGCGTGGCCAAGCCTCCGTTTTAAACTTATACGATACCGCCCGGATTAAAGGTCCTTTAGCTAAAAAGGGAGAAAAGCATTATGACATTACCTGGGAAGAGGTAGACAAAGAGATAGCGGCTAAACTGGGTGGTGTCCGCGGGAAAGTGGTTGTTTTATCTACTACTATTATCAGCCCTACTACCAAGCAGGTTATCCGGGAATTTGGCGCTAAATTTCCTTCTTTTGAACACGTAGTTTACGATCCTTATTCTGCTTCCGCTTTAATTAAAGCCAATAGTGGGGTAGTTCCGGGTTATGATTTCAGCAAAGCTAAAACTATTGTTTCATTTGGCGCTGATTTCTTAGGAGCTTGGTTATCGCAGGTAGAATTTGCAAAGCAATACAGTACCAACCGGAAAGTAACCAAAGACAATCCGAATATGTCCCGGCACTACCAGTTTGAGTCGGAGTTTAGCATAACCGGCGCGAACGCTGATGTACGGGTCCCTATCAAACCATCGGAAGAAGGCGTAGCGGTAGCAGCATTGTACAACCGGATAGCCGGTGGTGCCGGTGGTCAGGTGTTAAATACGCCCGCCTTTGCTAATGCGAAACAAATTGATGCTGCGGCTAAAGAATTATTAGCTAACCGAGGAGCTGCCTTAGTGGTATCAGGCTCTAACGATTTAGCCGTCCAAACCTTGGTGCGGGAAATTAACCGGTTATTAGGTAGTGAAGGAACTACCATCAATACGGGAGCTCCTATTTATACCAAACAAGGCGATGATGCACAAATGCTGCGCTTTGTAAACGAGATGAATGCCGGTGCAATTGGGGCCGTAATATTGTACCATGCTAATCCGGTTTATAATTATCCTTTAGCAGATAAAGTAAAATCCGGTTTACTGAAAGTAGGCGTTAAGATTTCTTTTGCCGATAAAATTGATGAGACAGCCGCTTACGCCGAATATATTACCCCGGATCACCATCAATTTGAATCCTGGAACGATTATGAGCCGAGAAGAGGCTTCCTGAGTTTATCGCAACCAACAATTTCGCCGTTGTTTAGCACCCGCCAAGCACAAGATAGTTTATTGGTTTGGTCCGGAAGTAGAACTAATTACTACGATTACCTGCGCAATGTTTGGCAGGGCCGAGTAACCGGAGGAGATTTTAATGCCTATTGGGACAAAGTAGTGCATGATGGTGTATTGAACAATGTAGCAACTGCCGGACAAATAACCACAGCAACGGCAGCTCCCATGACCGTAGCGGGTGCCTCAGTAGCCATTAACAATGCGGCTCGGGCAGCTAGTAAAGGTATTGAATTAGTAGTTTACCAAAAGTCTACTATTGGTACAGGAGTGGAAGCAAATAATCCCTGGTTACAGGAATTACACGATCCGATTACCAAAGCTACCTGGGGAAACTATGTTGCTATACCTCGCTCTATGGCTAAGGAAATGGAAATTGCGCAAAACGATATCCTGCGCGTAACTACCCGGAATGGGGCTACCATCGAGCTACCAGCTTTAGTGCAGCCTGGTCAGGCCCGTAATACCATCGCCATTGCGATTGGTTACGGCCGTACCCACGGTGGCCCGGTAGCAAATGGGGTAGGAGTTAATGCTTTCCCGTTAGCTAGTGTAAACCAAAATGGCATTCTTTTCACAAACGCGGTGCAAAAGTTAGAGAAAACCGGTGCCGATAATCCAATTGCGCAAACCCAAACGCACCACACAATTATGGATCGTTTGGTAGTGCAAGAAGCTTCGTTAGCGAATTACCGGAAAAATCCGAAAGAAGTAACGGAATACGTGAAAATTGCGACACCGGACGGACCGCAAACACCGGCTAAAGTTTCGTTATGGCAGGATTACGAATATAAGAACCACCACTGGGGTATGGTTATCGACCTAAACTCTTGTATTGGTTGTGGTTCTTGCGTAGTAGGTTGTATTTCGGAAAATAACACCCCAATTGTTGGGAAACAGGAAGTTCTTAACCGTCGGGAAATGACCTGGCTGCGGATTGACCGGTATTACAGCAGCGATACGCATAAGGAAACTTCTGAATTAGGCGTGGTAGCTACTTATAAGGCTATGGAAGAACCTTCGGAAAATCCGCAAGTAATATTCCAGCCGATGCTGTGCCAGCACTGTAACCACGCTCCTTGTGAAACAGTATGCCCGGTACTAGCTACTACCCACAGCACCGAAGGGTTAAACCAAATGACCTATAACCGTTGTGTAGGTACCCGTTATTGTGCAAACAACTGCCCTTATAAAGTTCGTCGTTTTAACTGGTTCGCTTACAATGATAACGAGAAATTTGCTGTACAAAACTTCCAGCAAAACACGGATCTGGGCCGAATGGTACTGAACCCAGATGTAACGGTACGGGCTCGGGGAGTTATTGAAAAATGTTCGTTCTGTGTACAACGCATTCAATTAGGTAAACTGGAAGCCAAAAAAGATAAACGCCGGCCACAAGATGGCGAAATCGTAACGGCCTGTGCGCAGTCTTGCCCCACTAACGCTATTGTTTTCGGGGATATGAAAGATCCGAATAGCCAGGTATCGCAAATACTGAAGCGCGAGAATGGAGAAAGAGCTTTCCACGTGTTGGAAGAGCTCAATACCCAGCCTAACGTTACTTATTTAACTAAAATTAGAAATAACATAGCTTAGTTTAGGTGGAAACCGCCGGTTGTAATTAAAAAAAGTAATTAAATAATAGAATATGCAACATGTATCTCCGGTTAGGGAA
>Ga0210040_10003318_pt1 | contig 21878 bp, 14 predicted proteins | sample CryGeyCG12114_NA_FD_185462 | JGI IMG/M metagenome (GOLD analysis project Ga0210040, IMG submission 185462) | Groundwater microbial communities from aquifer - Crystal Geyser CG19_WC_8/21/14_NA (SPAdes) (version 2) | ecosystem: Environmental > Aquatic > Deep subsurface > Groundwater | place: USA...
GATGCTTTGCCTGCTCGACTGCGAGTGTTCGAGGTCGCATTGTGAGGGGGAAACGAATTTCAGCAAGCGAAAGTGGGCATATCGAAAGAACATGGTGCAGAGGCTAAAGTCTGGGTGCTATTGGCCCAAAAGTTAGGTACCAAAACCTTAGATCACACCCACATTGAGTTAGTCCTTGTCCCATACGCATCTACCATCCCTTGCTAGAATTTTAGTCTAGCCGCATATTTTTTTGCCACAGCCCCAATCGCAGGGCTAAACCTATTATGGCTAGCGTTAGGGTCTACGCTAAGCCCAATCGGGAAGTCTTAGCGTTATATAATTATCAAACTTATATTCTGTTACAGCCTTTACCTATTACTACTACTAACTCTCCTCGCTATTTACTACTTACTACAGTAAACCACAGTAATATATCCTTCGTATAAGATACTAGAGTGCTTAAAGAGCTTAAAAACCTACCTACGCCTCCCTAAACCCCTAAAAAACGGGTAAGACGGCTAAGGTTAACCCGCGATTAACGCCTTAAGATTCGCGCCCTTTACAGATTTACTCGAAGCTAGTTATTAACTATTTAGTTAAGGTATATAAGGGCGAACGCTAGTCGGCGTATAGTAAGGTCGGCTATTAGGGTAGGCTTTTTCTTTACCTACTACCTTTTAAGCTCGGCGCGATAAAGGTAGGTATAAACAGCGCCGACGCTAACTTCTTTATCTAGAAAGAGAATATAAGTAATTTACGTAGCTAGTATACGCCTTATTTATTTATCGGACTTTATAAAAGAGATAATATATTTAGCGACGCCGCTACGGAGTAAAACTAGTAAGCTAGTAAGATAATACTAAGATAAAACCTTTATTTCCTTATTATAAATAGTATAATCGACGGCCCTTACTATAATACCTAGCTTCTTTATAATCGTCTTATATAATATACTAGTACTTTAATTTAACGAGACCTAGGCTATCTTAGGCTACTACGGTAGATCGTACGTATAATAAGAGGATAACGAGGTCTTCTATAATAACGCGACCTAGCCGTCTTATTAGTATAAAAGAAAGTAGCTATTCTAGAGCTCGTTCTTCGATAACTAAAAAGGGCCCTATTTTTTCTAGAATCGTCGCGACTACGAGTCGGTTAGCTTAAAGACCTACCGTCGATTTATTTACCTACTTATTATCGAGTGTATTTATTAGTAAGTAAGGTAAGGTAATTATCTTATCCTTTAGTACAACGGTACTCTCGCCTACCGCGTAGTCGCTACCTCGCGCTAGCTATATAACTACCTTATTACTATCCTTTCGTAGCTAGCGTACTTACCTAATCTTAATTTAATCGAGAATTTATAGGTAATTATAAAGGATTAGATTACTAAAAACTTCCTAGAGTATACCTCTAATTAGGCGGAAAATAGGGCTATTATCGAGGTAGCTTAGGATAATATTTAACCTTCTTATCTCTATAACCTTATTACGTTAATACCTAATCGAATACGAGTAGTTATTACTATAAATAGCTAGTATACTAAATATTAAATGTAAAGAACGTTAAAATTAGCCTAATCGGTAAATCCGCTATAGTATAAACCTATATAGAAAGAGTTTTTATAAGTAGATAATATTTATTAGCTTTCAACCCCTGTTGACCCCCTGTTAAACCCTTGTTCTCATATGCGGCTAGACTAAAATTCTAGCAAGGGATGGTACCTAAGAAGCCACTAACCATACAAGCTACTCATACCGTGTACCAAGTGCGCAATTACGATGCCAACAGCGACAATGAAGATGTGTTGACACCGAGCGCAGCCAGCTGTTCGCCAGTAACCACATTCGCCAATCTCTACTATCATATACGCCGGTCAACGAGATGTTCTCTGCAGTCAACTTCCGCTACCGAAGCGCTGAACTTGATACGCTTCCCACCAGTTCCCGGCGTCGAGGTTACTATTGATGATTAGCCTGGTCTATGCTTCTACAAATTCTCCGACGAAATCCGTAGCTTCCACTGTACGGACAATTGTATGACATGAGATTTGTCATAGTCTTTCTGCCACTATTACGCCATCGTCGTCGATACTTGAGCCATCAGAGGATTAGTACGCTTGATGTAGACAGATCAAGTTAGCAGGGACCTTGGGGGTCAATAATTCGGCAAGCGCGATATCCATACTCTGTCAGCACCGTGCTAGGACGATTCATCATGGCACAATTCGCTCCGAGCACTCTTGCAATCAAAGCCTGTATCCCTCGCCGAAGCTCGTGTCGCACGTGAAAGGATCAGACCGCATAGGAGTATTCGGATTGATTGTGGATATCTTGGTGGTTTGTTGTGCTTCATCCTCTCTTGAAGACCATGCGTGATCACCAGTCACGAGACACCTTCAATGCTGCCAACCTTTCATGGCTTGAAAGTTGTTGCAACTTCTCCTTCAGCTCGCTCCCGTGTCCGCGATGCCATATCCGAAACACTGCGGTAGCCACCTAGACGAGGCTGCGGCAAAGCAGTGCTTTTTCTACCTCAACTCTTCCGTGCAAACATATACAACCATGACTTAGAATTTGGAGAAAGCCTTGACGGCCTTTCCTCTTCTGGGCAGGACTCGAAGGACGTTGAATCGAACCTATATTTTGTCAGATGGGGTCTTTTCCTCCTCGCGCCAATCTCTACGTACAGTCTTGCTAAGGGGTCGGCATTGACCGACTGTGACGATGTCGCCCTCCTCAACACGGAAGGCTGGGGAGACGTGGGCAGCCAAGTTGCTGTGTCTCTTCTCGTATCGGGCGTACTTGGGAACGAAGTGAAGGTACTCTCTTCGGATGACAACGGTTCTGTGCATCTTGGTCGAGATGACCTTGCCGGTCAGGATTCGTCCTCGGATGGAGACCATACCAGTGAATGGACATTTCTTGTCTGCAAACCGCGTATCAGCATTCTGCTCTTTGTGTGCTTCCTCCTTCCAAAAGAGTGCTTGTGGTTCTAGCTTCCACGGTCGACATACCGATGTAAGAGCCCTCAATGGCAGTCCTTGGCGTTCTGAATCCCAGACCAACATCTTTGAACCATCTTCGACCGGCCTTGCTGCCCTTGCTCTTCGCGTCTTTCGACTTGTGGTTGAGGAAGATGTGCGGTTGCTTTTGGTAAGCGCGCTCGGACTGGACTGCCAACTCGGTGGCCATGATTGCGACTGTATGTGACGAGGAGTGGGTGGAATGACTTCAATCGTAGTCGTCGTGAAATTGCGACCGAAGATTTGGCAGATCGAATCGCACCGCACACAACACATGTCTTGGCACAGAGTCTTGGCCGATATCGAGGCTGAGACTGAGCCTTGTGCGAGCAAGCGGCTGGTTTGTCATGTGACCTGGTGGCATGACGTCGAGGCCGATCTAGGGTGGCCGACTACAGAAGTGTAAACAAACCAGTAGCGACATACTGGACGCGCTTGTTCTCCCACCTGGCTGGAGCTTCTTCTTAGATATCTCGCTGCTCAACACTTACTTTACTGCATGCATATGTTTATGTGAGCATCTCAACATCGATGCGCTAGGCTGTCTCCCTGTGCGACAGCACATGTACACCCAAATGGAGGAGGAACGCAGAGAGAAATCAGGTCGGCCAAAGTTGCGCCAATCGCTTGCACATGTACCCTCCCAAGTCAACACGACCATTGACATCGCTGCAGTGAGACGTGTTCAGGAAGCTAAGAACAGGTTCAAAGGCTCTAGAGGCAAGAGTCTGGGTCCTGGAGGCCTAGACGCTTTGACGGAGACGAACGCAAATGCATTCAAGGTTTGTCGCATCAAGCAGGCTACCAGAGCAATGTTCGCTGACCATCCTAGATCCCGCCTATGTTTCAACCGAAATCGATACTGAAACCAGCTGTGCCGCTCACACCGCCAAAGGTGATACCCTCGTTCGACGAACTGCGCAAGAAGGATACAGGAAAGGCGCAATCGCCGGTGAAAAATGGTGCAGAGGAGCTGCTCATCGATTTCTCTACGCCTGGAACCAGCCGACAACCTGGTCCAGGCACTTTCTTGCCGGGTACTGAAAACTTGGTCGACCCGTTCAGTCCCATCGCCAGACCAGGCTCGAAGGATGGTGTTGAGCAACACCAGCAGGCAGTTGAGGAGGGGGAGCAGCAGAGACAGCAACAGAAGAAAGCAGTCATGGAGCAGAGAGCTGCGCGACGAAAGTCTCTGGCCAACAGACGCGTCTCTTTTGCGCCCGAGGCTACCTTACATACCTGGAGTGTCATGGAACTCATGGAGGACTCGACAACCTCTTCCGCCGCAAACTCGACAAGACGACAATCAGCAATGACCGCTGCTCAATCACCAATGCCAAGCACTACTACTCCAGGAAAGGAAGATGAACGCCCTTCTACCCCAACCGAACAGCATAACGACGAGGTCGTTAAGGATACACCAGACTCGCAACGTGAGCTACACCAGCGCAAGCGACGGAGGACTTCGGATCTTGCTCAAAGCAGTGACGATGAGACTTTCTCGAGTCCGGGTGATGGTGATGACAGTAGTCCTATCCGAGTTGAAGATAGCATCGATTCAGAATCTGACACGGATGGTGACACCGCCATGAGCCTTGACGAAGCCACGCAAAACACCGTCCGTTCATCTGGTTCATCTAGCACGCAAACGAGTCTCGACGAACGTTTGCGACAAGCGGCAAGTCAGGCGGGAACGAATGGCATCGGCTATGATGAGCATGGTCCGGGTGTAGAGGACGAGGACGAGGATGATCGATCCATGGAGATTGCTGATGGTACTGTGACGCACGCGTTTAGACAGTACACTCGCAAGGACCCTGGTATGCCGAATACTACCAACGGTGATGCCGACAAGGAGAACATCAAACACTACCAGAATGGCTCGACCCATAGTCACCAAGATCATGAAGAGGATGATGAAGATGATGCCACGATGGGTATGACTATGGAGATGACACGCGCTGTTGGAGGTATTGTCACAAACGGTGTGGCCAAGCCAGCCAAGAGTATCTCGGACCGTCGGCGAAGTAATGCTTCCCAGCGAAGCTCTTCTGCTGCTGACTCCAGTCATGGAGACGAGACGATGGACATGACGGTTGCTAAGGGCGGCATTCTCTCAGATTACAATGGAGAACATGACATCGACGATCAGTTTACCGATGAAGAGATGACTATGGAGATGACAAAAGCAATCGGTGGAATCAGGAAGTTTGGCAAGAGAGAGTCACTTCCATCCATCATGACCGAGGAAACCGAATCGATGGACATGACAGTGGCAGCTGGAGGTATTCTGCCACCTATTGAAGAACAGACCGAGCCTCAGTCAATACTCGAAGGCGACATGACTGGCGCCATGGACATGACGCGAGCAGTCGGCAAAATCCTACCACAACAGGAATCTCAAGACGATTTCGACGGCATCGTCCAAGCGGATGCCGAGCAACCAACTCCCAGCGCCCAGCTCGAACAAGAGATGACTGAGTTCATGGCCGCTCCCTCTAGTATGATCCGATCAATGGCAACGGTTGCATCAGAGACCGGAAGTCCTACTTTGAAGCCACGTCTGTCAGCTCGCAGACCTGCTCCAATTAGTCTCAGCACAACACCAAAATCTGCCATGAAAATGCTTTCACCTCAAGCGGCTGGAGAAATGACACCTTCAAAGCAACTGACCCCGGCAGCAGCGAAGAGCACATCACCAAAACGCACACCAATGTTGACTGCGAATGTGACCACCAGAGGCGCATCACCAAAAAAGTTGTTTGCGAAGGAGATCCAACAGCGAGCATCTCCGGCTGGCAGAAAGAGTCCTCGGAAGTCACACGATCCGTTGTTCTCGAAGGACGAAGCTACTGGTCTACATACACCAAAGGTTGTGCTACGCGCACCTAAGCCACACCAGCATCTTCGACGCCGGAGTAGTGGTGTTGGCGTTGACAATGAAGGTACAGGGTCGCCCAGAGTCTCTGAAATTCTATCGCGGCGCGAATCGATTGGTGAGGGATCGTCAAGCTTCCAGCTGCAGAAGGGATCCAAAAGACAGATTCACTTTGGAGACCCTCGGCAAATCGAGCACGATATTGATACGGAACGAGCTGAAGAACACCGTCGAGAAAGTGGTCGCTTCATCATGGAACAAGAAGCGAGTGAGCAACAGGAAGAGGAGACCACGACCCAAAATCTAAAAGAGATGATTCAGTCGATGACTCCGAAGAAAAACGAACAGTCTACCAAGGTAAAGGGTAGAAAGAGCCTTGCTGTCGGATCTGCTAGAGGCTTGCTTGGAAAGCGACCTGCTGAGCTCGATGGGAACGAGGACGACGAGGGGAGCACCCCCAAGCGTCTCAAGACGGTCTCTCGCGAAGGAAGTCCCATCAAGAAAGTACACTTGCCCAAGCCACCTACCAAGGAAGAGACTACTGGTCGACTTTCTCGTGCTGAGCAGCTGGGCATTGCAGCTGCCATTGAGTCAGCATATACACCGACACTAAGTCAGTCACCTGTAAAGAAGATCAAGAGTCCTAGCCACACCGGCAGATTCAGGAACCCGCCTTCTGCTCAGAAGCCCGCATCGTTCGAAGAACGACTTGACAATGTTGTTGGTGCTACCGACATCACTATCATGCATCCTGAGGCCGTCGCACAGGCTGCCGAGGAGGAGAAAATTTCCCTGCAGCAGTTCTTGAACATGACCAATGTCCACTTCATTGAATTGTCGACGACGAAGAGGCGCCATACAATGGCTCGACAAACACAGGACACAGCAAGTGGAGAAGTGAATGATACATCTCAAGCATCTTTCGTTGCAGCTGCCACTACGTTGCCGTTGCTTGAGATGTATCAGCATGCGACCAGAGAGCTCAAAAACTACATTTCTTCTGGTCGGGACATCATCCGGCAGATTGAAGCAGAGACTTTTGCTGAGCAGCCTGCAATATTCAAGGAATATGTCGATGCTCGACCGGAGATCAAAGCTGTTATGGACAATCAATTCCGAAATGGCAAGACAAGTGCGCGACTACAAAGCAAAGAAGGTTGGTACACGTGGCGTGGGCAGCTCGTTGATGGTCTCCAAAACGGTCTTGAAAAAGAGGTCAAAACGCCTTTGGAGCATGACAAGCAAGTTCTATTGGGTCAACAAGATGCATTGGACCAGGTTGTCCCGCAGTTGACCACCAAGAAGCATCGACTTGAGCTGCAGGTACAAGATCTGCGACGACGTCTTGATGAATTCGAAAGCCTTGATCATGAAGAGCTGAAGGAGAAACGGAAGGCACTACGCACGATTGATCAAGAGGTCTCACAGCGATCTGAGCATTTGTCTGAGTTTCAGCAACAGGTACAAGAGAAGGACGATGTGTTGTCGTCAGCGACCGAGCTTCGCCAAGAAATGCAAGACCAAATCAATGAGGCATTACGTGTTCAAGAGGAGCAGCGACGCTGGCCTGCAAAAGACGTCGCCAATTACAAGTCAGGCGTTCAGAAGCTGGAGCAAGAAACCGGTTGGAGATTGCTCACAGCAGAAGAGGACGTTGAAGACCCTAACGACCTTGGCGTTGCTTTGACTTTGAAGTACAGAGATCAGCTGCGACTGTTTTTTTACCCATCTGCTTTCCAGGCGAAGCGCGATGGCCGACGAAGGTCTGGACGCAAGTCAAGGTCTGTCTCAGGTCCTACTGCTCCGATCAGCTTGACGTATAGCCCGGACCAGGATGGGCATGTCCATCCCAAAGAGCTACCGGCCGAGCTCAGATTCTTCTTGCAGCTCATTCAAAGCCAGTTGCACGCTTTCACCATGATGCCGAAGGGTTCTGTGAGCTGTCAGACGCTCCTGAAGACGGTCTCCGAGGGCTGGCCCCTGGCCCGAAAGGTGGCGGAGGAGATCGCTTCACTGAGTGCCGCTGGCATAGTTAATACATCGATCTTGAGCGATGAGAAGTTAGGCGCAAAGTTGATGCTGATGCAGCCAGGTCGAAGCCGGATTGATATTGAATTTGCGTTGACGGCGTCGCCGCTCAATGACGGGGAGATCTCGACTAGCACAAGCGTTTCTGCAACGCCAGTGTATGGTCCAGCAAGCTCCATCATGGACGCATCAAGGACGAGAAAGGTGCAACATGCTTTGTCAAAAGAGGTCGAAAGCAAGACTCTAGGCGAAGGATCTTGGATCAGCGCCGTTCGCGGTTTCGAAGAATGGCTGCAGGCCCAAGTGCAGGCAGAACAGCAAGAGGCGCTCAAGCCGAAACTAACAATCAAAGCGCAACCAAAGCCTGCAAGTCAAGAGCAGCCGGAACCTCGAAGAGCAACAACTGCGTCTCCGAAACGAGCACAAACACTAGCAAGCACGACACCCAAGCATCCACCACGCTCGCCACTCGCGCCGAAGACGACAAATAGCAGGATACAGAAGAAGGCTCTGCCAGTGCCGAAGAAGCCAGTCCAGTTGCAGCTGTCCTCTTCGCAGCAGGAATCTATGCTGCCACAGCCAACAAACTTTAGAGAAAGCCAGCTTCGACAGAGTCATCATCAGCAGAAAGAGAACTTTGTCCCAGCTTCTACAAAGACAAACGGTGCTGAAGTGGAGATTGTCAATGGGAACACTGACTACGATGACGTCTTTGCTGGTTCGCAGCCTGCGATCCCGCCGCAGATGCAGGAGGCTATGATGTACACTCCTGTTAAGAAACGGCTAGGGGCGCTGAGGCGCTCGCCTATCTAGGTGGCGGTTATGACGTGAGATCTGTCTTGAGTATTTGCCTTCAGCTTCGTTGAGCACTGATTTGTCTAAACTTGGCTAGAAGAGCATTGGTTGGCTTTGGATGTTGGAGGTGGTGCAGCATCGGAATTGGGTCGTCGTTTGATAGCATGGAGCACATGGAACTCGGGGGTACTCACTAGGACCAGAAGGTCCAAAGGGACGCTTATGTCTCGAGCCACATTGGTAGCATTGTATGAGATGAATTACCAGGCACGTCTTGCCCGGTTGAGACCGCTGCTTCATGTTGCCTTCCCTGGCAGCCAAGGTGTGCCGCCAGACTTGCTAAATTTATGCCCAAAGCGGCCATGTTAGTTTCTAAGAGGATGGTGCAATGACCTTTTCCACAGGATCAGCGACATTATAGTTCCTATCTTCCGTGCTCGCGCTCCTGTGCTGCTTATAGTCCGCTACCTGGATGGCATACTGCTACTCCTTGAGACCTGTAGCCATAAGGGTGCCAATACCGAGCCATCCAACATGGAGCTGTGCCCACCGGAGAGGACGCGAACCATGCAATGATCTTGAGCACCGCAAGGCCTAGAATGTGGAACTGGAGCTTCAAGCTACACCCGCTGCGTCTTTGTCCTTGATGTTGGGCTTATTTCACCTTGACGGCACACCACTTGATCCAGGGTAAGAGCGTTCTTGTTCGCCTACTCCCGATCAGAGTAGCTGACAGCCCGATCAATGCAGCCCCTTTGCCAATATTCCAAAAAGCTCCACCAAACCAGATCTGCACCAACTGCTTCTCTCGTCCTTTGAAACCAGCCGCCTCATTCGTCCTCGGAAAATCTTCCTTTGGAACCTCCTTACCAGGGAAGTCACACAACAGCTCCCAACCATCTTCCACACTCCACTCTAGCAGTCTCTCCTTGGCCACCAAACCTACAACTATAGCACAATGTTCTCTATACACCCACTGCCCGTTTTGCCTAATGCCACTATCGAGGGTTCCGTCCATGCATCTGAACAGTCCTGCCTACATCAACCGCTCATACACATGCCATGTCCAGAAAGCCTCCCTCTTCCACCAAGACATGAACCAGAAGGCTCTGTACTCATTCACACCGACGAGATTCTCGACAGCACTGGCATGCCATGCATCGAGGTCTCTTCTTACGTTCAGCACCACTTTGGCATTAGGATATGCCCTGATCATTTCCACCGCAAACACCAAGCTCGCGGCGTCAGTAACAGCAACACTATGCACAACCAAGCAAATTGTCGAATTCTTCGCCACTGATATCACAGTCTCCATTACCGGCCGTGTCATGAAAGAACTTCTTTCGGGCCAGTTTCGACCACTCTTGGGCGTAGTAGGGATGTTCGAAGAGGATGTCCCAGCCGTGATAGGTATAGTCATAGCCTAGTCTCCGCAGAGCATATTGAAGCGACTCGATGCCTGATCGTGGCAGCCCGGCGGATACCACTTCCATAGGTTTTGTTCATTTGCGAGGAGGTGGAGAGGGCATACGGTAGACCTAGTCCTCGAGAAAGTGCCAGTGCCAACTATTCAAGGATGGCATTCTGATACGGATGACTCGACAAACTAAGAGAAGGAACAAGCATCAAGGTATGGAAAAAGCTGGGAAGCCGTCATTGATTTTTCAAGTTAGTGGTAGCACACAGTACCTTTTTTCCTTCATGGCTTCTTGCCGGCTCAGAGACTTTACTATCTCGCAGCATGCCGCTGAACATAGCTGTTGATCGTTCCATAAAGAGAATGGGCGGCCCGATCCCACGCCCGAAAAGTTGCTATGTGGTTAGCCTGGCCGGTATATGATTGACTGCGACGAGCCCATCTGCTGCAACCCCCTGGGCTTAATGCTTTGCCGTAACGCTTCGTCCTCGCTGCCCGAGCTTCACATGCACGTCGGCCCACTTTCCTAAAGTAGTGGTCGGACGCTAGCACAGAAAAGAACTTAGGGTCTAGACGCGTCGCGGTCGACGCGCCGTTCGCTCCTGCCACTTTTGAGTTGTCGCATTACTCCTACTACTCCCTCGTCCCTGCTCAACAAGCAAGAAGCAGCAGCTAGAACTCTGTCGCAACATACTTAGATAATGGCATTACTCCAGTATAGAGCGCCTGCTGATTACGAAGCACAGCTTGAGGCGTTTGAGTCGTTCCTGGACAAGTTCGAAGCAACCAAGAACGCTACAGACCAAGCTGCCGATGCTATTGACGGGTTACACCTCGATGGCGACGAGACGAGCGACGAGTACGACATGCTGGATGATGTTGACGACGCGGTGGGTGGCCAGCAACGGCAACAGTCCAGAAAGAAGTACATGGAAATGCTTCAGCAGGTCGCCGACCGAGAGCGCAGCAACATCTTGATTGAGCTCGATGACCTGAAAAGCTTTGAGGATTCGCTGGAGATGGACGTCAACTTGAAGCTAGTCGAATCCATCATGAAGAATACCAAGCACTACGTCGAGCTTTTCTCTATTGCCGTGGATAAGCTCATGCCGAAAGAGAGCAAGGACATCACATTCAAGGACGATGTGCTAGACATCATAATGTCGCAGCGTGAGAAGCGTAACGAGACGATGCGCGAGAATGCAGAGGTCAACGGTGAATCCGTGTCGGATGCCTCTACTTTTCCTCCCGAGCTCACAAGAAGATACAACCTCAATTTCAAGCCAGTTTCCCAGCCAGTCTCGAAGACAAAGTGTCTGGCGGTACGGCAAGTCCGCGGTGAACACCTCGGCAAGCTCATCACAGTCAGGGGTATTACCACAAGAGTGTCTGACGTCAAGCCTTCGATTCAAATCCATGCGTATACCTGCGACACCTGCGGTTGCGAGGTGTTCCAGCCAGTCACCACGAAACAGTTCACGCCTATGATCATTTGTCCTTCCCCAGCCTGCACAGCCAATGCAACCAAAGGCCAGCTTTTTCCCTCGACTCGAGCCTCCAAGTTCATGCCTTTCCAGGAAGTCAAGATACAAGAGATGGCAGACCAGGTTCCGGTCGGTCATATCCCGAGATCACTGACCATCCACTGTCACGGCAGTCTGACACGGTCCATCAATCCGGGTGATGTTGTAGACATCGACGGTATCTTTCTGCCAACACCCTATACAGGCTTCAGGGCCATTCGGGCTGGTCTCCTGACAGATACATACCTGGAGGCACAACACATCACGCAACACAAGAAAGCATATCAAGACTTGAAGATCGACAGACAGGTAACGCAACGAATCGAATCGTACAAAGCCACAGGTCAAATGTATGAGTTCTTGGCCCGCTCCATTGCCCCTGAAATCTATGGTCATCTGGATGTGAAGAAAGCCCTTCTGCTGTTACTCATTGGAGGTGTGACGAAAGAAATGGGTGATGGCATGCGAATCCGAGGAGACATCAACGTTTGCTTGATGGGTGATCCGGGTGTGGCCAAATCGCAGCTGTTGAAGTACATCACGAAAGTGGCACCGCGAGGAGTCTATACTACCGGTCGCGGATCGTCAGGTGTTGGCCTGACAGCTGCAGTTATGCGAGACCCTGTAACTGACGAGATGGTGCTCGAAGGTGGTGCGCTCGTGCTTGCTGATAACGGTATCGCATGCATCGACGAATTCGACAAGATGGACGATTCTGACCGAACAGCCATCCACGAGGTCATGGAACAGCAAACGATCTCTATCAGCAAAGCCGGAATCACAACAACACTTAATGCTCGAACCTCGATTCTCGCAGCTGCCAATCCTCTATATGGTCGCTACAATCCACGAATATCACCAGTCGAAAACATCAATTTGCCAGCGGCACTTCTGTCTCGGTTTGACATCCTGTTTCTCATCCTGGACACGCCCTCTCGCGAATCCGATGAAGAGTTAGCAGCCCACGTCACGTACGTACACATGCACAACGAGCATCCTACTACGGACGGTGTTGTATTTGCACCACACGAGGTTCGACAGTATATTGCTCAAGCTCGCACGTACCGGCCCACTGTACCGAAAAGTGTCAGCGAGTACATGGTCGGTGCATACGTGCGAATGAGACAACAGCAGAAGCGTGACGAAGGCAGCAAGAAGCAATTCACTCATACCAGTCCTCGTACATTGCTCGGTGTGTTGAGATTGGCCCAAGCCTTGGCGCGACTTCGATTTGCCCATGAAGTCGTCAATGAGGATGTTGACGAGGCTCTCCGGCTCATTGAAGTCAGTAAAGCGAGTCTATATACCGACCAGCGCAGTGGCGGAGATCAAACCGTAAGCAGCAAGATCTACGACTTGATTCGCGGCATGCGCGATTCTGGTGCAGCGGCTGTCGGCAGTCATGGTGAGCTGAACATGCAACGAGTGCGCGAGCTGGTAGTGGCTCGTGGCTTCACGGAGGAGAACTTCCAGCGGACGGTTGACGAGTATGCATTGTTGGATGTATGGCAGATTGCGAATAACGGGACGCGTTTGGTGTTCATCGAGGCTGGAGAAGATGGTATGGACGATGAAGAGTGATGAAGCACATTTGCACGAGCACTGGCGTTGGGAAGCATATGTTCTGATAACAGCTCACGCAGCTCTGGTAGTGCATGCATAACTGTCGCGTCAGGTTGGATAGAACAAGGCAACCAGCCTCACGTCTTTAATGGCCGCCTTGAACCAGCAGTGTGTCAGGCGAGCTGAACTTAGTTGCCCAGGCATTAGTTTAGCGATTCTGAACCTGAACCTGAAACTCGTCTAAGCTGATTTTGTTGAGTTAACTGTGAGTTTTGCAAAAGCCTCCGGGGCTGAGCATTCTTGGCTCGCTTGGCAGTGCGAAACGGTAGGCGATCAGTCGTGCAGCTCATCCCTCAGCAGCCCGCCAAATGATCTCTTTACTCCTTATTGCTTAGGCGCCGGATGCTGCAGGGTTAAGCGCAGCTCAGCTGGAGCACTAGCTCCCGGCAGTGCAACGGGAGCCGCACCCACTAAACCACTTCTGATGACAGTGCTTAGCATCGTTCACAGTCAGGACTCAATTTCAACCTCCCTTGTCCTCCAAAGTTCGTGACGGGCACGCGACATCTAGACCCTCGACCATCTCATCGATATATTCGTCGCCGATATCTGCTTCGAGATCTAATCCCAGACAACCCTCGTTTTCATGCTGTTCTAAAACACTGCGATATACAGAAATTTGGTGTTTAGGCGCTGGCCACCATGGACAAATTACAAGGCTTCTTGCCGGCAACATCGTCGGGGCAGAAATTCACCTTCAAGATCATATTCTCGTACGACGCCGATGTTCTTCCTATGGATTGTGACTAACACAGGCTAGGTACTTCTTTGATTATGCTGTGATAGCGTAAGTTGGATCTGACTAAGCGAAGTTTGCAGAGGCTGAGACCACCAACAGAGTTCTGGCAGTCCTTTACGGCGTGCTCGACAAAATATTGACACCTTTCGCGCAACACTTTTCGATGAACAACATCACGTTAATGAATCCCATAGCGGATCCAGAACGAGTACCGATAGCGATGGCAATGGTCTATTCATGTCTATGTCCCGCGTTTATCATTGCCATTTACACGCTATTCATCGACGGCATGTTCAGCAAATCGAAAGGCAACGTATCGCGTGGGCAACGCTATACCTGGGGTGACAGGCTGTGGGAGCTGAACTGTGGTATCTTGGGTTTGTTCCTAGCCCAGGGCACAGCGTTTGTAATCACAGGATCCTTGAAGAATTTGATCGGCAAGCCACGACCGGACTTGCTCGCGAGATGCTTGTTGAACGATACGATAAAGGCTGATCCTGGCCCGCCGCTCTATGGACTTCTCTCGAGGGCGAACTGCACATCAGACAACGCTTATATACTACAGGATGGTAAGTAGCGATCCTCGGAGCAAACAGCACCAGAATTCGCCGCATCTTACTGATCAATCTAGGCTTCCGGTCCTTCCCTTCAGGACACTCCTCGAGCTCATTCGCCGGACTCTTCTATCTATCACTCTACCTCGCCGCAAAACTGCACGTCCTGGACCAACGAGGTGAAGTCTGGCGAACATTCATCGTCCTGATCCCAACCCTAGCAGCATCCATGATCGCCGGATCCCGAATCATCGACGCGCGACACCACCCTTTCGACGTCCTCTTCGGCTCGGCGCTCGGCGTCCTCTGCGGCTGGGGATCGTATCGACAGTATTTTCCGCCTGTAACGGACACCTGGGAGAAAGGAAGAGCATATCCCATGAGGAGTTGGGGCGTGCCATTGCGACGACCAGACGGCACGATCGGCACGGACGGACAGTTCTACGGCCACCACGGACGGAACGACCGAACCACGAGCGCGATGATGGAGGACGAGGAGGACAGACAGGCGCTTGTGGGTGGCGGTGGCGGTTTGGGCATGGAACCTATCAGATCCGAGCAGGGGTATTCCAGCGCGAGCGCGAAAGCGCCGCCGTTCCAGCAGTTCCAGCAACGAGGTCCGAGTCCGATGGTGAGGAGTGTAAGTGAGGAGGATGAGACGGACTATGAGCATGTACGTGTAGGAGCGGGGAATGTGAATACCATGCCGACGGGGGGACTGTCGAGGAATCAGGGTCCCACTGGGTCGGGCGGGAGTAATGCGTTTCGGGAGCAGTTGGATCGGAATCAGAGTTTGAGAGGTGGCGGTGGGCCAGCGGGGTCCGAGGAGCAGGATTTGGCGTACCAGAGGCCTGTGAGGTAGGCTGCGTGGCTAGCTGAGTTGATGGGCGAGCCGAGATGCAGTTGGAATGTCCATGGATTAGCATCGGGATGAGCGTACGTTTGCACGACGTTTTGGATTGCCACGGTTTGCAGGACATGGTCGATACATGCAGTATATGCAGTATCACTGGGGTACGCTTGTTCAAAAGGAAATGGTCTGAATAGTGCACGAACATCTGCAGTGTAGTACTGAGGGTGACAGGCAAGATCAGACTCGTGAACGGACTTTGACAAGCGGGTCAGAAGATCTTTGGGGACTACACTGACTTACGACGCCCGCGGGCCAGACCTGTGCGATTGCTATTACTTGGCCGTTGCGCGATCGTTCCCCGTACCTCGGTCATCGAGCCAGCGACTTCTCAATGTGCTCAACTGCTTGCATAATATTCAGTTTTGCAAATTGAGGAGCACAGTTCTCTCGGATATATGATGAGAGGCTACGTCATCGGCGCGGCGGCTCAAGGCTGCAGCGACTTTGAGAGGACCTGGCGAACAGTGGATACGGCCTGTCTTGCTCCATGACTTGAACGACGCTTCTGGGGGTCTCGCAAGCTAGGTGGGCGTCTACCACGGTAGCAGGGAAGGCGTGATGGGCTGTCTCAGCTGTCGCTGAGGAAAGGAGGGGAAAGGTGGATTTGTTGCCAGCTGCGTGGGCTTTACCCGTGATCCAGAAAAGGGCAGTCTTCGTTTCGGTCTTGGTGGTGGAAGGCATCATGCTTGCCAGCTCGGACTTTCCTGGTACGGTGGAGTTCGTGGGTGTCAAAGTTGTTATCTGAGCAGTTATTGTGAACAATGCTGGTGGTTTTGTGCTGTATGAATGCTGGCCGCCAGAAAGCAGGTACAGCAAGTAGCGATGGCTTTCGCAACCTACTGTATGAGACCTTCCGACGTTGAGCCCTGCCAGTACGCTTATCCATTTCGGGCGGGGAAGGCGATTTGGCCATTCAGATCGTGGTGCCTCATAGGATGACTCTTGGTGAACACGAAATTGTTCAGTCGATCAGCTTTGGTCCTGTAGACTGTCGCTGACTCTGCTGCAGTTTGGACGACATCCGGAGAACATAATCGTGCTTATAAATATGTTATATGCCTTATATGGTTCACATGCTCGTAAGAATTGGGTCTCGAATGCTACAGCAACCTCCGTTAATTATCCGGATTCGCATGCTTCCTCACCAAAATACACAATTTTTGAACGTAGCTGTATACTTAAGTTAGCTAATAATGATATTATTTACGGAAGATTAGTTAAAAACATAATGCTTCTCTAATAATTACTCTAAGTTTTATCATTTTTATCGTAGTAGTAATGAAGTTGTAGGTAGAAGAAAGTCGAAGGCGTTTAGATTCGTGCTTCTAAGCATAACTTAAGCAAGTACCTTACTTTAATCGTACTTTACACTACTAAGTCCTTAATTTAGAAAGGAATGTTTGCGTATAATATTAAAGAGCGTCTTTTATAGTATCTTTTTATACCTCGAGTCTATTAAAGTCTCTAGTCGAAAGATCTTAACAGCAGTTTGAAAATTGTGTATTTTGGTGAGGAAGCATGCGAATCCGGATAATTAACGGAGGTGACTGTACTACAGGCCTCCTTACCTGTGTAGCAGTGCTCAAAACTCTATTGGAATTCTCGTGACCTACTTGTCGGGGTCAAGCGTACGTGTGACTGTCGAGCGCAGTAGAACAGAGCATAGGCGACCTGCTATGAGTTCCAACGTCGACACAGCGGCGAGTTGTCCGCGACGAATACGCGCACGGGGAAACTAAGTTAAGACGTCACTCCTGACGGACTTTACTCGTAAATATTAGCTGTAGACTGACTTCGGGTGGTAAGTCGATGATTGCTCCTCATCTCTCGGCAACGACCTCTTCGGTACGACAGAAGTATCGGTACCTGCCAGGAACACGCTTTGAGCTCCCAGGATCGGACGGCAAACTTGCTCAGTCGGATAACGCTAAGACCCATAATCAGAAGGAAGTCGCATGGGGAACGTTTAGTGCCAAGAGTGTACGAGAGCAAACCTGAAGTACCCGCGTCGGCGAATCTTACGCTATCTCGCCTTAGAGTTCGTTCCACCTATTTTAGGGGAATCTGGGCCAGTTCTGGTATTTCGTCGTACTACCATTGCCGTCCCAGCCGTACCAAGCCAGCCTGATGCAATTTATCACCCGTTCACTGTCACTTCAGTAAAATCGTACTCAATGGCCCTGTTATGGGCCTCGTACCTTTCATCGGCTCCTCTGGGATTCAACTCCTGCTGTTTGTCCCAGCTCAAAGTGAACATCATCAGGGCGTCAATGAGTGTCTATAGAGATCAGGCAATGGAGCACACAAGTAGACAGGGCAAAGGGCGTTCAAATCCCTTGATCAGGGAAGCTACATGAGGGCAGGATACACCTTGAAGAGCTCAGGTACGCAGAAGCTGATTTCGCAGATCAGGAACACAAGGACACAACGTGACCTGATAGCCACAACGCAAGGGTGCGCAGAGCCTATCTTCGCTAAGATCTGGACGGTGTATTTCCGATCGAGATCTGGTCTGCAACGTCCGTGGCTGAAACTTCGTCATGCGGCAGATAAACGAAATGAAGAAGAGTCATGTTTCGAAGCTGGCGCTGGTGTGCCCCGTCCAAAGCCTTTCCCAATTCGAATTCGAACGCCGTACTCAGCATAGCTCTCACTCGGCTCTTCGACCTATGTTCCGTTCTTGGTTGTTTGGATTTTGTACTTGACGTTTATGGTGACGCCTAACAGCCGCGCTAGCTGTGACTATGTGCGGCCACGAATACTGTGAGGTCCGACTCATTGGTACCAGCGGAGCTAAGGGCGATCTACTCCACTTCAAGAATGTCCACTTTACGTGAAACTCAAACCCTACGGTTACGAATCCGTCTTCACTGACAACGCCATCGCGACTCGCCCTCTGTGCAGCTCGAGCCAACGACAATGTTGCAGTCATATTTGCAATGAGTTTGGTGCGGTGTTTGAAGGTAAGCACGGAGATACTAACCCGAGATATCCGCGGCTAGGGGGAAAATGATCGCAGAGTCGACGAGATGTTGATCATCCAAAAGTCGCTCGTCCACAATCTTTATCAGCTGCGAGGCTTCTAGTCTTGAGGAAGCTCAACGTGATTATTCTAATTACCAGAGATAGCTTCGTATACGGCTCTACTTTCCCCTTTGTTGGACTCTTAGGGAATGATGCCGTGGCATTCACGCTGTTGTGGGCCATGATATAACTCGGTCGCTGGCGCGTCGGCCGTCTCCGGCGGCAGAGCCTTCTTGTGGTCACCGTATATGGATGTCCTTTTTCCCAAGGGAATAGTCGAGCATCATGGTCCCGCAAGAGAAGCCAGCGCGGTGGGTCAACAATGCCGTTCGACATAAATGAGCAGTTGGCGGCTCTTGCTAGACACAATCTATCGGGATGGGTGGGGAGCATCTTCAGCGGCCAAGATCTCCGAGTTCCATCCCGCGCATTTGGTGGAGCCAATAACTTCGACCAACTTTTCAGCTGTTCTCACGGATCAGAAGGCCCATCACTATCATCGTCGCTCTGAAAAGTGGGCTGAATTTCGCCTATCTTCCTGCAGAACCCAGAATGCGGTACCTTTGACCGTGCGGAGGAATTGGTGTGATCATTGCGCTATCTCTGGCCTCGATCGTTCCAGATTGGACAGAGTGTCCGAGCCATTCATAGTGTTGCTACTGTCTGGCAGCAGGAAAAGTACTAGCAGCCCCAACGATCAATCTATCGTTCGAGCCGCTAGTGCTGCAGTGGCGATCCTTTACGTGAAGACGGTCTTCACGTACCCAACATCACCTTGGGAAAGGTCCACAATCACAAGGCAGCGCCGGACATAACAGCATGCATCGTCTTCATGTGAGTACAAATATCCGGAAACCTTACTTCGTTTCATCCCATCTCCTTTGTGCGTTTCTGCCATCGTGACCCGGCATAAGATGGTGTTCTCCTCTGCGCAGCCATTACTGGCTGCTTGCTGCGCTTTTACGTTTCTGCAGTCTAACTGCGCCCTTCCTCACGCGCATCCGAAACGTCAAGATGCTGGTTCTTACGACTTCATCATTGTCGGAGGTGGCACTGCCGGCCTAACTCTGGCAGCAAGATTGACAGAGAGCTCTGATACTACTGTTCTAGTGCTAGAGGCCGGAGGCTCACCAGAAGCGGTGGCATCCTATGCGAGTCCAGGGGCAGATTTGCAAGTCCTTGGGTCACCAATAGATTGGGCTTTCACCACCCTCCCTCAGCCGAGTCTAAATGGACGCCAGTTGACCTACAACCAAGGAAGATGCCTCGGTGGAAGCTCAGCAATCAATGGCTTGGCATACGGCCGTGGCTCGTCGAGTGTGTATGATGGCTGGCAAGAATTGGGTAACCCCGGCTGGGGTTGGGCAGACGTGCTTCCCTACTTCATCAAGGTCAGTATGTTTCCTGGCATAATGGCTTGTACTGATATCTGCACTTCGAGTCTACAACATTCATTCCCCAAGATCTGGAGAACGTCACGGGGACTGGCTACGACCCAGCAGTGTACTCACAGGGACCTGTACAAGTGAGCTACCCTGGCCACTCGTATGCTTATCCTGGAAGCGAGGCTTTTGTCGAATCAATGTCCACAATCGGTGTCTATGTTGTAGATGACCTCAACAACGGCACGAATGTGGGCGCGACGCAAGAGAAGCTTACGATCGATTCACAATACCACCGTAGCTCAAGTTACGACAGCTACTACATGCAAGCTAAGAGCCGATCTAACCTGAAAGTATTGCCATTCTCGCCTGTACAGCAGATTATTCTGGAGCAAGAAGGTGGCGATGTCACCGCAAGCGGAGTCGTGTACCTCGACTACGCCAGCGGAATGACTATGAATGCTACCGCTACCAAGGAAGTCATTATGAGCGCTGGATCCTTTCAGACACCGCAGCTACTCATGCTATCCGGTATTGGCCCGGCAGAGACTTTGGCCAAAGTAGGTGTCGAGCTTTATGTTGACAGGCAGGGTGTTGGCAAGGATCTTCAAGATCATACTTACTTCAGTGTCAATGTCCAAGCAGACTCTTCGATCTCCTACGATCCACTGTACAGCGACTACTCAAAGCTTCAAGCTGCAGCGTCTGAGTTTGAGGAATCAGAGGGGCCATTGGTTGCTCCGATTGGTCCCTCTTTTGCCTTCGAAAAGATACCAGTGGAGACTTTGAACCAGATTGGAGCGGCGGCCCTGGCAGCGAACCGGTCCGATCAGGCACATATCGAGTATCTCTACGAATCCAACTTCTACCCGAACTACCCGACGCCGCAATACACGCCACAACAATATAACACTACATACATCAGTCTGACAGCAGCCCTTGTTGCTCCTCAGTCAAGAGGAAGCGTCTCTGTCAAGTCAAACTCTAATACGGATCCGCCTCAGATAGACCTACAGTACTACACAGACCCCGCAGACCAAGCACTTGCCATCTACGCATTCAAAAATCTACGCAGGATTCTGAATCAGTTCGCAACTTACAACTTCACGATCGGTCCTAACAATGGGGAAGTATCACCCGGACCCAGTGTGCAGTCAGACGAGGAGATCTTGAACTACATCCGAGAAACGGCCGTCACTGTATGGCACGCCAGCGGGACGTGTGCGATGTTGCCGCAGGAGGAGGGTGGAGTCGTGGATTCGAGGCTCAAGGTGTATGGAGTCAATAACCTGAGAATTGTCGACGCGAGCGTGTTCCCAATAATACCTGATCAACACATACAGGCTGCTACATACATGCTTGCGGAGAAAGCAGCGGATATCATTAAGGCCGATTGTGGTCTTTGACAGTCTGGAAGTCCTTGAAGCTGTCACTTTTGCTATTAGCCAGTCAGCAGATGTCTTGGGTCTACAGTAATTGGTGGTAGCCAGGTAATACCATGTCTATTTAGACGTGTTTTAGGCTTTGATAATCTTAGTCATTATGAACATAGGGGGAAAGCTAAATGACAGCACATGCGAGCACAATATACAGCTTTATCGCACGAAGCAATGTCTAGACCGCATTTGTTGTCTTCACCTCACAAGAGCTCCTGTGTCCTCTATGCCAACTCAATAATTACCACAATCGCACCTTCCCAGGTCACACCCAACTCGGTGTGCGACAAACGATTCACCCCGACCAACGTTGACCTTACGACAGAGGCGGAGATACTAGTAGCCTCTGTGCCAGCCCGTAGCTCAGACAGAATACAACGCTAACTAGCTAGCCTGCTTTTGTCGGTATCTCCTCTAGGCAAGTCTGCCGATGATATCACTGAACATGCCACCAACCAAATATGCCACCTTTGTTCTCAGAGTGACCAACCCAGCAGGATCTGGGCTCAACATGCTTAAGCTTCATCGAAGGAACTGACGACCAACCCCCAACGACAAA
>Ga0210040_10003319_pt1 | contig 21874 bp, 29 predicted proteins | sample CryGeyCG12114_NA_FD_185462 | JGI IMG/M metagenome (GOLD analysis project Ga0210040, IMG submission 185462) | Groundwater microbial communities from aquifer - Crystal Geyser CG19_WC_8/21/14_NA (SPAdes) (version 2) | ecosystem: Environmental > Aquatic > Deep subsurface > Groundwater | place: USA...
GGGGGGGGGTGATTTTTTCGGGACAAATCTTGTTGGGGTAAAATCCCAAACCTCTCTCCCTGTGGCCATGTATGAAGCTGACGAAGAGATTTACAACTTTTATGACGTTTTTACGTTTTTTTTTATTTGTGATGATGTTCCATGTTGCAGAGCCCCTGAGATCGGATGTTAACGCTGTCAGCATCAACAAGCTCTGATGTGGTAATCCATCTTTAATGGTTTGAATGTACACAATTATAATATGGTTTTGAGCTTTATCCGTGGTTGAATCCCAGGATAAGGGAGAATGGCTCATTCTGTTCCGGTATCATGTTTTTTATAAATAAAACGGAGAATTTTTTGTAGCGAAGCCCTATTCTGATATTGATGTTCAATCGGTAAACCATCAATGCTCATAGTTTTAAGCAATTTTGGCCAATTTTGCATCGGTATGTTTGACTGAGAAAACAGTATTACATATTTGAATACATTTTCTGTTGATATCCAATGACGATCCAAAGCTGGGACACTCTAATACCACTTTTTGAAGGTTACTTTTTACTTTATGACCAGTTGCTTCTTTCATTACGTTGATTGCGTCAATGTGAATTTGCGATCTTAAATGCGCCTTAATGATCTTTCTGTGGTTGGCTTTCCACAAAGATTCATCTCCGCGTGATACTAAAAGTCCTTGTTCAGTAGTAAGTTCTGTCCTTAAATGAGATCCAGGTTGGTGTACAATCTTTGAATCTTCAAAAAATTCATAACAAAAATTGCAGCGGATACGGGATAGTTTTGGTTCTTCCCAATTAGGCAAAATTTGAATTGGTGCCTTTACAGACGTTGATGAAAGTTGTTCATCGATGAAAATATTTGTTAATTTTGTCTTCAAAAATATTTCTAATCCAGGAGTGAAATGAGAGATATCTTCCCAGCGAAGAGTGTTTTTTTGCTTTATCGTGAAATCGTTATCGTTTCAATTTTTGTTTTTCTGAATGCAAAGTTGCAAGATCATGTGATGTGAAAGCGTCAGGAGTCGACCCTGTCCTACAATCTAGGATAGATTCTGCCATTGTGATCTCAGCTTGCTCTTGATAATCCATGAATTCAATGTATACGTACTCTCCTGTTGTTGCTTGAACTGCAATACATTCTTCCATTCGCTCATTGTTAAGACTAAACAAAACGCCAAGGCGGCCAATATTTTCTGAAATTATGTACGAAACTGATTCATCGCAGTTGTTTGGTTCTGATGATGTAGGAGGTCCAATTTTGAATGCGTATGGGTTTATTGGTTCAATAGTAGTGATGCATCTGTTTATGGATTTATCATTTCTTTGGCCCTCATTCCCTTCTCAATCACGTACCACATACTCATGAATAGTTTCTTGTTTGAATTCTGTCCACATTTGTTTAAATGCTTGACAATGATCCGTTATAGTATTCTCTCCGTAAACGACCATGTCCTGAATGCCTTCATTTACATTCGGAAATTGCTATATCCGCTTGTCCCATCAGAGTGTCACAGTGTTTTAGTTTCTCCGATAATGCAATGTGGGCGCCAGTTTTTTCTTTTTTTCTTCATAATACAGCAGAAGCTTTATGCATGCCACTTTTAGCGGTGACACTTTGATTTCATTGCCGCAGAAATCGTCGCTTTTTTCTTCTCCGCTGATTGTTGGAATCTGTAGAAGCTGTGAAAATAAAATTTACGTCAATTCGTATGAATTTAAGCATTTTACTGTCACAGACTATCACAGTTACATAAAGTACGCAATGGAAAAACTCATACTTATCAGCTTACCACTTAATTCAAATAGAAACAAGTTTATTTATGTTTTCGATTGCAAAACAATAAGATAAATATGTATAATACAAAGTTTTGTTGCCGTTGTTTTTTGTGTATTTCCAGCATTTTTTAATAATTTAGCTATTTAACTCAGGTCCCAAAATAAAACGGGGAAACTATTTTATTATATAGCAACAGTACGATCAATTTATTAGAATAAAATATTTTTCATACCTTAAACGCTGATTTCCAGTCTATGGACCCAGTAACTGAAACGATCAAAACTAACACACAGATAATTTTACAAGTAGTTATTTTCAGTCAGTTGAAAAAGTACTGCGAAATTTTCAAGAGCAAAGTACAGCAGTAATTTACTCTTGCAGGTTTAAGGGTCTTAAGGTCTATAAGGCTGTACACGCCTATTATCAACGGTCGTAGTGCTGTCGCTGTGTACAGTAAAGTCTAAAAGATTTTGCTCTCCCCTGTATTTATTTTAACACACTTTACAGGTCGAACTCGCGACCTCAGCTCTGACACTTTTTAAACTTTGACTGCCCATAACTTTACACTGAGTGCACCGATTTAGATGAAATTAAAAATCTGTGCTGTAACCTAGGGTTGCGAACACGCACACAAAGTATGAAGGTCAAGGGTCAAACCCTTTTTTCTGTACAGGTCCCATAAGCAATGCATTGACTCTACTACTACTTACTACTCCTGCAGCTTCACACAGTCTCACATATGATGAGCCTTCTCTTATGAGTGAGCTAACATACACCGCAATGCTTTCCTTATGGGAGTACGTAGGCATCTCATCACATAGCCTCACATAGGGTGATTTTACCGGTAAATGAACGATTTGGCCAGCGGCACTACGTACTACTGCATGCTTATAATGCTTTTCTTATGGGCTCAGGAGTACGTAGGCATGCTCACCACATAGCCGCACATAGGGGTATTTTACCGGTAATATGAACGATTTGGCGAACGGCACTTCGTACTCCGTAACGAGCTCCCATTATAAAAACATTGCCAATGATGCATTTTGGAGTTTACGGTTGCATCAAATATTAGAGGGGGGTAATATATTTTCAAATATTTCAGTAAATTTAGGGGGGGTACCCACATTATAACACATACCCCTCGGACGGGTATGTTGTAAATGCTGTTTTCGTTTTTGTTGAAGCAGAATTGTAAAATCTGTAAAGCATGTTTATAAATTCGTCGCTGTATTTCAAATATGCTTCTTTCTTGAAGCTACTCTTCGATGGTCCGTACATACCTGTGCATGTTTCATTGCCCGGTGATGTGCCAATTTTTTCTTCGAAAGCAAACTCTAGAAGTTCGTCCACCACTTCCTCGAATACAAAAGGGAAACCATTTTTGCAATCATTTTTTGCTCCAGGTGTTGGTTTGGAGTACATAAAGTACTCCGGTAAAGCTGGAAGATATCGTGTAGTACATCGAGATAGTGTCAAGTCTTTTGCATTTGGGATTGCCTGCCAATCACGTAGTAGATAATTTTTTGGTTCACTGTATGGCGCATATAATTGTGTAAAAATGTTGTGTGCAGTGTACCGCGGCATTGCTCCGTAAACATAAATATCTTGGATGTGTTGCAGAACCAGAAACTTTAGATCAGGTGTGATATCCAGCGGTTGTGTTACGCCTTGGACGATTGGAAGTTTAAACTTGTCCAGCACATTTGAATTTGTACACTGCTGAAGGACAAGAGCATACGGTTCGTATTCACCTTGAGGATAGAAACCCTCCGACTTCACACTTTCACAGTTAGTGAAGTCAAAGTCGACATTATCGGTGTGGTGATTTCCCACTACGTAGAACCAATTGGCTGATCTTTTGGCCGATTTACCAAACTCTTGCCTTTAAGGCTGCAAATAGCCTCGATTTGGCTAGTTCGACCATTTATCCAGATTGACTGGAAGTACTGAAGAACGTTCTTCCGATTTCGTCCTCTAGGTCCACAGATCTTAGTCAACTCTACGAATTGTTTAGAGTTATCGTCAGGAGTTTGTGAGTTTATTTCGTTTATGATTACTCGGCATGCCCCAAAAGGGCTTGTCTAGTTGTTTAGAGGGTTTAGAGGTTTTTCTGTTGTGGTCACCTCGTCCAACCCTGTCATTTCAGTCGTATCAAAAGTGCTCGCAAAGAAGTGCACATCGGAAGTTCTGGTTAGTTACTTGGTATCAGAGTGAAACCCCAGCATCAAATGATAAATGAATAAGGTTCTTATCTATGCAGACAAAACGTACACAGCTTGTAGCTCAAAGACGTGGGATGGTAACTGCGCAATAGTGTTGGCAAACATAGCTGTAAAAACCGTTCTGAAAAAACACTTAACTAACCAGACCCTCTGTCCCGCATTTCCAAGAGGCTGATGACCTCCAGACCACCTAACGTTTGGCCGAATAAAAAGGCCCGAATTTTTCTTCGGCTCCGGAAGATTAGGTGGGCAAGGAGTTCAATTTTTACAGATAAAATACCGGGTCAATATCAAAGTATTATAGCGACATTATTGAATGATATTGGGAACCCAAATATTGGGTTGTCATTTTTTTCCCATGACGCCGTTTATAATCGCTGCGTACTATGTTTAACATGCTTCAGCAATTTGCTCGAACAGCATTCATTAGTGCTCATGTGGAAAAAATTGGTGATTGGCAATATTGAAAAGTAAATTAATTAACGAAGTGTATAATAATGTATAATAATAATAAATAGATGATTGATATGAAATAAACATTACCGTGATGATGTTATTTTTGAATTGTGTTCGAATCTGGTATTGTCGAATATTCAATTGCTTCAATTTTTTTAATAACAGACGAGTTTATGTCTGTGTTCATTACGTTCGCAGAAAACCCACGCTGGGAATTCTGTGAACGTTTCGCAATTAGTTCATTCCCTAGCACTAAACTGTCGATAAGCAAAGCTTACACCTTGTTTACAGGTGCAAACCTTTGCCGTTTCCATTCTGTTTTTTGTTTAAAACTCTCTTTTCAGCAAGGATGGATAGCTTTTCATTTTCCTGGTTTTGAGCCTGAAGTTTCATGATCAATTCGGTGTTTTTTTAACCAAGCAGTTCAAAATTGAACTCGTGCACTGTTTTCGGGAAAACTGCCGGATCAGCAGTCACGTTTTTGATTTTCAACACCTCCAGATAGAAGATATTTTTCTAACACTTGTGGAGTAACGTATCCAACTCCAAATGTTTCACTAATTAAAAAAGTCTGATTAGAGACTTGTTCAACTATTGAATCCATTTTAATGCTGCATACAGAAAACAGCAGCCTTTTATACTGAAAGTCGAAAGTGAATGTTGTGCTCATTAATATACATGTAGTCAAGTAATCACTGAAATCAACCTTTTTTAATTTATGCCTTCTCCAGCCAACGGTCATCATTAATCACTAACCCTATAACATACAATCCGTATTAACTATTTACCGAAAAATTAGAAAATGAACAATATCCGTAGAAGTACTTTCGTCCAAAATAATTGAGACTTAATAATAATACTTTTTCAGATATCACCTCCATCATCCAGGTCGCTCCCTGTTCGTTATAGTGATGATAACTCATGTCCACTCCGTTAAATTGCTAGGCTTTCACCATTAAACCGTGACGATTAAATTTTACGTTGGCGATTATTTCCGCATATACCAGTCAAAACATTGCTGATGTCACTTTAAAAATCGCACCTTCTTTTGCTTCATTTTCCATTCTTAGGTTCCGCAACTTTAAAAGTTATGGTTCCACTGTTGTTTATTTCTCACCTTCAATTCAATGAACTCGTTTACATCCCTATTAAACGATTTTACCGCGATTTTTTATAACGCAAATTTACTGGGCGCATGGTTGTATGTGTTGTGTAGTAACTGTTCCATCGGCAGCTTGTATTTTTTATACTCTTGCAAGCTCCTTTTCCTCCTCATATAGGAGCTGCAGCTATAGGTATAGCTCAACCATACCTCAACCAACAAACCACACTATGATTGCCGCAATGAACTCGAGTAATGGTTATCCGTTCAAAAGCGTGACAAAGCTGAGCGAAAAATGTATATTTTATTTTTGACCCGAACGGGCTGGATATCCCATGTCACATTTCTTAAGTAGTGTTTGCGGTGCAGGGTGAAGATAGCTGGAAAATTATGAGAAAATGAAAAGCGAAAAATAGACATGTTTTGGCTTTATTGAGGGTCGTCCAAATGGCTGGAACCGCCATCGGAGTCCTCGTACGGATTTATTGCCTCCATCTCGTTAAGTTGTCCTGACTGAGTATACTCCTGATAAGACTCCCATAATTTTTTGATATTGTTAAAAGACTATTGTAAAAAATTTTGAACTTGCCTAAAAACTTGTGGGGAAGCCAGACTTGGTACGTTTGGATCAGGTTCTGGATCGTCGAACTCCATTAACATAGTAACCGGGAAGATGGAGCCGGACTGGGCACTGGATTCTAAAATGCAGAGTTGACAAAGTACAATGTTAAGAGACATACATTGTGCGTGATTTTTTTGTAAACATGGTCATAACTTCTTAACGGAGCTGAAAATCGAAGTTTTGTAGTCCTACGGGTAATTTGTAAGGTGATTTGGATACGAGGATTCCGAATCTGGTGGAATTTTTACTGTACGTTGCCTAGTTACAAAGGGAAATTTTTTTACTTTCGCCTCCGTACTATTTATAATTGAAGCTGCTGCGTTTGTATTTTGAGCTTGAGTTTAACCCTAAAGGTCATTATTCATTATAATTAAGCTGTTACTTGGTTCTGTTAGAGTTAAATGTGAATCGAATTGGGATTAAGACAACATTTGTAGATTAACTTACAACATTTGTAGTTACATTTTATATGAAAAAATTCTCCAGTTAGTGTGAAGTGTGAATGCGGAGCAGTAGCGTATATAGAGCGGTATACTACAACACTGTATTGCTATATGGTGTAGGTGGATAGTTGTAGCGTGTGCAACGAATAGTATAGGGAGAAAAAATATCGGTGAAGGGGCGTCATTTCTTAAAAAACGTCATTTGTGCAACAAGTGAGTATTTTCTAATCAAAAGTTTGATTTTGTGAGAACTCAATGGATTTATGAACAAATTTAAATATTTTAGTGTCAACAAAGTATGTGTCAACAAGACTACAACAAAGTATAAGATGCAAAAGTATATTAAATAAGACCGTAATGGTTAAGGCAAGAATTAGAGCATTTAGCGAATAAAATATAAATAGAAGGAAGTAGTATAAGTGAACTTATCAACATCTCATTACATATCTTATTATTTTGCTATTTCTAAGTTGAGATTTAGAGCCTCTTTTACTCAATCAGGATTTATGATGATGGTTGAATCAGGTTTTTGGTACGCGCACAACATACTCCATAATTGCAAACCGTCGGAGTAAAACTCCGTAAACTAAAACTGTATATTTACTGAAAATTATCAAATTTGTGTTCACAAAAACGTGTCTCATTTAAAAATGATTCATTTTTCATATATTGTTGACACTAACCAGCAAAATTTTACTATTGTTAAATAGATTTGGACTGAAATCGTTCTATATTAATTTTGAAATTCCGACCAGGCCAAAGAAAGCGAATATAAATATGATAAGAGCGATTTGTCTTGCTATACAATGTGTTTATCCCTTACCTAATGACGAAATAAAATTCTGTAAATTTCTTCTTCGTTGTTATCATGATTTGAATTCTCTCAGGTATAAATTTTGTCGTTTAAATATCTTAAAAATATAGTAGCGTATTACTAAGACCGTTTTGTAATTTTCGTCGGTAAAATACATTTGGATGTCGGTTTGTAAGAGGCAAAGTTTTTCGTCAAAATTGCGGTCAGTGTCGTTCTCGATTTAAGCTATCCATATGTGGTTTAGTAAACTCTATGTCTGCTCCAGATGGTAAATATTACAACTGATCTATTTACAACAACAGGACGTGGTTTGCTTCATTATGATGAAATGCATTCTGTAATTTTTTAAAATATGTAATGAAAACGATTCGAAGATTTCAGCAGTAAGCTATGACTTACATTTTACCATTTTCAACCATAATTATTGTGTCAATAATACTGTTACTAAAAAATACACAACTGAAGTCTGAAGCATAAAGTAAACTTTTAGTTAGTGAATGCAAGACATCATTATGGTTGCAGTGACGCAGAGGTTCAGAGGTTGACTTTGTCTATCATCAAGTATGTATAATATTCACCTATTTTGGTTAATGAAATTCGAATAAAATTCATCTTAAAATTTTCACATTACGTTCACAGGTTCACATTCCAATATAGTAGTTTACTGAAAAAAATGCGATTGTTTTATTCCATCTAAAGTAGTTTGCATTTTGCATTGGCTTTTTCGACAAAAAGTTTCTTTTGACTTTGGACACTGTCTGTACAAAGTTTAAACGTTATCGGATTAAATCTGAAAGCTGCTAGAATCTGAAAGATTATTATATAATAAATCTGAGTTGCCATAGCCATGCAACGATATCCAGTTGATAGTCATACCATTATAATTCTTGTAATTCTCGGTTTGAAGTTGGTAGATACTTTTTTTGTTAGATCGACATGGAAACCCTTACCAGAGAAGATCCTTTATTCCTTATCTTATCTTTATCATGTCCTTAAAAGGGGTTTGAAAACTTATTTACTTGAATTACTCGATACTTAAAGTATGGATATCAATTAACTTCTATTTTTTTCTGTTCACTAATTATTCAATTTAATGCCTATTGTAATATTCTAAAAAGATTGTCGATTAAAATTTATGCATGTGTATTTTATGCGTATTATTGGAACACCGCATGAAATGGGAATTTACGACTTGAATAAATACTGTGCTATGATGGTGCTATGACTTTTCTGGAACTTTATTTGGGACCGGTCAAACAAACAAAAGAAACAAAGTTCGAATAGATGCTACTGACGTAATCTTGTCTGTTACTGCCAATTTCTGCCACCTAGTCCAACCGAAATCGGTCAAAATTTTACTGTTACCACTTGCAGTTTCAAAGTTTTTCAACCCACTTATTACTCTTCAATTTGTCATACCTCAGCAGTACAGAAAACGAAGAATAGCATACGAAAGAAAGAAACCGCAGTCAGTCAGAATGCTTCAAAAATGAAATCATAAAATCTTATCAGTATCTAACTGATAATATTACAATGTAATCAGTACATACAATACGAGTGATACGAGTCTTAAAAAACTGTCACACAACATGGTTTCGCTTCGCTTGTTTAAAAAACCAACATTTATTACATATATATCATTGTTGCAGTCTTACACGGTGAATGCGAATGCTAGATCTCTAATAAATAATAATAAAACAATTCATATCTGAGTAAATCAGTAAATATATGAAGTATTATTAAGTTAAAGGGAACGCGACTTTGATTAATTCAATATTAAAATCCAACGACTTATTGAGATTTCACTTCGGCCTTTGCCTCCAACAGCCTTCAGTTTAAAAAGTGTGAGCATTCCTACAAATCCCACAACCCAGGGCAAACTCTTCGCCAGTTGGGGGATGCGATACAAACAGAGGGCAATGATCCCCTTCCAATTGTTTCCCTCCTGGTCCTAAAAGTTAAATCATACAGATATCTCTTTTCGTATATACACACATAACCATTTTTTAGTGCATGGAAATGTACACATACCCGCTGGACAATGTGGCAATTGATTTTTTGGGATAGCCGTGATCCCTTGAAAATCGTCATGACAACCACGACAGAAGTGAGTGGTTCCGAAACAAAAGAAAACAGCAACGGAGCAGCAGTAGCGACACTTGTACTCTAAATAGTCAGTACCATGTTTAGGACAAAGCTGCGCTTGAGAGACGTCACTGCAGCCTCCACACACCAACTCTGAAGGATCAAATTCCAACTGCACGTCCAAATCACATCTCGCTTCGCCTCCAAAATAAGCCTAAAAAAATGTAATTGATACCACATATAGGGAAAAGTTAGGCGCATAAGCTACTAAAAATTATATGATATGTGAAAACTTTAAAAAAATATTAACTGATTAACATTTACAACAAAGCTTCACCTTATTGCATTTGGAACAGACATAGTAAGCATATCGATCCATGGCGAATGCAGCAGGATTGTGAAAAAATCTACTACCAGGAGATGAAATCCCTTCTGCTTTATTCAAGCCTTCATATTCCAATCGCATCAAAGCTTTTCTTCGTACATCATCATTTAAATCACGGATTGGAGACAGCAGGTCATCCAACAGTTCGTGGTTAATTTCCGCCTGAAGTAGAAGTACGAAAAATCAAAACGATATTTGCAGCTAAAAATTACTTTTTTCCCGCTAGAAGAATACAATCTTGCACGTGTTCCCACTGACTGAGATTGACACCGTAATGCATTCATATTTATCAACAACAATTTTCTTGGCAATAATAAGTAAGATAGCTCTCCACACACCTTGCAAATAGGGCATAAGGAGAAGGAAAATGTAATGCGGGGTCCAGCCCATCTGTTCTGCAGAACAGATCGACAACAATGATAGTGAAAAACATGACCGCATTTAAGCTGAAGAGCTGGAGCAGAGGCAAGGCCATCTGTGAAGCACACCATGCACATGTCGTCCCCATCTTGCTTCAGAATGATATCGCACTTGTGAGAACATCCTTGCAAACATGGCAGACAAATGGATTCATCTCGGACACCACCGCATAAATGGCCGCATTCTAGTATCCGCTCGCAAGCAGTTTTTGAGTAGTCCTTTGAATAAAAAATCATCCAAATAAAAAACGTGCCACAAAATTACCATACGAGAAAACCAAAGAATACATATTACATATACTGCATATAATTTATTTTTCCCGGTAATCATATTTATTTTTCCCGGCAATCATTATTTTCATTATTATGGAAAATTACAAAAGTTTTGTCAGACATTATTTGCTTATGCTAGTTTTTTTTGAGGTATTGAGGTATACAATACCTGACATTCCTGCTCTGCACAAACATTCCCCAAAGCCAAAGTGCCCGTGTTGCCAGATTTCTTGCAAAATCGACAACGACCAACTGCAGGAATCATGGATGAAGCGCCTTCACACACGGCACGGGGGATGCCACTCCGGAATTCGATTAATGCCTGAGCAACACAAACAGTGTATTTCAATTTAGATTGTCGCATCAAATTCGGAACGCTTCATACCCGGAAGGTATAATTACCACGGGACGCATCATATTCGGAAAATCTTCTTCAACTCGGTATACTAAATATAGCTTGCCGGTAGTTCACATATTCTCAACGTTTACTAAACAAATATCAACAATGAATAAGGTGTGATTCCCTAAAATGTTGGCTGAATAACTTTGAACTTCAATGTTTCTATGTTAATTCCTAATTCTTGCACATACACACACACACACATACGGAATAGCGTCGATTATGTTATGTTAATAAAGGAGACAGGAGCATCTGTATGTTACTTAATGGTTGGTTTTAAAATTCGGTTGAGCAGGACATTTAGTAGTGTACACGTCTTGTTGTGATAATTGTCGAGATTTACGGTGTACAACCTTTGTATTTACAAACAAAATGCCTGTCCTGCACGTTGTATTAAATATAAAGACAATTCTAAATCTGCACGGATGAAGCATACCTGTGAAACCTCAAAAATAGAATAAGCCCTATAATAACACTAATTTTAGTGATAAATATGATTCGGTTGAAGTAAATAGTTTTAATAAAACATTAGTTTTTATGGTTTTCCGAATTTATGCGTTCCGAGTTTGAAATTCCGGAAATGATGTTTCCGGATTTAATGCGAATACCTTCAATTTACTGTCCACACAGTTAAGACTAAAGATTTAAACAAAATAGTTTGCATACCTTCAAAGTAGAAGAATCAACCAGTGCAGTCAACCAAAAAAGTTTGATTCTTCCGCATCCTTCATGCAAATCTACTTTCACAGACTCTTCTTCCTCTTTGCACACCTAAATCATTAAAAAAAGGCGTGTAAATAAAATGTTAAAATAATGCATGTAGCATGTAAAAAACAAGTAATAATCTGATTGGAACAGACCTTTCTAACATGTGGTCTTTTATTCTTGGGCATGTGGAGCACACGATCACATTCTGTACACAAATCACCGCAGTCTTGACATTGAATGACAGCTAGTGTTTCTCCATCATCATGGTTCATACATTTGGCCTAAAATGGGACATCACAAAAGTAGTACATAATGTTGCAGCAAAAATATTCGAACATGTGAAATTTTTTTTAAATTCCCATTACCCGCCCAGATGCGCCATTTTGGAACATGGAACTAGACAAAGATTGCGGATGCTCTTCATTTAGTGCACAAAGGGCTGCCAAAGAAAGCCAAAACTTGGGAGAGTTGAGACATTCCAAGGAACTACGTTGTGAGACAGGAATTTTTGTTAAAAACAGGACAGCGTCTGCAACAGCTGTTTTAGCCACGGTAGCCCAATCGGAGCAGAAATTCGCCTGAAATTAAAAATTATTTAGCTTATTAATTTTAAAAGCTTTTCAAAGTAATTTTAGATACTAAGATATGAATTAAACTTGAATTCTAAAACTACTGGATAGGACTACAGACTTACGTTGCACATATCGTTAATAAGCTTGACTACAGAATTAGCCAACGTAAGATCTCCTTCACCCCTGAGGAACCAATAATAGGAAGGGAGTTCATCCGTAACGAAAACATCAGAAATGTTGATGCTCCGAGCAACTCGATTTCCATCTTGTGCTGTGCGCACTTTTACTTGCAAAGATTTTACAATGCAGCCAAAGAGCAAGTCTAGAATCCCTAGCAGACCTATACCAGATTTGGGATCTGGTAAACAAACTATCATTGCGAAATCGGATGGGGCGATCTCGGGTAAAATTTTTCGAATTACTGATGTCACCTATAACCAAAAAAATAATAATGACTATGAAGATTAAAAATTAAAACTGTATAAGCCTGCAAACAATACAGTCATAAAATATATTATTTCCAGTATGAAAAAACATACTTGTCTTTGAATACGAGGAGTTCCCACATGAAGCAATTGCATCAGATTTTGAATCAAATTGCTTTGCTGGGACAAATACGATCGGCCTAATTTATGGTCAGCTAAGGCCAGTACAAGTGTCAACATTTCAAAGCAATACCGATCAGCAATCTTTGGTTTTTCTAAAATCGCATAAAAACACAAAATCATCAGTTGGCTTTTACAGAGGCACAAAACGGAGTTTCAATCTCATCTATAAATATGTAAAATACCAGCAATCAATCTGGCGTTAGCTTCAGTGGCTTCTAATAAAGACCCGTGGACATGGGAATCAAATTCTTCTTTAATTTTCAGCGCTTCTCTATGAATAGCAGACACAATATACGAACAAACCTGCGAGTAAAAACAAAAATACTCTTCAATTCAATTTTGCGCATTACCCCGATTGACTCATTCGTCCAAAAAATACAACAAAAAAACATGGTTCATACCTGTTTCTGCAAATGAGTCAATTTATTTCGACTAAATAAAATGCCTACAACATGCTCCTGCAAATCATTTCCTTCATTTACATCATTTTCTGTTCGTTTTAATCCATACAGGAATTTTCCAAATACTTCTGAGCTTAACAGTCGAAAAATTCGGAGTGTCTCATTTTCACATTTACGGGATGCAATCACAGCATTTGATGGTGAGCTCATCGCCTTTTCTAACATTAGTGAGCTTGTGGCGTCCATTGGTGTTCCAAGCACTTTAATTTGACGCACTCGCAACGTGTTGTCCGGTCCTTTTAGTTCCATTCGCACGACGCGTACATTATCATCTGCAATTAAATTTACGACGTCGAAAAACACCAGAGATTACTTGCCTGCTCATTTCATCCTGTTAATATTATTTGTACGAGAATAATGCTATATAAGCTTTTAACACATTTCATACTTTCGATGGGAAACCAGCTCCAGCCACAATGCCGAGAGTCAATTTCCAAATGACCAATTTTAGTATATTCGTCAGGATGAGGCCCAGCTTTTACTAATAAGGAGGATACTTTGTACTGCAAAAAAAAAATTACTAATTTAATTACTTTTCCCACTCACCAATATTATACAGTGGTTGTGTAAACCACCATTATTATCACTATCAGAGTTATTAATAGTATATATTTGCTATTTAAAGGCGTACTTGTGAATCCCTACTATTGTCAATATGGATGGATACAACTTTAAGCAACACCTCTGTAGCACATATTATTGTGATAGCTTTGGTGCGATTCCTGAAACAACACAATTGACGGTTATTCATATGAGTTTTAATATTCACTCAAGTCACCGAAAATTAATGCAAATGTACAGCATTTCGTTTTGAGCACTTTCATTATAAAATATATGTGAATGTTACCGGTCTTCATCTCCAGACTCCCAAAAAGTTTCTGTAGATTCATCTGTCAGACTAGTGCAGAGTGCAGCTCGGCTGGAAACTTTGACTTCAATCAAAGGAGTCAAGTCATGCAAACAAGATGTTACGCCTGCCGCGTTCTCAGGATTTTCTCCATCTTGTAGTTCTGAGCCGGATCGGGACCAATCATTTTGATCTCCATCGAATTGGCTCATGATTTGACTCAAGTTTCGAAATATTTTACTTCTACGAAATCAAATGAAAACACTTAAGCAAACAAAAATATGACTTTGAAATTGCTTCTGCTGTAAGGATTCTTACTTGTGCAAAAACTTGTGATCCTTCCGCGTAAAAGTGACGCCCCAACATTTCACAGCCATTTCTAGCAAAGGAGAGCCTACAGGTAAATGTGGCATGATGTCCGATATGGTTTGCATGAACAGATAAAAAGATTCAGAAAGCACGGGGAAAATGGAGGAAGGAGATTCAGATAAAGGATGGGCTCTCATTTGCCACCAGCCATTGTCCAGTCCGGCCTTAACAAATCCAAGATGCCGGATAAAATTCCCGTTCCATTCGTACAAACAGTTTCACTACACATATTGTACAGCTCACTTTGATCTATAGAAATATCATACCTTTCCAACAGATGTTTCATATTCGTCCTCTTTGCATTCCAGAGTTGAAGCATACCACCAGAGCAAATCATGAAGAGCCGAAGGAAGACTCACGTTTCTCATGAGCCAAGCCAAAATCTGCACATAAAACATAAGTATTAATCCACTTACTTGCAAGGCATTCAATTTTGCTTGAAGATCGATTATTAATGTAAACATGCCTGCATTCCATAAGATTGACACGTAACACGGCGAATGGCTTGAAACAAATAAAGTCGTAAAGCATCCAAATCGTGTTTTTCAGTAACAAAATTGACAACACTGCCACAAATTTTCTGCACAACATCAGTTTCCGATTCTTCAGAATTGCTATAATTGGCTGCAGACAAAACTCTTTGAAGAGTCACTGAAGGATGATTCAATAAGGTAGATCCAGAGTTTTCGTCAGTAGCTGAGGAAAAAAATCCTACTTTTTAAACGCATTTCTTCTCAACCTTCAAATGGTAATATTTTGCTTTACTTACGTTTGCTTCTGTCTCCATTACTAGTTTTACGTTTTCGCAGACCAATATATTCCGCCTTCATACTCCCAAAATTATCCTCACCATTCTCCGATTTCACAGATTGGTTGATATCACCATTACTTTTCGTTCTGATATCCTTTCCTAATGTAAAGCTAGAAATTTCTGAAAAACCATCGTCCTCGTCCTCAATTTGACTATCATTCACTCCCAAGTTTTTATAGCAGCTGAAAGTAGATTTCAAAGGAACAATTGAGCCATTATTCCCTTGATGTGATTCGGGCACTGCATTAATCATTTGTAGGAGAAAAAGCGCATTGTTTAATAAAATCGTATGTGCATGATGATGTTCTGAAGGAGAAGCATATCGGCAATTCAGATCAGATTGTGAGCCAGAGTGATGCAACTTGGCAGAAGATGGCGATGAAGACACGTTCAACTGCTTTTTCAGCTTGAGTTGTCGTTCGGAACAAGTTTCGCATAGTGAAGAGAGTCCGAAATGTGATTTTCTGAAAATAAAAATAAATTTAACACTTAATCCGTTTAAATGAAGACTCATGCAGGGCATAAAATTTCCGGCTTTATGAGCCACCAACTTCAACCATATGGTGTAACTATGCACGTGTGAGGATATTACTAACTAAGTTAGCAAAACTATAAGAGGGTTGACGGTTGAGAGTATGAAGCTGTCGGTGTACCGGTTGGGTTGCGGTCTAACATGTGACTAAATGCTAATACTTATAAAAAGTTATACAGCATTAAAGTTGGTGGTTCAGAAACCTGGACCTTCTTTAAGCACTTTTTAAAACAAACTGAGAGCATGCAGTCAAAAATTCTTTAAAATACATAATAGTGCTTTAGTTTAAACTCAATAGGCAAATACATGAAAGTAAAAAATATCCAAAGAGCATTCCTAAGTTCCTAAAATAAAAATGTCTTACTTGGTTTTCCCCTTATTTGGGAATCGCACATGGCACATTTCACATTGCTGCATCTCATCCAAAAAGTCCAGTTGTTCTTCTGGTTCTAAAATATGATAAAATAGCACTTTAATTCACCAGTCACACAATTGAATTTTGAATTCAAAAAGTGAATACGTTTTCGAATGCATCGCCACCAACTAAAGAATTACCATCCCTATAGAAAATGTTTAAATGTATCGATCCTTTTCTTACCCTCACCTAGAAGAAAACTCCTACCCAGAGCATGTAAATGCCTTGGTTTTTCCTTCCGATTTCGGCCACTTTTCTGCTCCTTATGACCAGTAGTAACCTTCTTTATTTCCTTTCTCATCCTGACAGGCATATTTTTCAAATCCATCATCGCTGTTCCAGTGACGCCCATAGGTGGCGGTGGCGTCACTTTTACCAACGCTTCACCACATTGACCCCTCATATATCCCCAGATCTTTTCCAGTGCCACCATTGCAGGTGGATTCTTGTTACCATCCTCTCCCTTACATTCCTCGTCTTTATCTTCATTGCTTTCAATCCTGTACCACTCATCTTCAAATCCCTGGGGTAATTTCAAAGGTTCCAGACTCACCCCTGGATTACCCCGCACATACCAGGCAGCAGAAGTGACCTCTACTGAATGTCGATCTTGTTTTCGCCTGGGAGTAAAATTCGGAGATTTTGTTCTCAATATGACAGTAGTCTCACCTTCATCATTACAGCTTTCTTCTTCCTCAACTCCAAAAGAGGTAGCCCGTACTGAAACACCTGACACCGGTTTCACATTTTCATCTTCCTCCTCTTCATCTTCTTCCTCCTCTTTACCTTTGGTTACGAATCTGAGATATGAAGCACAAGCCATGGCATCATGGATGATCCCAGAATGCCATAATACGGCTCCAAAAACGGCACGAACGCTTTGTGCTTCACCGGGGCCGATAGCTTCTTTAACTGGAGACTCAAATTTGATTTCTGCAAAAGCCTCATTGCTACTTGCAAATCGAGTGGGACTAACTGGTCGTTCTTTGCGGCTTTTATTCACTGCAGTTATTGTAGTACCACTGGTAGTTTTCCGCTTTTTGTTATCCCCTTTGGGCCCTGTGTGAGAAGATGTGCAAATTACCATCGACGGGGGAGCTATGTCTGTAGACCCAATGTTGAAAGCTACTGCTAAAGGTAATGAAGACTCGGGTACAGGTTCAGGTGATGTTTGTGTAGCTGAACAAATGGTGACAGGAGACTGCACTGCCGCTTTGGGACTCATAGCTTGAGTCAAACGTTCTTTTACCAGAGATTTAGAAGCTTCCATCATGGTGGATGCTTGTTGCTTCAATGGCGGATTTACAGAACCTGAAATAGAGCCCCGAGATTCTGTTGACGAACCCAGAGTAAACCATTTTTGAAGTGCTCCAAATGTGGAGGAAGAACGAGAGCGAGAAGTTTTGGGGGGCTCCGAAGAAGAAGGGCTTTCCGTGATATGAAGATCTTCATCATCTTCAACAGGCTTGATTGGCTCCATCGTTGGGTAATTGGCGCCCTTAGTAACATTTCGAGGTACCACTGGTGGTAAAATCGGGTCCACTTCTTGAAGGAATGCATGTGCATCCGAGTTGGAAACAGAAGTGTCAACTGGGCCAACAAAAGCCGCTGGTGGAGAAACATTTTGAAACAAGCTCTGGGGTATAGGCGATGCAACAGAGAAATCAAAGCCTTTTCGATATTTGCTAGTGTCTGCTAGAAAAGAAATTTGTAAACATTAGCACACATTTTGGGCATTTTCTGACACTAAATGCAACTGCATGCAGTTATGGAGAAAATACCATCAACTCGACGTAAATAGGTGACATCGCCTTTACCAATTGCTAGAGACCATGCTTCCCCTTCAGATGTGAAACAATATTTTCTCTGACTAGTCAAATCCAATTTGACCCATAGGCCGTCGCTATTGAAACACTAAAAACGCATATGGGCAAAGAGTACATAAATATTAAGTACAAACTTAACGGTCATTCATAGCTGGCTGGATCTGTAAGAAAAGATCCAATACCTCGTCAATTACACAAAACTTGTAGCCCATGACCAGCATACCAACAGGGGGTGACCGCAAGCATGGTCTGGTCCGAATATTGTGACCCGAAACCCCACATTTAATCACTTGATACAGTCCCGGGCTTCCATTCAGCTTCAATATTTTTGGACTAAACGGAAACCAGACAAACAAATAAGAAAACGTCTTTAAAGTGGTAGTGGTATATATTTAGTTCTGGCAGGGCAAAAATTCGACCATAACTGAAAAACTAATTAGAATTAATGAGTGAACTAGATGAGCGAATAGGTGAGTGAGTGTTCCATCGATCGACTCATCTATACGAAATCTTATATTATTAGGGCTGTAAATACGCAGCAGTATCGACGCATTCTTTATGTCGACTGTCGACAAGGGTATCATACAAAAGTTTGGAGCATGTCTGCACAGCATGTCAGATATCTGAGCCGGTGTGACGCCGATCACAATGCTGTTGTTATTTATTTGTCTCCAATACATGTGCATGAGCATGAGCAAAATATGCTATTTCCACATTACTCTTACCTATTGTCCAAGTTGCACATATTCGTATCACTAAATTTCCGAACATTGAGGAATCCCTTATTGTCCACATTGCTGATGGCACCCCCAGGTAAAGGTTTTGGTCCTTCCACAGGGAAAAGGAATGTTTTCCCCACATGTTGATTATATTGAAGGCACCAACCCTCCAGACGAAAATTTTTCGCTTGATTCGATTCACAATATGTAGTCACTGAAGACTCGTCCAATTTCACCCAAATACCATCGTCATTGTGTGTTTCTTGAGTGAAGCTAACCAAACCATTGACAGGTAAACATCCCAATTGCTCGCTTTGGAGGGACGGATGGGATCGAATCCTCAATCCTGCTGAATCAGTCGCTTTGAAAATCCTGATTTTAGCAAACTGGGAATCCCCACTGTCATTGTTCGTCAACGGCTCTAGTTTCCGTGGACTGATAAATGTGCCTTCAGGAGCTTCCTGTACTTCAATAGTGCAAGCCTGAAATCGGAGAAAATTGAAAGTTGAATATGAAAACTAAGGCAAAAAATCTAATGGATATTTGAGATGTTTGTTTTATCTGGACTTTTTTAATCTATTTTTTCATAAAAATTCCCGCCAGGGCATTCTTCATTATTACATGAGAAGTTTGCATGCTGAATTGCTGAAGAGATATTTGCGGTTTCTCGTATTTTTTTTCCTTCTGAGGGAATGCGTGAACAGTGGGTTATTTAGGTGAGAAGGAAGCCCTACATTTTCCGTTTTTTGAGGTCAGAGGGAATGAGAGGGAAGGGTGAATGAAATGCCCACCTAAATATGTAGACGGTCAACATATTTAGATGGAGGCAGTAAACGCCGTTAAGCTAAAATAACAACGGCGCGCCGAATTTTTCACGCCGACGATGGAATATTGTGAAAGATATCCCGCCGATACCAATAAATGTGTCGGCGTCGGCACATATCTCTAAAATTCATGCTTGATTTTTCGGAACTCTGAACTTTCACTCTCTATTCATCCATATCTACTTTATTTAGACTATCACAGAAATCATATTGGTCTTATTTTGTATACATTTCAAAGTTAAATGGACTTCGTTTCCTTCTCAAATCGAGTTTCTGATATGGTATAGATGTAGGTATGTCACTGGCGGTGGTAGTTATAGATGGAGTAAAAATGTAAAAATGAAATATATGAACAGGGTCATTGTCTCATGGTGAAATGTTCTAGAAGTGCGGGTGGTCAAGCGCGAGAATCGGGGCTTTCAAACGTACGAACGATTGGAACGATACGACAAATGAGTGAATGAGTCTGCTGCCAGTAAAGAGAAAACCGACGAAGGAGAACTGATTTACTAATTCAGAGCTAATCGTGTTTTTTACAAGTATTTAATTCACTTTGTTTGCTTCCTTGCTCAACTAAAGATTTATCCATCTTGAATTATCGAGATCTACCATCTCTTTTTGTGTAAGCTAAAAAAAGGTAAGTTTGTTTTGATTCTCGTGGTCATCAAAATTCAGAAGCTGATAATGAAATTGGAATTTTATTTTACTGTATAATTGATGGCCTATTATTATTAATTTAAACAAACATGCCCGGAGAACCTAAAAAAGGCAAAAAACGCGAAACAAAACCGGTTGCTCCTGTCTCTAAAGAGGCGAATTTTCAAGATCTTATGGAGAGCTTATTGGTTCCAATGCAAAGCAAAGATCTTCCCAATGAAGTGATAAATAGGGTTGTTTGGAGAGCGCTAAATTACTCGAAATACGAAGTACCCCGTATTCACAATTATAACAGAGCGCAGAGGTCAAGGGAGATAAAAGCGTTGATGGCACAAGCTGACGCAGAAATGGCTTTTCACAAGTCACAAAATGAGTTTGTTGAAATAATTAAGGGATTGAAAGAATAACTCTGTTGTGTTTTGAATGGTAAATAAAGTCTTCAATTTGTTAACCTGAACTGGAGACGCTATTTTACTTTTGTCAATGTAAGCTTTCTCATGATCGTCAATCGTCAATGACATGTTGTGCACGCATAACAAATTAGTGTCACTGGATAGCAATCTTAGACAGAGTTGGCGACTCAGACTCATATTTTCATTTTCTTTCGGTCGTATTTTGATCTCCGCCTATTCTTTTCAACAAATTATCGTTCAGGCTACTTAGCAGGCCGATTTGATTGTGTATCATCTGAGGGAACTAAACGTTAGTTACGTACCTCTGTTCGTTCAATATCCTGTCGTTGATCGATTTTTGCACTTACTTGAGTCAGAGACAGCATTATAACCCATCAATACATTTATAGAAGTTGAATGTCTCATTCTCATGGTGTAGCTAGCTATCTGCGAAAGACTTTGGTGCATCACTGGCTACTCTTTGTATTACATGCAAGGCCAATGTTAAAGTTCAACATGGCGATAATACATTCTTTGCATACTAGAGATGTGCGCCGCCGCCGACGAACAATTTTGAGATTGTTTTCTTTACGCTGCCCATGGATTATTCTCTACTCTTCTCTACTCTACTCGGAGGGAAGGATTTTTGAACGTTGAGGTAGTGAAGGATTGGGTATTTTGGACATTCCAGAGGGAGGGAAAGGGAAGGATTCGTTTTCCTAAATCAAGGCAAGGATTGATTTTCAGAACTAAGTGAAGGAAGGGTTTGAAAGGGCATGCTTAAATTTTTGGAAATTCTTTTTACTAATAAAAATCCTTCAAAAAGGCTGAAATTTCATTAATTTTGCTGTTTTTCCAAAACAAAATTTCATATAGACAAATATTTAAAGAAAACTATTGGCGCAAGAAGGGTGAGGGTGAGAGGATGCTACTGCAATTACGTGTAAATGTTTTCGCCCAAGTAATAAGCAAGTGGGGAACTTTTCACTTATCTGTCATTCATTCATGAAATCATGATAAATATCTGATAAATCAACTACCATACAGCGTAGTGTTGTTAGTAACTAATATAACTAACAACGCTAATGAGTGGGAGCGGGATGAAATTCGCAGCGATATTAACAACAATGAAGGATAGTTTG
>Ga0210040_10003320_pt1 | contig 21870 bp, 11 predicted proteins | sample CryGeyCG12114_NA_FD_185462 | JGI IMG/M metagenome (GOLD analysis project Ga0210040, IMG submission 185462) | Groundwater microbial communities from aquifer - Crystal Geyser CG19_WC_8/21/14_NA (SPAdes) (version 2) | ecosystem: Environmental > Aquatic > Deep subsurface > Groundwater | place: USA...
GACATTTGAAAAGTTATTGATTTTCTATTCGACACATTTTGGTTGCTTGTTGTCATAGTTGAATGTACGGGTTATAAATCATAAATTGTGGATATTTAGTTACTGAAAAGGAGGCTAGGTAATATTAGGTAAGTTGCATTCTTATTCTTACAATTTAATAATTTCAGTGGAATTATGAATGAAATGCGTATTCCAAAATGAATACTCTACGTTTCTTTGTTTAGTTTGACCAATAGGCTGAGCTGATTATCATTACGCCATACTAGCTGCTAGTTTTTTTTCCTATAGGGAAGTTTTGAAAGGCAAATGTGTGATTTTCCGCAAGCGAGTTCTGCGTTGAGCCTCTTTCAATTAATTACAAACTGGGATAAACTGAAGCTTGCGCAAAATTATTGTTGAGCCAATTCGATTACATATTGTGCTTAATCATATCAAATATTGGTCACATTAGAAAACAAAAAAGTAGGAACAATTTATTTTTACCCATCAATCATTTCACGCCCCTGTAATGTATGTTTCCAATATTTTTGCAACTTTTAAGCCAAATAAACATTTAACACGGTAAAAATGATAATCAAACAACTCAAGTAGATAGAAGTTTACTCATTCTGATTATTTACGATCCGATTTGTATTGCTCAATTTTAATTTTTTGGGCACTATTTCTTATTATGGTTTTTGACTTGTGAGAAGTTAATTTTTTTGTAAACAAACAAATGACAAAATGACCATACATGCATTCTATTACACTCATTTGTGTGACAAAGTTAGTTAATTCAATCAGTTTTATTCGCTATGCTTTTTACACCCTACATCTTATGGGAATTTAATTGCTAGGTTGTGAGCTTGTAGTCACGTCAGTTTCAAATTAATCTCAACCAAGCACTTTATTTTTGCACATCATAAAGTGCAATAGCATTTTCGTGTACTCAAGGAAGGCTCTTAAACATATCAATATTACATTTATGACCCTTATTTACCACCAAAAGAGCAATAAAAATGGCAAATAGCTCCGTGGGTTCCATTGCTATGAAAATATAGTCAACTGCAAATGAAATGTCATTTTTAAACAATAATGATAATGCCTCAACATTGCCCTTCAAAAATCATTAAGCTTCAGGTATACGCATTCCCTGTATCATTTTTTTTGCTCCTTGCTGTGTGTGATTCATTCACGCACAGCCAGCCCAGCATTCACATTTATTTTTAATTCACAGGTGAAGGTGACAATAAAGATTTGTACCAAACTTGCGGAAACTTTCTGTTACTAACTAGCCTACAATCTACAATGTCAATAGTTTGTTATTTAGTTAGGGTATGCATATCCAAACTTTTGTACTCTGTACCAAACTTTAAAACTTTAAACTTTTGTATACTAAAATAGAGTGGTCCATTTCCGTGAGTAGAATTAGGTTGTACCACACTCCACTCGAAACATGAGGAAATCCTTTTAATTGATAGATAGTTTAGTAGATACTGTCAGCAGTTGCGGCCATCGTGTACGCAAGATTGCAACAAAAAAATTCCAATGAACGTAAATTTTGTGTTTAACAAAAGGGATACGGCTTTAAAGTATTACGTAGTGGGTAAGTTAGTCCTGTAGTTAATTGTTAGTAAGTTAGTATCCAATCTACGAATGATTTGAAGTTCAAATATGAAAGAAAAAAGAAGGTGACGAAATTAGATTGTGTGCACTGGTACATAATATGAAAATCAGATTTCTGCATTTTTGTAATTTATTACCATACACGGCTTTTCATAGTCAGTCAGTAACATTTACTTTTAGTTAGTATTTATAACGAATGAAACGCATACATGTTGGAAAATAATCAAGCTAATAGACTAGTGATATTTTGTCTTGGATTATCCATGTATCACAACATTCACAACAGTCATGTATTGTTCATTAATTTGTTTCTAATAATATAGAAGGCAATTTTTAGGTTCATCACTCTTTGAGGATATAAAACAGAAAGTCACGTTTCAAGAGTAACTTTGATTTGGTACACTTGTGTGCCTGGGATTCAAGGCTTTCCAATTTACTTCTAAACATAACTCACGAGAACTTTATCCAAATATTTTAGGCATGTGAACTACTTTTGTTTAAATCCGTTAGCTGTGAGCTAGATGCATTGTTTTGTGAAATGTATATAAAAGTAAACGGAGTATCGATGGGTTTTATGCTTGCACTAAGTGAGTCAGTAAATACACAATGATTGTGTAACAACAACAACGATATAGCTAAATCCTCGGGATTTTTTTTTCAAATTTTTAATTACGTGAGAATGTAAGCACAAAAACAAGATATTTTTTGTCATCTCATTTCTGAAGCAAAAGTTCAGTTTTGCAGCTACTTTTCATTTCTTCTGAGATAGAGAACGGCATTTCTTAGCTTTTAATATTGAGATTATGACAATGCATTATTTGTATTTTGTTATTTTCATGCCAAGTTAGGACATTCAATAAAATAGGAAATCTCACGTTTTAGACTCAACAGGCTCTACAAAATTTGTTAATATTCACTCAATAAATAAAGTGGTCCCAAAAAATATTCATACATTCAGATTTTCAATTAAAAATAATAACTGTAGCCATCCCCATTTACTTTTAATTACTTACCCATAATTGGCCTTGCTCTACAATCATAGGACAAATAGCTGTGTAGCAAATTTTCTCACGAAATATTAATTAATCCCTGACTTTTCATCCATTATGGTGAATTTGCAAAAAAAAATCGGCTTCAAGTAAAGCAAGGTTATATTCATATGATCTACATGAATATATTCAAAATTATATTGCCATCTTTAAAACAAAAAGTATTCTCCAAACTGTAACAGTGTTGCAATGAACCCAAATAATCTCATGAATTCATTTCGATTGGATGCATAATAATATAAATGAGACCTGTCATTTCTCATAATTGAGATTAGATTGCAAACAAATAAATTCGTGTCCACCCAAAACGTCTACACAGACTGAATCACTATAATATATTCATTTCCTTTATTCTTTGAATAAATTTCGACATGAACCTCTTTTCAATACATCACACATTTTCTACACAGATATTCTGAGGAAGCATTATTTATACCTAACAAACGTAATAATGAAAATTGCATCTCTATCTTGATGCTAGCTTTCTATATCCACGGCCAACGGGCATTTTTAAACCGAGATTATCCGCACACTACAAACTGACTTCGAATAATACATTCTTTTTTTTTAGCTTTACCGGCGACGAGACACGCAATAACTGGATATAGTAATCAACCAACTAGCTAAAAATGAGAAACTTAAGTAAGTGAGTTAGTTAATCAGTATGCATGGGTAGCCCAACAGGATAGAATGAACATCAAGAAATTTTATCTCTCCACCAAATAAAGTGAACTGAACACGAATGAAATGTAAAGGAACTAAAGCAACGTTTGGAATAATATTTGGGGCACCGTAAGAACATATGGAATCTCAAGTCTCCCCAAACTACCACGTAAGAGAGATGGATACTACTAAAATCTGAATGGTACGAACCCATTATAAAATGCAATAACATAACAAATAAAATTTTAACTAGACTGTCAACACAATAAATATCAGTTTTGTAGTCACCTCCATGATTACTTTGTTTGACCATAATGGGTCCAGAGGCGGTCTTCAAATTGCCGAGATCGTTTTGAGGAGCCAAAAGGCAGTTGTAGTTTTGTGTCACCCATGTTAATTCTGACTTGATTTTGTATACCCTTGGAACTATCTGATCACACGTATTTTGAGGAATTATTATTGTATTTGAAAACAAATTATGGAGCCAATGTTGAAGAGAGTCGACAATTTGATCCGAGTTGTAGCCATGAGTTGAGGAGTCCAGATTCCGGAGCCCTCAGCTAGGGAATTTTGCGTACAACGCGTAAGTAAGATCGTAGTTTCGGAAGCGGCAAAATTGATTGTCCAACCGAAGCCAATCCTTGTTTATATGCACCATACGATCAATTTCATTCTTTGAGTTGTAGGCCACGCTAGCCTGCAAAAAATCATTCATTCATTATTCCATATCAATCATTTATCCCACCGAAAATTTTTATTTCATTTCTGACTAAACGAATTAAATACATCTATATTTATCATTTTTCTACCTTGTTGGCAAAGATGGTCAAAATGAATTTGCCAGGTCGAAAAGTATCCACAACTCGCGCAATTACATCTTTGTATGAGCTTTGAGGTGCGTTCGTCTCAAAGCTAACATAAGAAAAGTCCGGTTCTGGCGTCACATGAATGGTCATGTAACTTCCCTACAAATAATAATAATGACAAAATTATGCCAGCGTTGAATTCTCTGCCTTGGATTGATTCAATTAAGCAAAACAAAAACAAGTTTTTCCCAAAAAATCCATATTACTTTCACTTCCCATTTATACAAAGCGTAGCCCAAACCAACGAAAAAAATATTTTCCCACACCACGCATACAACAGAAAATAGAAAACACGGTTGAGCACTTACATTGGGGCAATTACCATTTTCCGACTAGAAGCATGAAACAATGACGAAAAAGCCATTAGTTTATTAATCAACTTATTAGCCCATTAGCCCTATGATTTCTCCCATGCTCAAGCAATAAAGAAAAAAATGCTCACATTTTTGAAAATCCCATTCATTGAGTAGCCACAAGGGTCAAACAGATGATCATTGATGATAGCATTTGGAATGATGCAATCGATTCCAGATTTCTGTACAGAAAGAATTCAACCAAATAAAGACTATTTTCCAACCTACAAAACCTAACAGATATTTTCAATTATAATATCATGAATCTTACGAGTGTCGCCTCTTTAGCAGATTGGCAAACATCTTTGGTAAAAATTCGCATCACATCGAGATCCAGATCGGTCATCAGAATCTCCAAAGTCTGATCTGGCTCTGTTATCCCATTCATTCTAGGAAGATTGGCACTCAACGAGTTGGATGTGTACAAATACCAGCAGTCCCGATTGATGCTTCCCAAGCAGTATGCAGATCCATCTACCAACCATTATATCATTGTGAAATCATGCCCTAATAGACGATACATATAAATTACATATACAAGTCTAAAAAATATACTCACTTTTAAAGAAACCATCCAAAATGCGGACTTCATCATCGAAATTGCGATGTGGAGAAATCTGCAAATCTGGACGTTTATAATTCTTTCGAGAATAGAAGACATCCTGCATTAAAATTATCAAAATTGATTATTTTACAAATTAACTAACTATACTTATTGCGTAATTCTTGGACTATTTTTCTCACCTCAACTTCATCAAAGCCCGCATATTTTTTCACAAGGAGAAACAACGGTTTCAAACACAACAGTGTGGTAGTAGTACCACAAGTTTTGAGAATGAAACGCCGTTTGGAAACAAACAGACTGCTCTCACTGTAACCACCAAAGGAATCAAACCAAACAGAATGATTAGTTTACATACACCAGGATACTCGTTTTCCTCAGATGGCCACTTTGACCAACAACTTGAAAATTAAGATAGACACAACATGACTCATATGACTGTGACATAATATTAATAAGATCCGACTTGAGACAACAGTAAGGAACAACAATCATCATACATTTCATTTAATTCTCAATACGTGATAAAAGCAATATCCACCGCACCGGTGGGTAAAGCAAAGGGTAACCCCCTTAGTCCTGCCTACAATGTTTTTGTGCATAACTCATTTGGTTCATTCATCAGTTTTCTTTATTTTGTTTACAAAAATAGATAAATAGAAAGCGAAAAAAATATTGCTTCAAATTTGTGATAATTTTAGCTAGGAACTTGAATGAACTGTAAGATTTGCACGACCAGACTTAGATACAACTGACACCAAGGACAGTTGACCTTTGTGTAGGCAGGCTATCAGGGCAGTTCCAGGGCACCTCAGGATTTGCATCGCTGAGCCTGGGGGCAGCTCCCAGAGGAAACCGGTCAAAGGCACCCGTCCCTCCACAAGAGCCCCACTCCCCTTGTCCACCACAGGGGGGGTTCTCTTACCCTCTCTCTTTAGTCATAAATAGTCACGAAAAAATACTTGAAAAAATGCCAAGAAAAATGGGAACTTCAACATACTTAGTTACTAAGAGTTTGCTCATCAAATGAGTAGAAAACTACTAGTTTTTTACTTCAATTGGAAATGTGGAGAATTCCACCATAACAACAATGATTTACATTACTTTGGAAGAACCAGTATCAATTTTGAATACACAAAAATAAAAACAACTGAATCGAATTGAATGTATAATGTTGCACAAGACAGTAAATATAAAAACCGGTAGAGAGAGGGTAAGGAAAAAAATTGTGTATTTTGAAGGGGATTAAGACACATACTTAATATGGATACCACCAGACATGGAATGTAAAAATGCCTGGAGATATCATCATAAGTGTGAGGCTGCGGAAGGAAGGTATTCGAGTATTTTTGGTAAGTCTGACAGGAGCACTCTCTGTCTCTCTATGGATTTGGCCCAACATTGACACTGACACGACCCAAAGGCTGTGCAACACTCCGTGACACACGGTTGGACAAGAATGGACCATCACTAAAGAAAACAATCATGTTCTGATTGGCCAACAATTTTTGCCCCATTCTTTCTCACATCAATGGCATACCTCTGCTCCCAGCCTGCTCCCTTTTACCCCGCATTCAGCACACACAAATTACACATTATCAACAATTTGAGTTAGTTGAGTTAAACGCCGTTCACCAAATACCATAAAACTTAAACGCCATATTCTATGCTTCTCAAAATAAGGAATAAACAAGTTTCAATCTACGGTATTCTAAAGGTCGGATTACATTCGTACTGTGAGGAATTTTAATGTTTAATCCCAAGTATGAAAATAGCAAAATTATTTAGGGTTAGTTCAAATTCTACATGATCAATGTTGAGCTCGCATTACATCACTTGTTCAGCGGAATCAGTGCACGGACAGTGAGATGAACTAAACAAGATAAAGGATGAGTTCAGCAGAAAAATTATTTATGACTCAAAGCATTACTAAAAACTAACGAAGGAAACTAACGTTAGTTACCCAACAGCATGTGCAAACTAATGACTATGATTATTGCATTCATTTCAGAGATTTAAAAAAATTTCACACTACAAACTCATAAGGTAAAAGTTCAAATTCCAATTTCAAGACTAGTTAGCTGTATCAATGTAAATTTTTTAAGGTCAAGTGATGCAGTCCAGTAGAAAAATTGAGTAACTTATTCATTCTGCTCGCTTAAACTTAAAAGACACCAATGACTAACATTTTAAGGTTAACTACCAGGAGCTTCACTCATGCTGTTTTATCGATAAACTGGAATCGCTAAAAAATTGCAATAAATGGGAAAAAACACGTTTTATGTTTACAATAAAAGCTAATTCATTGCCTAATACTAACTGAAAACTACCAGAAATTGGGAAGGAATAAATTAACCACAAATAACTACTGGTAATCATCTTATTAAATATATATTATGGATGAATTATTACAGAAAAAAGTGAAATACTACCTCAACACATAAGCGTCCAAATAGTCATTGGACATGACGCTGATGATTTCACATTTTACAACTGCCAGTAAAGACTCGATCTTCTTCCTGCAAATAAAAAATAATCACTTCAAACCGGAGCCAAAACTCACAAAATCAAAACAGTGTACTCGGAAAAAAGTCTGACGGAGGTCACACAATATGAAACAATCGATGGAAGCAGACAGACATACAAATGGAAGATTTCCAAGAAAGCCAGACAACTTTGGTGATAAACAGATGTTTTCAGCCTTTTGAATTGATAAGATTTAATTCAAATTCAAGTGAGTTAGTTACCAAATAACTAACTGCTATATGCATAAAAACTTAACTAACCAACTAGATGCAAGCATCAAAAACTAGTTTGTAATAAATACTTCCCAGGAACTTGTCAGACTAAAAGCTTCAGACCCAAACTATATTAATTGTACCAAAGAAATCATTACATATGGCGTGTCAAAAAATATCCAAAACTATTTTTCTCTGTTAAGAGAAATAATGTTGAAAATAAACCGTGAGAATTCATTTAATCCGCAGCTCATTTTTCAAACCTGACTGGGAATCTAATCCTTCTAATCCTCTCAACTTCCGTCTTAGGCCCTTTCAAAGATTCTCATTCATTTTACATACTCATGGAGGAATAGGAGGAACCAGACAAACCGTTATCCTTCAAGTACTATCATCATCATCATCATGTTTCACTCCAACATTAAACTTTAGTTAGTTAGTTAGTTCCATGAAAGTCGTGTGTCAAGTTTCACACTCTTCACTCACAATCTCATTCTATCGTGGTTTGGTTAGTTAGTCATGCAAAGAAACTGGTGAAACAGTAGACACAGTACAATCATAAGCTATGATAATGATATTGAGCGAGATCAAATCAATTACAGCTCATTACAAAAGTTGAAGGGCAATACATACCCGGTCACATGGATCCGGCTTTTGTCGTATAGGAAATTAAATTGCCTTCTAGAATTCTCGATATGCTTACTCAAACGACTGACTCAACATACTTTGTCAACGATTGTCGTAAAACTCCAATCCATGTTCTAAATTTGCATTTGCACAACTACAATCAACCTTAAGTAAATCAGCTACTATAGTACAAATTAAGCTATCTAAAAGCTGAACATGGCTACCAACTATATAACTTATACTATGTGTGTACAAGCTTTACCTTGGAATTTTCCGCAGGTCGCAATTATTGTTCACCCCATCGGATCGAGTAAACCAAACTTCCAACAGTTTTTCCACGCCTTCGAAATATTGGCTATCCAATTCGGAATCACTCATGATGATTTTCTCCATTATTGATAGCTAACCGCCACAAGAAAAATGAAAGGTTTTCAGTCCTTTGATCAGGTCACGGAGTGCTCTGCAATACAGAATAGGAAAACATTTTAAAACCGGCAACAGTTAGCTCGCATTACAAACTAAGAGTAAGAATCCCATACCAGCTAATTAGTTAGTGCGTACACGAGTATTATTAATTTGTGGGTGCTCTGCTAGCTGCTACAATGGGCCAAGTAAGAGTAGTTTCTTAAATGCTTCAATCAGCTGTGCGCGTATTTCAGAATCTTGTTCATGAATAGGAATTCCACCACTACTCCCTTTTGCATGCACTTTCTGCACTGCCAGAATGGCATTACTATGCAAAAATCTGAGGATTAAAGATTTAATACGGAATATTACGACTGGATTTTAAAATCCCTGGCTGCTAACTAAAGCTGCTCCACACATCAAATGACTACACTCAGATTGGGGTAGGTACAACAACAACGTAATCTAGTATTTCTCCACGTCTCTTGGCTCTGCGTATATGCCAATGCACGGGTTGAGTCAAAGAAAACCAAAGAAAAAATGTTATGTGAACGCCAGAGCTTTCTGTACCAAGTTACTAACTATCCCAACATGCCTTGTCAGTCATTTAGACCGTAATGCACGGGTTAAAATGACTAGCCAGCACTAACTAACTCAAAAAGCATATTAAACCAAGTCAGTTTCCAGCTTTTAGCAAAAGACATTTTATAATGACTTGAGCTGATTTCCTTCCTCTATAGTTCAAATTAGTTGACTGAGAAAGTGAAAATGTGAAAAATTAATAAATAATGCACATTCAAGATGTGATTTAAACTATACTTTACATAACAGGACCGGTAAATTTACAATTTACGTTACATTGTACGTCACAAGGCCAAATCCTATCACATAAGTTCACAAGATATACAGTGCCCCACCCACCTCCCACAAATTCACAAACTAGTCGGGTTTTCTCGGAGTGAAAACTCCAATATACAATCTATCTAGGTACTGCACTGCCCGACTGACAAATATGCAATGCACACATTGCGTGCGTGTCTGCTTTTTTGCAACCTGAGAAAATCCGTGTCTACTGCGACTACTGTCAACTGTCTATTCAGGTTTAGCTGAAGATTGCATGCTACAAAAAAATATTGCACACACGGGACACGGGACAGCTATGTAGATACTAATTAGATTCACTGTTGTTCCGTGAAAATTCAGTTACAACGAACGGGAAACAATGAGAAGCGATAGGAAAAAGCGATATTGCTTATTGGCAACAGCATGTATTACAATATTGTAAAAAAATGGCTTTACATAGGCAATCCCTAAGACTTTATTGGTCGTGAATAATGAAGAAGACACGCTTACATTTCATATTTCATGCACGAGGGCAACATCTCTATAATGTTGATCAAATCCCAAATTATCATGCATGAAAATCCAAAAGTCATTATGCTTGGTGAAATACAATATGAACAGTGAGCTAAGCAGCATGTTTAGAAAAGTTTGTAACACTATACCCCATCTTTGTTTACGTTAAATAGTAGCATTTGGCCCGACTAACTAAGTTAAGAATTAGGCAGCAGCTAATAATGATTGCATTTATCACTAGGCGACACATTTATTGCCTAGACCATATGATGCTATGATACACATTATTTGGAGAGTTATATGACAGCATTTGTTCAAAAGTTTTGTTTAAAATCCCTTGTAAATGGAATTTCAAAACCAATCAGCTGCAGCCTCCAAGTTATCATTTGAAAACCGGAAAAAATGAATGCCCTGTACAAATCATATATGTAGCTTGCTAAAAATCACGAAACACGAAATGAGTATGAATCCAACTTAATCTAGTTAGTGAAGTGTTCCAAATACTCGCCATTTGCGTACATAGTTAGCAAGCTAGCTAGTTATAGTTAGCTAACAACGTGCCTACAGTCAGTCAGTAAGTCAGTGAGAAACCAAAATGGATCAAATTTCCAATAACTGAAAATCGAGTCCATTCGATACTCATAAAAGCCGCTGATTGTACATTATGTACCAAACAAAGGGTTCTCGCATTTCTCAATTAAATGAAACAAAACACCTTCACAGTTTTAAACAGTGGCTATCACTTTATTTTTTTGTACACTATCATACATACACATAATACATAATATCATGTACTCGTTAATGAAACATGCATTCATTAACAAACTACAGACTACAGATTATCTACAGACATGGACAAGAGAAATGCATATAATTTAGAGTAACATATCTCATCATCGTAAAACGTTGAAAACATATAAGCTAGTCTGATTTCATTGTTAAATAAAATTCATTTAACTTCACTCTCTCTTTACTGCTTTAACTAAAACCTACAAAAATGCACTACACATGATTAGAATTAGACCAACAAGAATGCATCGAAATCAGCCATAGGGCTGTTTAAAGACGCAAATCACAAACATAACATATTTACATGGTTATGGATGGTTAGTTAGTTACAAAAATTTGATACAATTTGCCACACTAAAGGGAAAAGTTATAACGAACAATCCTACACAAATGCAACTCATTACTTTACTTTCATATAATACACCACGATATAGTCATGACATAATAATAGGCTGAAAAAGTTGTTAACTTTAACATGCTTACTTACTGAATTGAAATGTGAGAAAACTCATTCAATTTTATGCAGGGCGACAAAAAAGTACACGTACACAGTCTTTAACATTCATAAACACATCTAGTTTTATCTAATGGCAGCCAACTACTACATGGGCCGACCTTTTTGTCCGTTTTTTTACACAACGTGCTGTCCCCTTAGCACGAACTAACCAACTTAAAGTAACTAGATAAAATTCATGTAGAGCTAAAAACTGAAACTTTTATCATCATCGTATAGAAATGCACAGTCCAAAGGTTCCAAACAGACGTACATTCACACTAACTAACTAACTAATTCAATTACATTTAGTAAATGGTAACGTCCGCGTCATATTGAGTAGATTAGGTAGTATCCTTCGTATTTACACAACCAATTTTTAACTAACCCTTCCCAACGTTAAAATATCTAATATTTCTACACTACAAAATCCTACACAAAATTAATTCGTCTAGTTAACAAACACTAGCTGCAATCAATAGGATCATTTTCTTCTTCATTATTCTCTTCCATATTTCCCTGCAGTTCTTCATCCAATTCAGTTTCTTTCTCATTTCCCCCCAGACTAATATTTTCTGGTGCAAACTGGCTTGTATCAATAAATTCTTTTTTGGCTGCTGCTGTAGGCACTCCCAAACTATTGAAACCAGGTCGATGATGATCATTACTAGTATCAGTATCATTTTTGTAGTCAGCATGGGAAGATTGAAAATTTTCTTCACAACTATTGTTGTCAGGTTCATCATTTCTAGTTGGGACGCTTTCTTCTGGGTACGTATCATTTTCTTCATAGGTTTCCTTTCTTTCTGAACTGAAATGATGATTACTACGACTATCCATAGCAATCATATCATCTCTAGCTGGTAAAATGGAGTGGGGCACAGTTTCTGCTTCTGATTGCCAATTTATTTTGTCATACGAATACGATTCTCTGGGAATTTGATCGTCTCCATAAGGTTCATTTTCTATTTTCTCCTGGTCACAAGACTCATGATAAAGCCGTCTCGCAGACCCGCTATTATCAACATATGATGATGATATGTGCTCTTGTTCACTAAAACTTGTTTGTTTGTTTTCATTCCGGTTATTATCATCATAAGCCACATGTTGGGCTTCACTATCATATTCACTCTTATTCTCATGGATAATATTAACATTAGAATCCTCATATGATTTATTCTCTTGTTCAGTAGTGTAGCACTGATTTTCTGGAGCTACAAATTCATCACGTCTCACGTTCTCTCCTTCATTATTATATGATTCACTTTTATATTGATTTTCACTCCCTTCACTACAGGACATATTATTCACATTTTCCATACTTATATCATCTACTTTCATTTCTCGGGCGTTCTCAACTTGTTGCAAATCTTTGGAATCTGAGCCAGTATAAGTTTCATTCTCAATTTCTGCATGTACATTTTCTTTTGTTGGATCCCTATCAGTTCCAATAGTTTCTTTCTCATTCCGATCTTCTTTCTCCCGTTCCTTAGAATTCTCTACACATATTTCTAAGGGCATCTCCTCCTTATTCGCTTGTATTAATTTCCCATCCTTATAAGGACTTGGCTCCCATTCATCATCTCCTTCATTCTTCCCCACATCAATCACAACTGCCGGCTTGTTGCTTTTCTCTTCCCATGAGTCGCTATCGTTCCTATTCCTCGACCGTCTGTGTTCATCCCGACCACCTGAATTCCGTCGACTTCGCCGATCTCTGTCTCTATCCTTATCTCGGCTACTGCGCTCCCGACTCCGATCCCGTTCTCTACTTCTCTGTTCTCTTCGGTCACGCCCACCCCTATAGCCCCCACCACTGTCATGATTATTATTGTATCCTCCACGTCCTCTTCCAGGACCTCCACCAAATCCACCACGATCACTAACATTCTCCCTCTCATCGGATTCCCAACCACGATCGCCTTGACCACCGCGACCCCCACGGCCTCTCCAGCCCCCTCTTCCACCTCTGGGACCCCCTCTCCATGATCCCATTTCAGGAGGAACGTTATTTACATTTCCTCCATCTCTAGCCCAGAATCCACTATTGTTTCCTCCACGTCCTCCGAAAAATGGTGCAGGGTTATCTCCTCCAGTAGGTACTGGTGGAGGGCCACCAATGTCAAATGGGTTATCGCTCATACTCATACCACCTCCACCTTGAAGGAACGGATTTCCATCGAAAGGGTTGTTGGTAGAGCTAGGGTTCAAAAATGGATTGCTGACATCCATCCATGGACGAGATGTGGGATCTGGGGGACCAGGAGTGGCTGGTCCACCTGGACCAGGAAACATAGGGGGTCGATCTCCCGGTGGGAAACCACCTCGTGGTCCAAATTGATTTCCAGGACCCACTGAAACAAAAAATAATTCAATAATTCATTGTTTTCCTATCAACTGTCTCATAGAATACACAATATTCAATCTAAAACGTACTAGGCAAAAGAGGTTGTGAAAAACCTCTGTCCATTTGGGCTCTTGGACCAGCCCCAGGAGCTATTGGTGGCACCAATGGAGCCCCTAATAAGCTATTTCCAGGTGTAGCTTCATTAACTGGACCGGAATTGTATCCTTAAAACAAAAATTTTTCATTTAAAACAATTACAAAAAACTGACTTTTTTCAACTTTCTGCCACAAAAAATGTTTTTAATTTTTACCTTCGGCAAGACTTTTCAATCTTTCGAATAAAGGACGCTCGTCTTTTACATTATGACGATCCTAGTGAAGAATTAAAAAACATTATAGCCACCTGTACATAACAGCTATTGCTATCCTAACAAAATGTGAAAAAAATTATTCCACACAAACCTGAGCCGGTGACCGGGCATTATTATCAAATTGCCTTCCAGGGGATTGACGCTCCTCAGTTGGGTCATCAAACCGACTTCTTTTCCTACAAGGAATTCAATGCAATTGTTTTATGAAGACAGCTTACTAGTCATAGTATGTCGTGCAGAGGTCATTCCACAAATGTCGAGAACCCTTTGCCAATTTTTTGCCCAATCTTGTGGTACAAGCAAGTAATTCAGTATGAACAAGCAATCAAGCATTTTATATGACGAGTATAATGTGAACACTTCACGGACAATGACTGACTGCCTCAACTTTATATGGTCCAGTAGTAAATTCACAAAATCATGAAAACTGATGATAGTAAAAAGTTCCAACCCATGCCAAAAACCCCTGTTTCCATTTTGAGATAACTTTGCTATGAAATGAAAAGGGCCAGTGCGAGTACTTATTAAATATACGAATGCACGATGATGGATCATATGGATGAAGAATTTTCAGACTTTTATAAAAGTCAGCACCACTCCAAATGATTTTCATTGCAAGGTAGATACATCTATCTTATCTGATAACTAACTAACTAACAGCTTTAGATCCTTTTTTGGCCTATCAAGCAGTGGCACATAAAAAATTTAAGGATCAAAATTTTGGTTCAACATACTTTCCACGGATGCCCTCCTTCCGTTCTTCGGCTTTCATCATGGGTGGCAGACCGATTTCAGAGTGTCTCGCATTTCTTTCATCTTCATCCGCAGGATGAGAAACTAACGACATGGGTGGCTGCTGAAGGTGCTGGCCGAATTCTTGAAGATGTGGAGGCATTTCACCCAAAAGGCCTGTGTTTTGCATTCCCGGTGGAGGCACACCAGTTAGTCCTTGCGCTCCTAAAGTTGCCATCATGTTCATCATCGGAGGCATCCCGGGTATTCCACCCATACCTTGGAACCCTACAAACACAATTGTGAAAAAATAGGAATGAAATGCTGTATGATGACAAATGATGTAATTTTAAAAGAGATTATTCATGTCTTCAGGATCAACAAGCATAAAATTCTTAACATGAAGAAGCCCGTAACTAAAGATATCTACAAAATTGCTTACCAAGAACAGGAGGTGGAACCATCATATTCATTCCTACAGGGGGAACCATGCCCACATGATCTATTAGCACACAAAAAAATAATCCAATCAGTAATCATATTGTGATGTTAGGTGTTTGGTTTGTAGTAAATCTACTTTAGTGTATAAATAACATAATATTACATAATAGATATAGTTCACATACGTTGGACACCAAAATGTTGACCAGGTGGAGCCATTGAGGATGCAACAGAGACCGCTGCGTTTTGTGCAGCTGCAGCAGCTGCTGCCAAGTTCATATCCATACGCACATCAGTGTCACTAGTTTTAGGCATTTGATTGGATTCTGACAAGTTCCCAAGAATTGATGCCATACCTGCATTAGTCAAACTAGGGACAGAATTGGAAGGCACTTGCGCAGGGAGTTCTTGACTTTCCTCATTCCCGTCTCCCGATGTATTCAAATTTTTCGCTTTACTTCGCTCTACAAAACAAATGCAAAATATTTTACTATTACTACCCACTATCTACACACACAACAATGCAATTTATCCAAGCATACGTTTCAAAAAATTAGGAATAGTATCTTCATCCAAATAGCCTCCATCTTCGAAGTCTTCCAGGTTGGTCTCAGTTTTCAACTTTGACCACGGGATATACGAAACGCCTTGCTCCACCTCCCAATAGTCTTTCCAGTCGCGTCCTTTTACTCCTTTGCCCGGAGCCCAGGCCAACTACTCATCCCAAAATGACAAACATCAGCAAATTCAAATAATGACACAAATAAATCCAACATTATAATTAAAAAACAAAAAATATACTGACCGTGATAGTTTTATTCTGTAACTTGGCATTCCTCAATCGATCCAAAGCTCTACAGGCATCTTGTCTCCTATTCATCACAATGAAAGCACATCCCCTTGAAGATATCAAATCAATTGATACAATGTCCCCATACGCTCCAAACGTGTCAGACAATTCCTCTTGTGACACTAGCTTGGACAAGTGGCCAACCCACAAAGTTGTCGTACAAACAGACAAATGCTCTCTTTTCATCGTTGGAAGACCACGTCTCATCCTCTCCTTCTCTCTTTCTCGTTCCTCTTTCCTATCCCTGGATCTAGATCTGTTATGTCTCTTTTGTCCTCTCGCACTTCTAGAATGGGAAGATCGAGATTTTGAACGACTATTAGATCTGGACCTAGATCTCCTTCTCCGTTTTCGATCCCCATCCCGTCGTCCAATTTCTTCAATCTCATCATTTCCAGTCTTATCAAACCCAGAAGAGTTATCTAATTGATTGTTATTAAACGGTTGGAAACCTGGAGGCACTCCATCTACGTTCATTGACTGGTTGAACATATTCATTTTCTGAGTTATGTCCGACTGTGCAGGAAATGACGGGGGCGGTACCCCTGGTGCAAACGGAAATGTCATTCCGAATGGGTTATTCATCCCTTGCTGGTTAGCCTGTGCTTCTTGACTCATCTGCTGAAAAAAAGCTGGAGGCAATAGTCTATTCTCATTCGAGTTGTTCATATCAGAGTTTGACTGATATTCTTCTCTCATATTTTCTTGTCCTTTTTCATTCCCCTCTTTAAATGGCAAGTCACATTCAGATGCAAATGGTAGACGCTGAAATTATAATAGTAAATAAAATTAATGTTTTTAACTAAATGACGGTATTTGAGCTTTTATATTCTACTCACAGCAACAGTCTGAGCAAGCCTTTGATCAAAAGCAGCTTCCTGTTTATTCAGTTCTGCTAGCTTCCTTTGTCTTTCTTGATCTTGAATTAAATAGGCATTACTATTTGGTTGATTGGGGTTAAATTGAGTAGCTGCAGCCATTTGCTCTTGAAGAGTTTGTAGTTGTTTCAAAATTTCAGGGTTTGATAAAATGCTGCCTAAAGCATCTAGTCCAGCTAAGGCATTGGAACCATCATTCTTTGCCCCCTGGTTAGAATTTGAATTGTTACTGTGGACATTTGAAGGACCAGGCCCACTGTTGTTGCCATTATCTCCATCATCTTCATCGTCATAGTCGTAGTCTAAAAGTCCTTGTTTGATTTGAATGGGAGGATAGAATGAGTCTTCGTTTGCTTTAGATGAGAGACTAGACGAGTTATTGTTATTAATTGAGTTTGCAGTTCCACTGGCTGAAGACGAGCCACCTACTGCAGAGGAATGATGACCATCATTTGAGGAAGATTGATTTACAGTATCCCATATCGGATGGGTTGGATCCGCTAGATCGAAAAGTGGCTGCACTATTTCCGGAGGAAAAATTCTATTTCGTTGCCATAAGTTGAGGACTCGGATAATTTTTGCCTACAAAGGAAATTTTAAATTATATAAAAAATTAAATTCCAATCGAAAAATGAGCATTTGGGTGGATTTGGTTTCTTTCAAAAAGCTGTACCTTATCTTCTTCTTGACATTTATACAAGAATGTAAAAGTATTCTGAAGATTTCTAGAAAATCTACTTGCAAATACATCTTTTTCCGGTCCAAACTGATGCCTTGATTGCCGAATTATAGAGTCTATAACGTACAGCCCAGGGATTTTGTACTCTGCCTTACACTGAAAATATTGAGCATTCACTTTAGAAATTCCCATTTAATGGTAAATAATAATTATTGTTGTTTTATACTTAGTGTTTAACACACCTTTTGAATAAACTTTTCTACACTTTGCACAATGTGCTTGTAAAGTTTTACTCCTTTCAAAGCAGCCCTTGTTATTGCATTCATCTTTCCTTTGGAAACAGGAGGCTTCAATTCGTACAGAGACTGAAGCTAGAAGTTAATAGATGTATGATAATGAATGAAAATAAACAATTTGTTACATAACTTGCACATAAACTTAATTAAAAATGCCAAATACAAGTAAAATCAATCTCTTACCTCTGCATTGAATGCGTTTACAGATTCCATATTGAATTATCTAATCTTCCGCTCGCTCCGAGTCAAAATAAGATACTTCAGGTAGGTTTTTTTTAGTGAATTTAAATGATCTTGAGCATTATTAGTGACACTAAAACACACAACAAAGCAGAGCCGCTCGAATCGTCGGGCAATTCGCAGTAACTTTTTTATATGCACACACTTTAGAGACTCAGACACTCATATGATGTTGAGTTTTGAGTAGCACAAAAAAAATTGGTCGGGAACAGTATACTTATGTTTATTCACAGCTTTGAAGAATCCGCGTCGTCAAAAAAGAGAAAGCGAGCGGATCGGATCAAAATTGGAGCTGAATAAATTTTCACTTCCAGGAGTTCCCACTTTCCATTGACCATTTGACTAACTGCAGTTATTCGGTAGACAGCTTGAACTTAACCGTCCCTGTTCTTCACAAAAAAAACAATTGTTACCTCATTTCAATATATCATTAAAGACAGACAAGTTAGAAGTTAACAAATATTGAAATAACCGAATTACCTTATTTGCAAATTTACAGTCAAATCACACTTTTATTAAACATTTCAACATCAGAACACAAAGTCCAAAGTAAAGTCATATCAGTCGGTTCCAGATTTTTAGTATTGCAACACCAATCCTGCCCCTCACTGGGGTCTTTTAAATTAGATCACTTTCCATTTCCAACGAAAATAAACAAATAAATACAATCTACAATATACAATTACATTTCCAAATATACGTCCCACTTCCGCTGTACTTGAAACAAAGCTCAACAACTAAATTTTGTCCACGAAATCCTACGTCTACGTCACACACACCTTCTTTAATTGTTTACTATTACCTACAGAAACGATACAACTTTCTAATCTGATACACTAAATTAATTACAATCCAATAAATTACTATTGACGAAAAATGGAAAACCAAATCATGTTACGTGTTAAGTTCAATTCATAACAGTCAAAGTGAGTTGGTGACTATGAAGATGATAAACTTCACATCCGTTCAGCAGTTTTACCAAACCGATGATACGACGAAGCGTTGAAGCCTATAGTGAGCCGAAAGCCGAGCTCTGTGAACAAGTAACTACAATAAAGGGTGAAACGACGTTACTACTTGGCATTTCGTAGTAGAGGTGGCGTTCTCCAAAATATTTTGTCTGTCTGGAAAGAAGAGTAACTAAATCTACATGATAAATTAACTGATCAGTTAAATAGTTGATGCGGTCATCTGGGCGGTTAGATTTTTGATAGTTTTGGAATAAAAAAAGAGCAAGCTGTTCTTCATTCTTCTGACAGTGACAAGTGTACCATTTCTCTACAGCAGAAGAAAAAAAATATGATGGCAATGATCGTCCACAAAATATGCATGGTTTGTAACGCATATACTTCGTCTGATTTTATTTTTCCGACGAAAATACATAATAATAGCTGATTGATCTAATTGTTAGATGACACGAAAAAGACTAGTTTTAAAATTCTAAAAATCTACTGATGTGATGGGACTAACACGAAACTATTTGCATGCGGAACGAAATACTGGAACCAGACTATATACAGACGATGACAAAGTAAAATACCATAATGGTGCACCATGATTATTAGTACTAACAATAACAATATTTAAACAAGAGGCCTACAGTATGTACATATAGACGCTTAAAACTAAACTTTCTTCTTCTTAAGTGACTAAAGTGACAATATATACCGGTTTGAATTCTATAGACATATCAGCCACGTAAAGTTACCCTTCTTTTTTTATGACCTACGAGTCGATATTAACTGGCTTCACAACAATTAAAATATAGATTCGATATTAGATAACAAACAGCAAAAACAGCAATGGCAAACAAATCATTCAGCATTTAGTTCAGCAAGGAAAAATACCCAGTTCAGTTTAAAATTATGTTAGGAAATATATTTTTGCATTGTCATATGCATGCATCTTGTGAAAGGGAGCAATCAAGGTATATAGAATGGTAAATTGAAGCCGTTTTACTTGTATGCATGTAACATGTACAAAAAATTGATTGATAGAACGATGCATAATGCCGAATATTGTGATGATAATTGAAAATACGTACAGATCAAAGGAGAAATACATTTGAAAACACATGCAAAGTAAAAATTATCCTTAATACATGATCACCACATTTGAATTCAATATAGCGTAGATAGCATAGCAAAAGAAACTGAAAGAAGATTCAAAGCATGATTTTTCGCATATTTAAAGGTTGTATCTTCATCCCGCTCAGTTTTCTGGCCTTTCAGGACACTTTGTCTGTAAAATTTTAGGTTTGGATGTTATTTTTTCTTCTACTTCAATTTCTTTGTCGTCCGCAATATGGACAACGATTGCCGGATGCGATTCTTTTTCAGGATGATGCAATTCATGAGCTTCACCTGCACAGTTTAATTAAGCAAAGTTAGTTAACTTTTAATGCCACAACCGACCTTCTATCGAGCTGAATGATTTTAGTGCCTACCTGGTCCTAATTTAGCAAGCGCAGACACCAAATCGTAATCTATAGTAGGATGGGATTCAGGAATTGGCTCCCAATCTACTGGGGGAGAAGCAGGAGGGGAAATAAGAAATTGCTTGTCAGGTGTTGGTGGATGAAGCAATCCATCTTTGTGTTTCCGCTTTACCTGCAACAAAAATACGGAATTTGGTGAGTTTCAGTTCTGAATCGCCAAATTCATTTCCCCTGCAGTGTCAGATAAAGTAAGCTTACTGTAGGTTGCCCGAAATAACACTTCAGTGTACTGTCTCCAATGACACTCGTGTGCATTTTGATCCGTGCATGGACAGCGCTAGCTGCAGAAGTGTAGCCAACTCTGGCTCGTTTAAAGCTTTTAAAATAATGAAATGTAACTTCTTCATCCCCTTCCCCATAAAGTGAGAACAAGTCCTCAAAGCGCTGTTTTAAGGATTCGTCTTCAAAAAAGTCTTGGGATAGCCCAGCAATGACTATAAAAAATAAATAAATAATTATGGACCATTCAATCCACAGTTAAAACGAAAACAATCCTCCAGTTCTCAACTTACTCAAACTGGTTGGAAAGTCTTCGTCATCAAAAATTTCATCCAAGTTAATCCCCTCAATATTCTCCGCTAGCAATTGTAATTTTAATCGCCGTCTATACGTGTTCGCCTCATCCAAGGCTTCAAAATCCAGACCATCATCAGCATTCACAAAGATTTCGTTTTCAGACTCATCGTTTCCCATCATATCAATCCTGATTATCACCTTATGATCCTCTTTCTGGAAATCATTGTTCCCGTCCTCTTCTTTGGTAGGCATGATTTATTTATTATCTTCCCAACTAGAAAACAAAGTGAAACACAATTAACTAAGGGAACATAACCGCGAACCCATCCAAATACTTTATTCTCTTTACCTTACCTACCATGTAATGATGTAATGCATAAAAACTAACTTGCGAACTTTCACTTCCACAATTAAGTCGATTTTCGATTCTTCTTGCTAGATCTTGCACCGCTATTTTCAAACTCTTCAAGTTTTCGGTATTTTCAGCAGTTTTCTCCCATCTAAAACTCTCCAGTGC
>Ga0210040_10003321_pt1 | contig 21869 bp, 18 predicted proteins | sample CryGeyCG12114_NA_FD_185462 | JGI IMG/M metagenome (GOLD analysis project Ga0210040, IMG submission 185462) | Groundwater microbial communities from aquifer - Crystal Geyser CG19_WC_8/21/14_NA (SPAdes) (version 2) | ecosystem: Environmental > Aquatic > Deep subsurface > Groundwater | place: USA...
GGTGGTGACCGCCGATGTCGAGGCGGACGCGCTGGTGCTGGTGAGGCCGCCACAGACCGCGAAACCAGGCTGGGCCAAGCGCTTTCGAGACGCGATGCGCGCCAAGAAGGCGGCGAAATGAGACACGTTCTACAGGATCAAGCGTAATGTGCGGAATTGTAGGGATCGTCGGTGCTGAAGACGTGGCCGAGCGCTTGCTCGACGGGCTGCGACGGCTGGAATATCGAGGGTACGATTCGGCCGGCATCGCGACCGATCACGACGGCGTGATCGACCGCCGGCGGGCCTCGGGCAAGCTCAACAACCTCGCGCGCGAACTTGCGGCCGATCCACTGCCGGGCTCGACCGGCATCGCCCATACCCGCTGGGCGACGCATGGCGGCCCCACCACCAACAACGCGCACCCGCATGCGACCGAGGAGGTCGCGGTGGTCCACAACGGCATCATCGAGAACTTCAAGCCGCTCCGCGACGAGCTGATCGCGCGTGGTCGCGTCTTCACCAGCGAGACCGACACCGAAGTGGTCGCCCATCTGATCAGCGAAAAGGTGGAAGCGGGTGTCGCGCCCGCCGACGCGGTGCGCGAGGTGCTGCCGCGGCTCCACGGTGCGTTCGCGCTCGGCATCCTGTTCCGCGCGCATCCCGACCTGTTGATCGGGGCGCGGCTCGGGTCGCCTCTCGTCGTCGGATATGGTGAGGGGGAGACCTACCTCGGTTCCGACGCGCTCGCGCTCGCTCCGCTGACGCAGCGGATCGCCTATCTCGACGAAGGCGACTGGGTGGTCTGCACCCGTGACGGCACGCAGGTGTTCGACAAGGACAATGCTCCCGTCGAGCGGCCGATCACCATCTCCGGCGTCACCGGCGAGCTGATCTCCAAGGGCAATCACCGCCACTACATGCTCAAGGAGATCTACGAGCAGCCGATCGTCGTCGCCCAGACGCTGCGCTCGTACCTGCAGCGGATGGAAGGGCGCGTCACGCTGCCGATCCCCGAGTTCAGCCTGGAGGGCATCAAGCGCGTCACCATCGTTGCGTGCGGCACCAGTTTCTATGCCGGCATGGTCGCCAAATACTGGTTCGAGCAGTTCGCGCGGGTGCCGGTGGATTTGGACGTAGCCTCCGAGTTCCGCTACCGCGCGCCGGTGATGGAGCCGGGCGGCCTCGCCCTCTTCATCTCGCAATCGGGCGAGACGGCCGATACGCTGGCGGCGCTGCGCCATGCCCGCAGCGAGGGTCAGACGATCGCGGTGGTCGTCAACGTCCCCACCAGTTCGATGGCGCGCGAGGCGGACCTGCTGCTGCCCACCCATGCGGGCCCGGAGATCGGCGTCGCCTCGACCAAGGCGTTCACCTGCCAGCTTGCCGTGCTGGCGGCGCTGGCGGCGAACCTCGCCCGAGCAAAGGGCCGGCTCGACGAGGCGGCCGAGCGGCAGATCGTGCGCCACCTCGCGGAAGCGCCGGCGGCGCTCAACGGCGCGCTGGCGTATGACGATGCGATCGAGGCGATGGCGCACACCATCGCCGGCGCCCGCGACGTGCTGTATTTGGGCCGGGGCACCGATTACCCACTGGCTCTTGAAGGTGCGCTGAAGCTCAAGGAAATCAGCTACATCCACGCGGAAGGTTACGCGGCCGGTGAGATGAAGCATGGGCCGATCGCCTTGATCGACGAGCATGTGCCGGTGATCGTCATCGCGCCCTCCGGGCCGCTGTTCGACAAGACGGTGAGCAACATGCAGGAGGTGCAGGCGCGCGGCGGCAAGGTGGTGCTGATCAGCGACTATGACGGCGTACAGGCGGCAGGCGAGGGGTGCATGGCGACCATCACCATGCCCAAGGTGCACCCGCTGATCGCGCCGCTGGTGTACGCGGTGCCGGTGCAGCTGCTCGCCTATCATGTCGCCGTCGCCAAGGGCACCGACGTCGACCAGCCGCGCAACCTCGCCAAATCCGTGACGGTGGAATAGCTTGGCCGAAGCGCCGCTGATCGCCGGCCTGGAGCTTGGCGGCACCAAGTGCGTGGCGATCCTCGCCCGCGGCCCGGATGCGATCGAGGACGAGGTGCGCATTCCCACCACCCGGCCGGAGGAGACGCTGGCGGCGCTGGAGGCGGTGCTGGAGCGCTGGCGCGGGTTCGAGGCGCTGGGGATCGCGAGTTTCGGGCCGGTCGCGATCGACCACCGCTCGCCGGATTTCGGCAGCATCACCAGCACCCCCAAGCCAGGCTGGGCTAACATCGATGTCGGCCGCCGGCTGGAGCGGTTCGCGGGCGTGCCGACCGGCTTTCACACCGATGTGGTGGGCGCGGCGCTGGCCGAGGCGCGCTGGGGCGCCGCCGAGGGGCTGGCCGACGTCGCCTATGTGACGGTCGGCACGGGCATCGGCGCCGGTCTGATCGCCGGCGGCCGGCCGGTGGACGGGCTGACCCATTCCGAGTTCGGTCACCTCCGCCCCGTCCGCATCGCGGGCGACGAGTGGGTTGGGGCCTGCGCCTTCCACGGCGCCTGCGTGGAGGGGCTCGCCTCAGGTTCGGCGATCGCGGCGCGCACCGGCCGGTCGGCGGAGGACCTCCCCCCCGACGATCCCGCGTGGGACGGCGTCGCCCATGCGCTGGCGCAGCTCTGCCACACGCTGGTGATGACGGGCGTGCCGCGCCGCATCGTCATGGGCGGTGGGGTGATGACCGGCGTGCCGCACCTCTTCCCCCGCGTCCGCACCGCGCTGACCAGGAGCCTTGCCGGCTATGTGCCGCTGCCCGAGATCGCGCTGACCGAAACCTATATCGTGCCGCCCGCCCTCGGCGGGCAGGCGGGGCCGCTCGGCGCGGTGGTGCTGGGGCTGCAAGCGCTCGAGGCGCGGTTCGGCAGCGGTTACGCGGACGCCTGACCGGCCAGCCATCAAGTGCCGGTCACCTGAGCAACTGCCTGCTTCTGGCAGCGTTGTGCGATGCAGCGAGCATCGGCCGCTTCGACGGGACCTTCATGACCAAAGCAGTTTTCCTCCTGGCGGCCGTTGCCGTCGCCCTGCCCGCACACGCGCAAGTGGCGGAGCCTGCCCCTGCGGAGCCCGCCTCGACGGGACAGGACGTCGTGGTGCTGGGCACGCCGCTGGCGCTGCCGCCCGGCACACCCGCCTACGGGACCGCGCTGATCGATCGCGAGCGGCTGACCGGCGACGCGTCGGGCAGGGTGGAGGACGTGCTGGCGGACGTCGCGGGCGTGCAGCAGTTCCGCCGTTCCGACAGCCGGTCCGCGAACCCGTCCGCCCAGGGCCTGACGCTGCGCGCGCTCGGCGGGAATGCGACCAGCAGGGCGCTGGTGCTGCTCGACGGGGTGCCGATCGCGGACCCGTTCTTCGGCTACATTCCGTTCACGGCGCTCTCGCCCGAGCGGCTGGGCGCGGTGCGGATCACGCGCGGCGGCGGCACCGGCCCGTTCGGGGCTGGCGCCGTGGCGGGGACCGTCGAGCTGATCAGCGCCAGCCGCGCGCAGCTGCCGCTGGTCAGCGGGCAGGCGTCCTATGGCAGTTTCGACAGCACGCAGCTGGCGGCGAGCGTCTCGCCGGACGTCGGCGGCGGCTATGTGACGGTGTTCGGCCGGTTCGAGCGCAGCGATGGCTTTTATACGACGCCGGAAGACCAGCGTGTCGCGGCCACCGCGCGTGCGCGGTCCCGCGACTGGTCGACGGGCTTTCGCGCGGTGGTGCCGATCGATGCGGAGACCGAGGTGCAGGCGAGCGGGCTGGTGTTCGACGATCACCGCACCTTGCGGTTCCGCGGCGCCGATTCGAGCTCCAGCGGCGAAGACGCCAGCATCCGCCTGATCCATCGCGGCGACTGGCAGGTCGATGCGCTCGCCTATCTGCAGGCGCGCAACTTCACCAACAAGGTGATCAGCTCGACCAGCTTCCGCCTGACGCTGGACCAGCGCAACACGCCCGCGACCGGCTATGGCGGCAAGATAGAGGTGCGCCCGCCGGTTGGCGGCAACCATGTGCTTCGGGTTGGGGTCGATGGCCGCGTGGCGCAGGGCCAGCTGTACGAAAACGCGTTCAACGGCACCACCGGCGCGCTCACCGCGCTGCGCAACGCAGGTGGCACCAACACCACGGTGGGCGCATTCGCGGAGGACGATTGGACGATCGGTCGGCTGGTGCTGACCGGCGGCGCGCGGGTGGACCGCTGGACGATCGCCGACGGCTTCTTCCGCGAGGCGAACCCGTCCGGCACGCTGACCTCGAACCTGCGCTACGCGAACCGTGCCGGGACGATCGGCACCGGCCGAGCCGGCGCGCTGTTTCATGCCGCGTCCGTCCTGGACCTGCGCGCCGCCGCCTACACCGGCTTCCGCGTGCCGACGCTCAACGAACTCTACCGGCCCTTCGTGGTCTTCCCGATCACCACACAGGCGAACGCCAACCTGGGGCTGGAGAAGCTGAAAGGCGCCGAGGTCGGCATCGATCTGCGGCCCGCGGGCGGCATCAGTGTGTCCGTCACCGGCTTCTACAACCGGCTGGACGATGCGGTCGGCAATGTCACCCTCAGCCCCACCTTGCGGCAGCGGCAGAATCTGGATGCGATCATCGCCAAGGGCATCGAGGCGACGGGCGAGCTGCGCCACGGCGCGGTGAGCCTGTCCGCCTCCTACGCGTTCAACGACAGCCACGTGCGCGGCAGCGGCGTGTCCGCGAACCTGGACGGCCTCGATCCTGCGCAGAGCCCCCGTCATGCCGCCAGCGCGACGCTCGCCTGGGCCCCGCGGCACGGCCCGTTGCTGTCGACAACCGTCCGCTATGTCGGGCGGCAATATGAGGACGATCTCGAGACGGACGTGCTGAAAGCCGCAACCACCGTGGATGCGGTCGCCAGCTATCCCGTGTGGCGGCATGTGGCTCTCACCGCGAGGGCGGAGAACCTGCTCGATGCCGAGGTGGTCACGCGCAATTCGGGCGGATCGGTCGACCTCGGCACGCCGCGCACGCTGTGGATCGGCGTGCGGTTCGGCGGCTAGCGGACGATGGTCGGGAAGAGAGGATTCGAACCTCCGGCCCCTGCCTCCCGAAGACAGTGCTCTACCAGGCTGAGCTACTCCCCGACGGAGTGTCCGGTGGGGCCACGAGAGCCCGCCGGTCGCTGGAGGGGCGCCTATAGCCACCGGCTTGCACCCGCGCAAGCGTCTGTCTTAGCCGGGCGCGCTGGTTGCCAGCATCGCGGCCATGCTGGTGAACTTCTCGCGTGGCGCCCCCTGGCGGGCGTTGAGCACGTCGGCGCGGTTAATCGCCTGCCAGTCTCGGAAGGTCACCGGCTCCGCCCCGCGGTCCGAGAGCAGGGCGTCGAGCGCTGGGCGGCCCTGCTTGCCGCTATCGGCTGCCGTGTCCTCGGCGACGTGGTCGGCGATCAGGAAACCGTCGGGGCGGTTGGTGCCGATCGTGCCGGTCGGCCCGCGTCGCGCCCAGCCGACGGCGTAGAGGCCGGGCGCGACTCGGCCGTCGTCCGGGCAGCTCCGCAACTGTGACGTCGCGGCCGACGGTGACGTTGCCCACGAAGCGGACGTTGTCGCTCAGCGCCGTTGCCTCGTAGCGGCGGCTGACGCCCTTGATCGACTGATGATCAGGCGCGACGCCGGTGCGGATCAGGCCATAGGGCACCGGCAGCCGGTCGATGATGTCGACGCACGTCGTCGCCGAACGCCTTCCGGCAGCCTTCGGCGGTATAGTATCCCGCCGGGCCGGAGCCGATCACCGCGACGTGGCGCATGGCTGCTCTCCTCTGTGAGGGGATGCTAGCGGTGAGGGCGCGGCTGCGCTAGGCGCTGCGGCATGGCTACACCGATGGACCGCATCCGTAATTTCAGCATCATCGCGCATATCGACCATGGCAAGTCGACGCTTGCCGACCGGCTGATCCAGCAGACCGGCGGCCTTTCCGACCGGGAGATGTCCGAGCAGGTTCTCGACAACATGGAGATCGAGAAGGAGCGCGGGATCACCATCAAGGCGCAAACCGTGCGCCTGGCGTACACGGCCAAGGACGGCGTCGACTATACGCTCAACCTGATGGATACGCCGGGGCACGTCGACTTCGCGTATGAGGTAAGCCGCAGCCTCGCCGCCTGCGAGGGCGCGCTGCTGGTGGTGGACGCGGCGCAGGGCGTGGAGGCGCAGACGCTCGCGAACGTCTATCAGTCGATCGAGCACGACCATGAGATCGTGCCCGTTATCAACAAGATCGACCTGCCTGCTGCCGAGCCGGAGAAGGTGCGCAAGGAGATCGAGGACGTGATCGGCATCGACGCGTCCGAGGCGGTGCTGGCGAGCGCCAAGTCGGGGATCGGCATCGCCGATATCCTGGAAGCGATCGTCAACAAGATCCCGCCGCCCAAGGGCGACGCCGAGGCGCCCCTCAAGGCGATGCTGGTGGACTCATGGTACGACCCGTATCTCGGCGTCGTCATCCTGGTGCGGGTGATCGACGGCACCATGAAGAGGGGCCAGCAAATCAAGTTCATGCAGGCCGGCACCACCCATCTGGTGGACCGGGTGGGCTGTTTCCGCCCCAAGATCGAGCAGTTGCAGGAGCTCGGCACCGGCGAGATCGGCTTCATCACCGCGCAGATCAAGGACGTGGCGCAGGCGAGGGTCGGCGACACGCTGACCGACGCACGCCGGCCCGCCGCGGAGGCGCTGCCGGGGTTCAAGGAAGTGCAGCCGGTGGTGTTCTGCGGACTGTTTCCGGTCGATGCCAACGACTTCGAGAAGCTTCGTGAGAGCATCTCGAAGCTGCGGCTCAACGACGCGAGCTTCTCGTTCGAGATGGAGACCAGCGCGGCGCTCGGCTTCGGCTTCCGATGCGGCTTCCTGGGGCTGCTCCACCTGGAGATCATCCAGGAGCGGCTGACGCGCGAGTACGATCTCGACCTCATCACCACCGCGCCGAGCGTGGTGTACGAGATCGAGCTGACCCATGGCGGCGGCCACATCGAGCTTCACAACCCGGCCGACATGCCCGATCCGAACGCGATCGCATCGATCGCCGAGCCGTGGATCCAGGCGACGATCTATGTGCCTGACGAGTATCTCGGCTCGATCCTCAAGCTCTGCCAGGACCGGCGCGGCATCCAGAAGAACCTGACCTATGTCGGCGGCCGCGCGCAGGCGACGTATGAACTGCCGCTCAACGAGGTGGTGTTCGATTTCTACGACCGGCTGAAGTCGCTGTCCAAGGGCTATGCGAGCTTCGACTACCAGCAGATCGGCTATCGTGAGGGCGACCTGGTGAAGATGGGCATCCTCGTCAACGAGGAGCCGGTCGATGCGTTGAGCATGATCGTCCACCGCACCACCGCCGAGGTCCGCGGCCGCGGCATGGTGGAGCGGCTGAAGGAGTTGATCCCCCGCCACCTGTTCAAGATTCCGATCCAGGCGGCGATCGGCGGCAAGGTGATCGCGCGCGAGACGATCAGCGCGATGCGCAAGGATGTGACGGCGAAATGCTACGGCGGTGACGCAACCCGCAAGCGCAAGCTGCTGGACAAGCAGAAGAAGGGCAAGCTGAAGATGCGGGAATATGGCTCCGTGCAGATCCCGCAGGAGGCTTTCATCGCGGCGCTGCGGATGGGGGATGATGCCTGAGGCTGACGCGAATGACTAGCGGAGCACGAGCACGAGTGAGCGAATAGCGGCCCTGCTTCTGCCGCACTGCCTGAGCACCGGGATTGTCGGATCGCCCGCCGGCTATACAAGGTCGGGCCATGAAGGCCCTGCTAATCTCGCGTTATCCGATTGTTATCCTGCTGTTGGTCGCAATCGCGGTGCGGGCGATCACGCTGGGCAACCCGGTCATCGAGGGCGACGAGGAGTTCTTCTACTTCACCGGCAACGCGATGTGGCACGGAGCTCTGCCATTCGTCGACATATGGGACAGGAAGCCGTTCGGCCTCTTCCTGATCTATGCCGGCGCGGCCGGGCTGGGCTTTCCCGCCGGGATATGGGCCTACCAGGCCCTCGCGCTGGCCTGCGTGGCCGGGACGGCGGCCATGATCGCCAGGCTGGCGACGCTGATCGGGTTTGGGCGGCGAGCTACCCTAGCCGGAGTTGCCTACATCGTCTGGCTCGGCCTGCTCGGGGGGCACGGTGGGCAGCCACCGGTTTTCTACAATCTGTTGATGATCGTCGGTGCAGCGCTGATCGCTACGGGGCGCCGATGGCCGGGCGCAGCAGCGATGGCGCTCGTCGGCGTGGCGTTGCAGATCAAATATTCGGTGGTGTTCGAGGGGGTGTTTTTCGGCCTCTGGCTGATGGCGGACGAGTTCCGACGCACCAGAAGCGCTGGGTCTGCGATCGCCTATGGCGTTCTGCTTGTCGCGCTTGCGCTGCTGCCCACGATCGCCGTTGCCGTGTTTTACATGGGCGTCGGTCATTGGCAGGAATTCGTGTTCGCGAACTTCCAGTCGGTGTTCCTGCGCAACGCCGATCGACACAATCAGATCTTCAACCTGCTGAAGATCGTGCTCATCAATTCCCCCCTGATCGCAATGGCGTGGGCATCGTTTCGCCGAGCCGACGTGAAGGGCTCTCCGGCCCGCCGGTTCATGTTCATGTGGCTGGCGGCCGCAATGATCGGGGTGCTGCTGTTTCCGCCCTGGTTTGATCACTACTCGCTACCGGTGCTCGTGCCCCTCTGCATCTGCGCAGCAGGATGCCCGGGGACGGACTGGTGGCAGAACAGGGCGGCGCCAGCGGTTTTGCTGGTCGTGGCACTCGGAGAGCAGGCGCTCCTCTTCTCGCAACGCGTCGGATTCGGCACGCCGGCGCAGTTCGCCGCCATCGCCTCCAGTGTCGGGCGCGGGCCCGGCTGCCTGTATGTCTACTCCGGCACCACCATGCTCTACGTCGTCACGCAGCGATGCACGCTTTCGCGCTATGTTCTGCCGTCGCACCTCAACCGTACGCGCGAAGCCGGGGCGACGGGAGTCGACCAGGATGCTGAGATCAGGCGCATCCTGGCCAACCGGCCAGCGGTCGTGGTGATGCGCCCGAGCTATACCGGCGAGCGTCCGCAGGCGCATGCGCTGGTGCAAAGGGCGATGAACGAACGCTACCTCCTCGCCGATCGGCTACCGATGGGGCGCGAGTTGGTCTCGATCTATCGGCTCAAGCCATGACGCCGTGCTCCGTCGAGCGTTGCCGCCCGAAGATCGACTGGTGGGACCTGTCGGCGCGCTGACGAGTTTTCCCGGCGAGCCCGCCATGGGCATCGTAGGCCCGGAGTGAGCATGCACAGGAAAGTTCTCGTCGCCGGCGCGCAGGGCGTCATCGGGCGCGCCGCGGCGCTGCGGCTCGCATCCCAGCCGGACGTGGAGGTGATAGGCCTCTCGCGGCGGACCGACCCTCCCGTCGAAGGCGTGCGGCTGCTGCCGGTCGACCTGCTCGACGCGGGCGGCACGCGGGCGACGTTGGCGGAGGTGCCCGACGTCACCCACATCGTCTTCGGCGCGTATATCGAAAAGGCCACCGCGGCGGAGAAGAGCGACGTCAACGTCGCCATCCTGCGCAATCTGCTCGACGCGGTGGAAGAGACTTCACCGGGGCTGCGCCACATCACCTTCTACCAGGGTGGCAAGGCCTATGGCGCCGACCTCGGACCGTTCAAGACGCCCGCGCGGGAAGACGATCCGCGGCTGATGCCGCCCAATTTTTACTACGATCAGGAGGATTTCCTGCGCGAGCGCCAGCGCGGCAAGGCCTGGTCGTTCACCGCGCTGCGCCCGGAGGCGGTGTGCGGGTTCGCGGTGGGCAACCCGATGAACCTGCTGACGGTGATCGCCGTCTATGCCGCCATCTCCAAGGAGATCGGCATCCCCTTGCGCTTTCCGGGGACGGAGGCCGCGTATCGCGCGCTCTACCAGGTGAGTTCGGCCGACATCCTGGCCGAGGCGGCGGACTGGGCGGGGACGACGCCGGCGGCCGACAATGCGATCTTCAACATCACCAACGGCGACTATTTCCGCTGGCAGCACATGTTCCCCAAGATCGCGCGGATGTTCGACATGGACTGGGCGGATCCCGTGCCCACGCCGCTCGTCACCTACATGACGGACAAGGGGCCGCTTTGGGAGCGGATGGTGGAACGTTACGGGCTGCTGCCGATCCCCTATGAGTCAGTCGCCTCGTGGGGCTTCGGCGACTTCATCTTCAACAGCGGCTTCGACAACATCAGCAGCACGATCAAGGCGCGTCGGGCAGGCTTCGCCGCGTGCATCGATACCGAGGACATGTTCCGCGAGCAGTTCGACCAGCTTCGCCGCCTGCGTATGATCCCGCCGCTGCGCTGAGGCGAGTATAAACGCGTTCGCCCGTCGTCCGCTCATCGGTGGAAAACGGGGGCGGCGGGCAACGTCCCCGAGCCCGTCGGTATCCCGTGTCTGACCTGCGACCGTTACCGATTTCCGGCCTTGTCCCATGATAGGGCAACGGTCTAAGAAGAGGGTTAAGCGCCTTCACACCATGGGGAGGCGTTGATACTCTTCCCATCAGATCAGCACATGAGTCCCGCTACTTCGGCGGGGCAAGGGCGGCTTGGCGACACGCTGAGCAACCCGTTGGTTGCAGTGTGGAAGGGCCCCAAATGGAACGACCGGATTCTCGCGACAAGACCAGCACCGATCAGGTGTCTGTGATCGGCAACGGCATCACCATCATCGGCGAGGTGCAGTGCACCACCGATCTGCAGGTGGAAGGGCGTGTCAACGGCGACATCCGCTGCGCCACCCTCTTCCTCAACGTCGGCGGCACCATCTCCGGCACGATCCGTGCGGATCGGGTGCGCGTGTCGGGCACCGTGGAAGGCAATATCGAGGCGGGCGACCTGGCGATCGAGCCGACCGCGCGCGTCACCGGCGACATCCTCTATTCGCGCCTGAAGGTCGCCACCGGCGGCATCATGGAAGGCGCGCTGAAGCGTCGCCCGACCGACGAGACGCTGGCAACCACGCCCGAGCCGGCGACGCCGCTCAAGCTGGTCGAGCCGGAAACCCCGCCGCCCGCGCCCGTCACGCCGGTTACCCCGGTGGCGCAGGTCGCGCAGCCCCGCCGCGTGTACGTCGACTGAGCGGCAACCACGTGCGCTGGGCATTGACCGATAACGGAAGGAGCGGCTGATGGCGTCGTTGAAAGCCACCGACAGCGACGCGTCGCTAGTTCGGCTGCACGAGTTGCTGGTCGCGATTGCACAGGGGTTCGTGCCCGACCGGTCCGAAGCGGTGCTTTATTCGGAATGCCGGTCGGACCTTCTGACCTCGCCGTATCGCGCGCTGCTGCCGGGCTATCTGGTGCAATGCATCTCCGTGTTCCGCTTCCGCGACTTCATCGGCCTGTACGATCCGTCACCGGCGATGCGGCAGCGGTTCGTCGAGCAGTCGCTAGCGAGCGCGCTCGCGACGCATCGTGACGACGGTGACCGGCGGCCGGTGAGCCTGTCGGGATGGGAGCTGTGACATCGCCCTCGGCCGGCGGCGCCCCTGCGCCGCCGGCCAGCGAGACCACGGCGGCGCCGGCCGGAGGGGTGCTGGCCGCGGTGGAACGGCTGTGGTGCGCGTTCGGCTACCATGTGCCGGATTCCACGCTGGTGTGGCACCAGGGCTATGGCTTTGCGAAGTGCCGGCGGTGCAAGCGGTCGATCGTCAGGTCGCTGCTGAGCGGTTGGACGGTGCCGCCGCCAAGCCTCAAGATCGTGTGGGACAAGGCGCCGACCGGCGACGCTCCGCGGGCGAGTGCGCCGCGACCCGCGGCGGGCGGCAACGCCGCGCCCGAGAAGCGATCGCCCGATCTCAAACCGCAGGTAGCCGAGGGAGGCGACATCGTTGCGCTCCGCACGTCGTCCGGGGAGGCGGCGCGGCGCACGGACGAACCCGCCGCCTCTGCGCAGACACCCTCGACCGTAGGCGAAGCGGGGCCGCTCCTAAGCGTGATCGAGCCCGAGCCAGGCACCATCGATCTCCTCGGCCCCCACTTCATGGGCGATCAGGGCGCACCGCCGGGGCCGAGCGAGGGGCTGAGCGTGTTCGAGTTCGACGACATGGGCGGCGAGGACGACGGCGCCCGGTTGGGCATCGCCGCGCAACGCGGACGCTGACCGGCTACGCCAGCGGGTAGCGTCGTCGCGCCGGGTCGGCATGGCATTCGAAGCGGCCCTTGATCGCCTGGTTGAAGAAGGTGCCGGCCGACTTGGCGTGGCCGAGCGCGTCGTAGATCGCGCGCGGGACGCCGTGGTAGACGTATTTGCCCGACGCCTTGAACCAGATGCTCAGCGTTCCCGCCTCGTCGTCGAAGAGGATGCGGTCGATCGTCGAGGACCGGAGGCGGCGGGCACGCATGCGCGGCTCGACGAACGCGCGACTCGCGCGTTCCTGCGGCTGCGGCGAGCCGAATCGGTTTCGCGCCAGACCGAATCGGGAAAGGATTCGGGCGGCACTTCCACCACAACGGCGATGAAACCTTTGTCATCGCTGCCGTGGTGGCTTGGCACATTGCGACGCGGTGTCCTATCAGCCGACGCATGGGGGAGCGGCCGATCTTTTACGACGCCAGCGGCCGGCGGCGGCGACGCTTCGGGCTGGCAATGGCTGCATTCGTCGCGCTGGTGGTGCTGGCGGTGGCGGCGTTCGTGGTGTCGATCGGCGCCGTGCCGGTTGCACCGCTGCTGCCAATGCAGCCCGAGCGGCCGGCTCTCAAAGGATTGCCGGCGCCGCACGACACGCTGATCCGTCGCACGCGCCGGGGCGTCAGCTACTACGCGCACCAGCTGTTCGGTGACGACAAGCGCACGCCGGGGCGGGACAATCCGCAGCTCGCCATCGCCTTTCACGTGCCGTGGGACGAATCGAGCACGGCGAGTCTGCAGCGGCATGTGGAGCAGCTCGACTGGCTGATCCCCGGCTGGATCTCGGTTACCGGGCCGACCCACCACATCACGGTGTTTCGCGACACCGCCGGACGCGCGATCCTCAACAAGGCGGTGCATCGCCCGGTGATCCTGCCGATGGTGCAGAACGCGGTCGGGGGAACGTGGGACGGTGCGGGCTCGGCGGCGCTGTTCGCCGATGTCGCCGCGCGCCGGGCGTTCCTCGACAAGCTGGTCCGTTATCTGGTTGTGAACAACGCCGGTGGAGCGTTCTTCGACTTCGAGGACCTGCCGGCGGGGTCGCACGCCAACTACCGTGCTTTCCTCGCGGACGCGCAGGCCCGTTTCCGTCCCCGCGGCTGGGCGGTCGCCATCGCGGCGCCGGTGGGCAATGACGACTGGGATCTGCATGCCTTTGCCGGGGTGACCGACAAGATCTTCCTGATGGCCTATGACGAGCACGAGACGGCAGGCGAGGCAGGGCCGATCGCCTCGCAACGCTGGTTCGCGCGCGTCGTCGCCGACACGGCCTATGGCATCCCGCCGTCCAAGCTGGTCGTCGCGATCGGCTCATACAGCTATGACTGGCACGACGGCACCGCCGATCCGCTCGGCGTCGAGGAAGCGTGGCAGCAGGCGCGCGATTCGGGCGCGGTGCCGAGCTGGGATCGGACCAGCGGCAATACCAGCTTCGCCTATCAGGAGGGCGACAGCCGCCATGTGGTGTGGCTGCTCGATGCAGCCTCCGCATATAACGAGATCGCGTTCCTCCAGCATGCAGGCGTCGGCAGCGTGGCGCTGTGGCGGCTCGGCTCGGAGGACCCGGGTATATGGGACATCTTCGGCCGCGACCATCGCAAGCTGCCGGCGCCGAGCGCGATCAACGCCATTCCGGCGGGCACCAATGTCGACATCGAAGGCGCGGGCGAGATCCTCAAGATCGGCGGCGAGCCGGTCACCGGCGCCCGGCGCGCGTCCGCTGGCCCCGACGGGCTGATCGCCGACGTGCGGTTCGACCGGTTGCCCTCGCCCTATGTCGTGGAGCGCACCGGCTATCGGCCCGGCGTGGTGGCGCTGACGTTCGACGACGGGCCGGATCGCACCTGGACGCCGCAGATCCTGGACGTGCTCAAGCGCGAGCACGTGCCCGCGACCTTCTTCGTGATCGGCGAGAACGCGCTGACGCTGCGCAGCCTGCTCGCCCGCGAGGTCGCGGAGGGGCATGAGGTCGGCAGCCACACCTATACCCATCCCAATCTCGCGACGGTGTCGCCGCGTCAGGTGCGCTTCGAGCTCAACACCACGCAGCGGCTGTTCCAGGCGTTCACGCGCCGCTCGCTCCGCCTCTTCCGCGCGCCCTATTTCGGCGATGCCGAGCCGACCACGGCTGACGAGATCGTGCCGGCACTGGAGGCGCAGCAGCGCGGCTACATCTCGGTCGGGCTGCATGTCGATCCCGGCGACTGGAAGCGGCCGGGCGTGCAGGCGATCATCGACCGCACCATCGCCGACATCACCGCGGCGCCGAAGTCGTGTCCCGGCGACGCGGAGGCGAATTGCAGCCGCAACATCGTGCTGCTCCACGACGCCGGCGGTGACCGGGCACAGACGGTGGCGGCGCTGCCGGTGATCATCGAGCGGCTGCGGGCCCTGGGCTACCGCTTCGTACCGGTGTCGACGCTGGCGGGCCTGTCGCGCAACCAGTCCATGCCGCCGATCTCCGCCAGCGATCAGCTGGCCGCCGAGACGGACCTCGCGCTGTTCACCTTGCTCGGCGGCATCGTCGTCGCCCTGAAGTGGATCTTCCTGGTCGCGATCACCATCGGCATCTTCCGCGCCGTTGCGCTCTCGGCCCTGGCGCTGATCCAGGCGCGGCGCGAGCAGCAGACGGTGTTCCCCGCGATCGATCCGGACCGGTTCGTGACGGTGATGATCCCCGCCTTCAACGAGGAACGGGTGATCGAACGGGCGGTGCGCGGCGTGCTCGCGTCCAACGACGTGCGCATCGAGGTGATCGTCATCGACGACGGTTCCAAGGACGACACCAGCGGCGTGGTCGCGCGCGCCTTTGGCGACGAGCCGCGCGTGCGGCTGCTGACGCTTCCCAACGGCGGCAAGGCGCGCGCGCTCAACAAGGGGCTGGAGCTGGCGACCGCGCCGATCGTCATCGCGCTCGATGCCGACACGCAGTTCGAGCCGACCACCATCGCGCGCCTCGCCCGCTGGTTCGACGACCCGACGCTGGGCGCCGTGGCGGGCAACGCCAAGGTCGGCAACCGCGTCAACCTCGTCACCCGCTGGCAGGCGCTGGAATATATCACCGCGCAGAACCTCGAGCGGCGCGCGCTGGCGCGACTGCGCGCGATCACGGTGGTGCCGGGCGCGGTGGGCGCCTGGCGACTGGAGGCGATCCGCTCGGTCGGCGGCTATCCCGACGACACGCTCGCGGAGGACCAGGACCTCACCATCGCCATCCAGCGCGCGGGCTGGCGCGTGACCTACGATCAATACGCCGTCGCCTGGACGGAAGCGCCCGAGACGTTCCGCGCGCTCGCCAAGCAGCGCTTTCGCTGGGCGTTCGGTACGCTGCAATGCCTTTGGAAGCACCGGCGCGCGATCGGCGGCCGTCAGCCGGCGGGGCTGGGGCTGGTGGGGCTGCCGCAGGCGATCGTGTTCCAGATCCTGCTCGCAGCGATCTCGCCGATCATCGATCTCGCGCTGCTGATCAGCTTCGTCGTGACCTATCTCGATGTCGAGGCGCACGGCTGGGCGCAGACCAGCCATGACGTCTACACGATGCTCGCCTTCTGGATCGTCTTCACCGCGATCGACCTGCTCGCCGCCACTATCGCCTTCGCGCTTGAGCGGCGCGAGAAATGGCGCCTGCTGTGGCTGCTGATCCCGCAGCGCGTCGGTTATCGGCAGGTGATGTACTACGTGGTGCTGAAAGCGATCGCGCAGGCGCTGCGTGGGCCGATGGTGGGGTGGGGCAAGCTCCAGCGCACCGGCCGCGTCGAGGCGGTGCAGGGCGTCGGGCGGGATTCCCGCTGACGAGGTGGCGCCGCAGCGGCGGCGCTGTATACGGCCGGATATCGCAGGAGATCGTCCGTGTCCCGTTTCCTCGCCGGCCTCGCTGTCTGCCTTGCCTTGCTGACGCCTGCCTCGCTGGCGGCGCAGCGCCGTGCGCCCCTGGTGCTGGCCGCCGCGAGCCTTCAGGAATCGATGACCGCGGCCGCCGACGCCTGGGCGCGGCGGGGGCATGCGCGGCCGGCGATCTCATTCGCCGCGTCGTCGGCGCTGGCGCGGCAGGCTGAAGCAGGCGGCGCGGCCGATCTGTTCGTTTCGGCGGACGAGGCGTGGATGGACTATCTCGCCAATCGCAACCTGCTCGCGCCCGGCACGCGCGCCGACATGGTGGGAAACCGGCTGGTGGTGGTCGCACCGGCGGCAAGCCACGCCCGCGTCACCGCGCGGACGCTCGGGCGGCAGCTTGCGGCGGGGCCGGTGTCGATGGCAGACTCCGGTGCGGTGCCGGCCGGCAAGTACGGCAAGGCGGCGCTGGAACACATGGGCGTCTGGCCGCAGGTCGCACCGCATGTCGTGAGCGGCGACAGCGTCCGCGCGGCGCTGGCGACGGTGGAGCGCGGCGCGGCGCCGTTCGGGATCGTCTATGCGACCGACGCGCGGGCTTCGCCCAAGGTGCGGGTCGCCGGCGTGTTCCCGGCCAGCAGCCACCCGCCGATCCGCTATCCGCTCGCCCGGCTGAGGGCCTCGACCAGCCCGGACGCCGAGGGGTTCCGCCGTTTCCTGTTGTCGGGCGCGGGCCGGGCGATCTTCGCGCGCTTCGGCTTCAGCGCCCCCTGAGCCATGCTGCTGTCGCCGGAGGAATGGGGGATCGTGCGCCTGTCGCTGCTGGTCGGCGGCACGGCCACGCTCGCGACGCTGCCGGTCGCGTTCGCGCTCGCCTGGGCGCTGGCGCGCGGGCGGTTCCCCGGGAAGGTTGTGCTCGACGGGGTCGCGATGCTGCCGCTGGTGGTGCCGCCGGTGGTGACGGGCTGGCTGCTACTGCTCGCCTTCGCGCCGAACGGACCGCTCGGCCGGGTGCTGGCGCTGGCGGGCGTGTCGGTGCTGTTCCGCTGGACCGGAGCGGTCATCGCGGCCGGGGTGATGGGGCTGCCGCTGATGGTGCGCGCGATGCGGCTGTCGATCGAGGCGGTCGACCGGCGGCTGGAGGGCGCGGCGCAGAGCCTTGGGGCGGGGCGCTGGCGCGTGTTCTGGACGATCACGCTTCCGCTGAGCCTGCCGGGCGTGCTGGCGGGGGCGGTGCTCGGCTTCGCGCGCTCGATCGGCGAGTTCGGGGCGACCATCACCTTCGTCTCCAACGTTCCGGGCGAAACGGAGACGCTGCCGCTGGCGATCTACTCGGCGCTGCAGCGGCCCGATGGTGACGCGGCGGTGTGGCGGCTGGCGGGCGTGTCGGTGGCGATCAGCCTCGTCGCGCTGATCGCGTCCGAGGCACTGGCACGCCGCGCCGGACGGGGGCTGCATGATCTTTGACGTCGATGTGTGGGCAAGGCTCGGCGACAGTGATATCGGTGCGACGTTCACCAGCGCCTCTCCCGCGACCATGCTGTTCGGCCCATCGGGTGTGGGCAAGTCGACGGTGCTCGACATGGTCGCGGGGCTGCGCAGGCCGGAGCGCGGGCATGTGCGCATCAGGGGCAGCACGCTGTTCGATTCCAGCTCTGGCGTGAACGTGCCGGCCGAGCGGCGCCGCGCGGGCTATGTGTTCCAGGAGCCGCGGCTGTTCCCGCACCGGCGGGTGCGCGCCAACCTGCTGTACGGCGCTGCGGACGACCATGCGCTCGCGCCTACCGCGGCGATGCTCGACATCGCCCACCTGCTCGATCGCTGGCCGCGGACCTTGTCGGGAGGCGAGGCGCGGCGGGTGGCGATCGGGCGGGCGCTGCTCGCTGATCCCGCCTTCCTGCTGCTCGACGAGCCGCTGTCCTCGCTCGACCGGGGCCGGCGCGAGGAGGTGATGCGCGCGATCGAACGCGTGCGCGACGAGGCCGGCGTGCCGATCCTCATGGTGACGCACGATCCGGAAGAGGCCGAGCGGCTGGGGAGCGCGATCGTGCGGCTGTAGCTTGGACGCATTCCCCCGATGCACCCATTCGCCGCCCGGGCGTTATGTCGCTGGCGGAATGATCCGGCGCGTGGGGGAGTTCATCGGGAATGGAAGACGTCAAGGTAGCCGGGTACGAAGACCCGCTGACGGGCACGCAGGGATCGCCACCGCCGCCGGGCGCTGCGCAGATCTCCGCCGTCGGTGCGCCCGAGCTCAAGAGCCTGCTCAGCATCGCCGTCGCCGCGGTGGTGATCGCAGCGCTCTATTTCGGGCACGACGTGCTGATCCCGATCGTGCTCGCGGTGCTGCTGTCGTTCGTGCTCTCGCCGGTGGTCGGCTTCCTGGAGCGCCTGAGACTGTGGCGCGCGCCGGCGGTGATCGTCACCGTCTTGGCGGCGCTAGGGCTGATCGGCGCGGTGGGCACGCTGATCGGCACGCAAGCGGCCGGGCTGGCGCAGGACGCGCCGCGCTACGCACAGACCATCCAGGCCAAGGTAGAGAACCTCCAGACGTTCAGCACCCGCAAGCTCGCGTCGATCTCAAAATCGCTTGCTAACGGCCGCAAGGCGCCGCCGCCGCCGGCTAGCGGAGCGGCCGCTCCCGGCGCAACGCCGCAGCGCCAACCGGTGCCGGTGGAGATGGTCAACCGCCAGACGTCGCCGCTCGCGGTGGCGCGCACCGTGCTCGCGCCGATCCTGGGGCCGCTGGAGACGACGCTGATCGTGCTGATCGTCGCCATCTTCATCCTGATGCAGAAGGAGGATTTGCGCGACCGCTTCATCCGCCTGTTCGGCTCCAGCGACCTCCACCGCACCACCGCCGCGATGGACGATGCCGGCGAGCGGCTCAGCCGCTACTTCCTGTCGCAGTTGGCGGTGAACACCTGTTTCGGCGTCGTCATCGGGCTCGGCGTGTGGCTGATCGGGATTCCGGCGCCGGCGATGTGGGGCATCCTCGCGGGGCTGCTGCGGTTCGTGCCCTATGTCGGCTCGCTGCTCGCCGCGATCGCACCGATGGCGCTCGGCGCCGCGATCGATCCGGGCTGGTCGATGGCGATCTATGTCGCGCTGCTGTTCGTCGTCGTCGAGCCGCTGACCGGCTATGTCGTCGAGCCGCTGTTGTACGGCCACTCGACCGGGCTGTCGCCGATCTCGGTGATCGTGTCGGCGATCTTCTGGACGTGGCTGTGGGGGCCGATCGGGCTGATCCTGTCGACGCCGCTCACCTTGTGCCTGGTGGTCATGGGGAGGCATGTGAAGAGCCTGGAGTTCTTCGACGTGCTCCTTGGCGACCGCCCTGCGCTGACGCCGACCGAGGGCTTCTACCAGCGCGTGCTCGCCAACAATCCTGACGAGGCGCTGGCGCAGGCGGAGGCGCTGCTCGCGGAACGGCCGCTGGTGGATTATTACGACGGCGTCGTGTTGGAAGGGCTGAAGCTCGCCGCCGAGGACGAAGCGCGCGGGACGATCGACGAAGCGCGCGCGAACCAGATGGCGCGCACCATGCGCTCGGTCATCTCCGACCTGGGCGACCATGCTGCGCCGGAAGGGACGGCGGTGCCGTCCAGTGGAACGGTGGCGTGTGTCGCCGGGCGGGGGCCGTTCGACGAAGCGGTCACCGCAATGCTCGTGCAATTGCTCGGCCAGCGCGGCGTCGCCACCCGCTCAGTGCCCCACCGTGCCGTGTCGCGTGAGGGGATCGACAGCCTCGATCTCACCGGCATCGGCGTGGTGGCGATCTCCTATCTGCAACTTGCCGGATCGCCGGCGCACCTGCGCTACCTGATCCGGCGCATCCGCCAGCGTGCGCCCGAGGCGCGGATCATCGTCGGGTTGTGGCCGGAAGGCGAGGCCGCGTTGAGCGACGCGGAGATCCAGCACCTGATCGGCGCGGATGCCTATGTGGGATCGCTGGCGCAGGCGGTGGACAAGGCCAGCGAGGCGGCGAGGGAGCCTACGCGGGAAGCGGCTTAGGGTCAGTCGCGCGGATCATCACTCCGTTCGCCCTGAGCTGGTCGAAGGGCTGCTCGTCCCTCGCCGAGGAAGGACGGTGCTTCGACAAGCTCAGCACGAACGGGAGGGGGTGCGGGCACGCGCCCCAGTCCGGACCTGAACGAAAGAGGGCGGCCCGTTGCCGGACCGCCCATACATCGTAGCCGGAAGCGCCACGCCGTCAGACGTGAGCGGCTTCGCCGCTCCCGCTGGCCCGGGAGCCCGTCCGGCGCAGCGAGTCCTGGGATTGCTCGCGCAATCCCAGGCACGCTTAACGCTTGGAGAACTGGAAGCTGCGACGGGCCTTGGCGCGGCCGTACTTCTTGCGCTCCACCGTGCGGCTGTCGCGGGTCAGGAAGCCTGCCGCCTTGACCGGCGCGCGCAGGATCGGCTCGTACTTGGTTATCGCCTGGCTGATGCCGTGCTTCACCGCGCCGGCCTGACCGGAGAGGCCGCCGCCCTTGACGGTGCAGATCACGTCATACTGGCCCTCGCGCTCGGCGACGCCGAACACCTGGTTGATGACGAGGCGCAGCGAGGGACGCGCGAAATACACCTCCTGGTCGCGGCCGTTGATGGTGATCTTGCCCGAGCCGGGCTTGAGCCACACGCGGGCAACGGCGTCCTTGCGGCGGCCGGTGGCATAGGCGCGGCCCTGCTTGTCGAGCTCCTGCTCGCGCAGCGGCGCGCGCTGGGTCGGCTCGTCGATCTGGCCGGCCATGTACCCATCGGCGCGAGCGTCGGACGAAGCCTGCGCACCCTCGGCCTGCTGCGTCAGCGCGGCGCCGAGATCGGAAAGGGACTGCCTGGTATCGGAGTCCTGGCGGTTGTCGGACATTATGCGCCCACCTTGTTCTTGCGGTTCATGCCCGCGATATCGAGGACCTCGGGGTTCTGGGCTTCGTGCGGATGCTCGGTGCCCTTGAAGATGCGCAGGTTGCGCATCTGCTCGCGGCCCAGCGGCCCGCGGGGGATCATGCGCTCCACGGCCTTCTCAAGCACGCGCTCGGGGAAGCGGCCTTCCAGCACCTTGGCGGCGGTGACGCCCTTGATGCCGCCGGCATAGCCGGTGTGCTTGTAATAGACCTTGTCGCCCAGCTTGTTGCCGGTGAAGCGGATCTTGTCGGCGTTGATGACGATGACGTTGTCACCGCAATCTACGTGGGGCGTGAAGCTCGGCTTGTGCTTGCCGCGCAGCACATTGGCGATGATCGTCGCGGCGCGACCAACCACCAGGCCGTCGGCATCGACGATATGCCATTTCTTATCCACCTCGTGCGGCTTGGCCGACTTGGTGGTCTTCATGAGCGCCTTCATGGGCGATGGACCTTTCGGGTTCGAAACACAGCGCGCCGCCCTGTCAGGAGCGGCGCGAACGGTGCCGAATTGGCGGAAGAGGCCCGTAAAGTCAAGCGGGCCGCGGCTTTGCCGCCGGGTATCATGATGCCGGCGGCGTCGTCCGCATGATGGAATGGCTGGTCTGCGACTGGCCGGCGACCGTGGTGACCTGCGTTTCGTCGGTGACCAGCACCAGGCCGGCGGCGGGGTGGATCGTGTCGATCCGGTCGACCACCAGCTGCACGCGGCTGGGATGGCGCGGGCTTCGTCGAGAGTGACGCGGCCGGGCCTGTCGAGAACGGGCGCGAGCGCAGGGGCAGGCTCGGCGTTGTAGGCTTGGGCGGAGGCGATCGCGGCCAGCAGAGAAAGCATCGCGCCGCCGGCCGCTGCTCGATCAGCGTTCGCGCGATCCGGGTGGCGTTGGGAGGGCCGCCCGAATGATGGCGGTCATGCGTGGCGCACGCGCCCCACGGAATGCGCGGCGGTAACGGCGGCGATCAGCAGCACC
>Ga0210040_10003322_pt1 | contig 21866 bp, 21 predicted proteins | sample CryGeyCG12114_NA_FD_185462 | JGI IMG/M metagenome (GOLD analysis project Ga0210040, IMG submission 185462) | Groundwater microbial communities from aquifer - Crystal Geyser CG19_WC_8/21/14_NA (SPAdes) (version 2) | ecosystem: Environmental > Aquatic > Deep subsurface > Groundwater | place: USA...
CGGCGCGGCGAAGACCGGGTTCGGGGCGCGGACCTCGGCCGCCCGGGCCCGCTGGCTGGCCTGCGACGGCGCGATCTCCCGCATCGTGATGGGCCCCGACGGGCTGCCGCTGGACGTCGGGCGCACCAAACGGGTCGTCCCACCCCACATCCGCCGCGCCGTGGAGCTACGGGACGGGCACTGCGTGTTCGCCGGCTGCCGGGCGCCCACCCACTGGTGCGACGTCCACCATTCGGCCGCTCCCAGGGGCCCGCGGCGAGCTTGCGAGTCGTGGGGAGGGAGTGGTCCTTTGACACACCAAGGTCCACCACGGCTTCCGGATCGAACGACAACCCGACGGGCGATGGCACACCTACCGCCCCGACGGCACCGAGATCCTCTTCCCGGCACTGGCGTAGCGCCGCGCCCGTAAGCTGGTTCTCCGTGAGTCTCACCATCGGGATCGTCGGCCTGCCCAACGTCGGCAAGTCGACGCTCTTCAACGCCCTGACCAAGAACGACGTGCTCGCGGCGAACTACCCGTTCGCCACGATCGAGCCCAACGTCGGTGTGGTCGGCGTCCCCGACCCACGGCTCGGCCGGCTCGCTGAGTTGTTCAGCTCGCAGAAGACGATCCCGGCGACGGTGTCCTTCGTCGACATCGCCGGCATCGTCCGCGGCGCCAGCGAGGGCCAGGGGCTGGGCAACAAGTTCCTGGCCAACATCCGCGAGAGCGACGCGATCTGCCAGGTCATCCGAGTGTTCACCGACCCCGACGTCGTCCATGTCGAGGGCAAGGTCGACCCGGCCGACGACATCGAGACGATCAACACCGAGCTCGTCCTGGCCGACATGCAGACGCTGGAGAAGGCGGTCCCGCGGCTGGAGAAGGAGTCGCGCAAGGACAAGGACCGCAAGGTGCTGCACGACGCCGCCGTGGCCGCGCAGGAGGTGCTGAACAGCGGCACGACGCTGTTCGCCGCCGGCGTCGACCCGGAGCCGCTGCGCGAGCTGAGCCTGCTCACCACGAAGCCCTTCATCTACGTCTTCAACGTGGACGCGGACGAGCTGGCGAACAGCGAGCAGCTGGACCAGCTGCGGGCGCTGGTCGCGCCGGCCGAGGCGATCTTCCTCGACGCGCAGACCGAGTCCGAGCTGATCGAGCTGCCCGCCGACGAGGCCGCCGAGCTGCTGGCCTCGATCGGCCAGGACGAGCCGGGTCTGGACCAGCTGGCCCGGGTCGGCTTCCGGACCCTGGGCCTGCAGACCTACCTGACCGCCGGCCCGAAGGAGTCACGGGCCTGGACGATCCCGATCGGCGCCACTGCACCCGAGGCGGCCGGGGTCATCCACACCGACTTCCAGCGCGGGTTCATCAAGGCCGAGGTGGTCGGCTTCGACCACCTCATGGAGGCAGGCTCGATGGCCGAGGCCAAGTCCAAGGGCTGGGTCCGGATCGAGGGCAAGGACTACGTGATGGCCGACGGCGACGTCGTGGAGTTCCGCTTCAACGTCTGACGGAGTCGAACGCCCAGGTCAGAGCCGGAGGCAGCCGCACGCGCAGACGGCGCCGAAGGTGGCGGTCATCTGCGTGACCCACGACTCGACGTGTGACCGGCGGAGCACCTCCGGCCCGACCTGCTCATCTCACGGCAATCGCTTCCGCGACCGGCCAGCTGACGGGCGTCAGCAGTCACCCCGAACTGGCCAGTCGCGTTCCACCCCCGAGCGCTACTGCTGACTACGGCGCGAAGTTGCCGCATTCTGCGGTGATGTCGGCCGTCGCCTGCGCTGCGGCGAAGAAGTCGTCGGCCAGCGGTGAGGTGCGTGCTGCCACCATCGCGAGGCCTACGTGGTCCGGCTCGAGTTCCGGGATGGGGACGTAACTGATGTCGGGGCGGGAGTAGAAGACCGTCTCCGAGCGCCCGACGAAGGAGATGCCCCGGCCGGCAGCGACGTGCTCGAGCTTCTCCTCCACACCACGCACCCGGATCCCGGAGTCGAGATGCGGTCGCCTGGTGGGGTGCGTGCTCGGGTCGGCATGCCAGACCAGCGGCTCACCGACCAGGTCGGCCTCGGTGACCTCGTCCTTGCCCGCCAGTCGGTGGTCTGCGGGCAGCGCCACCATGAGCGGCTCGGTGAACAGCGGGGTCACGCGCAGGCCGGTCTCGTCGATGGGCAGTCGCACATACCCGACGTCGATGCGGCCGTCGAGCAGCATCGCGGCCTGGTCGTCCCATTCGATCCGCTGCACGTCCACGACCACGTCCGGATGCCGGGCCTGGAATGCCCGGGCCGCCGGGATGACGGGTATGCCGGTCCGGAAGCCCACGACCAGCCGTCGGCTGCCGTGGGCGGCGACGCTCACCCGGCGGCGAACCGCATCCGCAGACGCCAGCAACGGACCGGCGTCCGACAGCAGTTGCCGGCCGGCGTCGGTCAGTGCCACGCCGTGGCGGTCCCGAGTGAACAGCGAGGCACCCAGGTCGTGCTCCAGCGCGCGGATCTGCCGGCTCAGCACCGGCTGCGCGATGTGCAGCTCAGCTGCGGCGCGGCTGAAGTGCAGCTGGTCGGCGACAGCAAGGAAGTAGCGCACCTTGCGCAGGTCCACGTCCATGGAACCTCCCGGCATCGGTGATGCTCGGACGGTATCACCGCAGCTGGAAGAGGTCTTGGACACGGACTCAGACCGCTGGCACCGTCAATGCAGCCGAGGGAATCCGCTGGAATTCGCCGACACAGGCAATCCGATCAGCACATCGGATGCCGCCAATGCACTGGAGTGATCGTGGAAGAGCTCGACGGCAGGACAGCGGTGATCACCGGCGGATCCACCGGCCCCGAACTGTCGCCGACGGCAGCACCACCGCCCGCTGAGCCATCCACCGGGCAGGCCCGGCACACCCCGCAGCCCACCGGGTGCGGCGACGAGCTCGCCGGGCCAACGCACGCCGTCCCGGCACCCACACGACGACACACCCCTGAAGACGGAAGTGAGCACGACTCATGAGCAGCATCACCCTCATCGGCACAGGCAACATGGCCCGCGCCATCGGCACGCTCGCCGTAGCCGGCGGCAACACCGTCGAGATCATGGGACGCGACCAGTCCAAGGCCCAAGACCTGGCCACGGTGTTGGGCGGGGGAGCGACGACGGGCACGTGGGGCGCCGTCCCAGCCGGGGACATCGTCATCACGGCCCTGCTGTACGCCGGCGTCATCCCTGTGGTCACCGAGTACGGGGACGCCCTCGCGGGCAAGGTCATCGTCGACATCAGCAACCCCTTCAACGCCACCTTCGACGGACTGGCCCACAGCGAGGAGACCTCGATCGCTGCGCAGATCGCCGAGGTGGTCCCAGCCAGCGCCAGCGTGATCAAGGGCTTCAACACCATCTTCCGCAACGTCCTGGAGACCGGTCGACCCGACGTCTTCATCGCCGGCGACGACGCGCAGGCCAAGGCGGACGTGGGGGCGTTCATCGAGAGCCTGGGGCTGCGCCCGCTGGACGCCGGCGGCCTGACGATGGCGCACTGGCTGGAAGGCATGGGTCTGGTCACGGTGGCTCTTGCCGGGAACGGAGTCGGACACTGGGACTTCGCCCTCGGCGCCCACGAGTTCACGGACTGAGGGTCGGGGGGCCTGCGAAGACCGAGGCACCGGCTGTCGGACATGGGCATGACGAGTCCGCGCGGATGACGTCGGCCCGTCCGCGAGGTGGCGCACCCCGGTAGGAGGAACCAGGCTCGGGCCTGGCGTTCGGCCGGCTGATCAGGTCGGCAGGCCCAGCAGCAGGTCGGCGACCGCCTCGGGCTGGGACAGGAACGGGTGGTGTCCGGCCTGGAGTTCGACGACCGCGTCGGCCCGGCGGGCGAACTCGCGCTGGGCCGGTGCCGGGGTGCCGCGGTCCTCGGCGCAGACCAGGTAGGTGGTCGGCACGTCCCGCCACGCTGCCGCCCGGACCGGCTGCCCGATCACCGACAGGCTCTGCCGGGCGAGCCGGTCGCCGGCGTCCGCGGCCAGCTCGGGGCAGTCCTGCAGGAAGGTGTCGACGAACAGCTCCGGGCGGGCGCCGAACGTGCCGGACTCCACGTCGACGTCGAGGAACGGCGCCGGCTCCTCGGGTCCGAAGGACGACAGGCTCTCGCCGATCTCGGGCAGGTAGCTCGACACCAGGACCACGTGGCGCACCGACGCGACGCCCACCGCTGCCTCGGCGGTCACGATGCCCCCATAGCTGTGCGCCACCACGACGGTCGGCTCGTCGCCCGCCCGCAGCACCTGCCGGACGGCGGTGACGTCCTGGTCCAGCCCGGGGCCGTCCGCGCCCCCGGGCGCGCCGGCCTCACCGCAGCTGGGCAACTCGGGCGCGACGCTGGCAACCCCTCGCCTGGCCAGCGCGTCAGCCGTGCGGTGCCACCACCACGCACCGTCCCGGACGCACGCCCCGTGCACGAACACCACTCGCACCTGGTCCTCCTGACCTCGACGACGAACGGTCCCGACGCTAGGTGTAGCGCTCGTCACGCGCGGAGCTGGACGGTGGGGGACGCTTCGAACAGCCGGAGAACCGCGAGCACCTGCTCGACGCGTGCACCGACGCTGCGCTGGCCCACGGGTTCCTGGCGATGTTCGGTCGACTGCGCGAGGACGCGGACGCAGCTCTGGCCCGGGGCCGACCGTCGACCGGGCCTTCGCCGACCTGCTGGCCGCCCTGCAGGAACCGGCGTCCGGCGCGCGGTGAGGGAGGGGATCAGCCGTCGGTGCGGGCGAGCCGCGGGCCGGCGAGCACCAGGAGCAGGGCGGCCGCGGCCAGTACGGCGCCGGTGACCGCCAGTGCAGGCGGGGAGGCGACGAGCAGCTCCCGGCCGCCGAGCACCCCACCGCCGGCGATGCCCACGTTGGTGGTGGCGTTGGTGAGCCCCGGGGCGAAGTCGCCGGCGTCCCGGGACGTACGCCGGGCGGCCGTCTGCAGCAGCGTCGGTTGGGCACCGAACGCCACCCCCCAGACCACGGTCGCCCCGACCACCAGGCCGGTCGCCGTGCCGGCCGCGCCGATGGCGGCCAGGGAGACCCCGACCAGCACGACCCCGCCCACCAGCGCCACGCGGGGCACCCGGTCGGCGAGCACGCCGGCCAGTGCCAGCCCGAGGGCGCCGGCTGCGCCGTAGCCGAAGAGCACCAGGCTCACCTGGTCTGCACCGACCCCCGCCGCCCGAAGGATCGGCGCGACGTAGGTGAACGCGGTGTAGTGCCCGAGCGTCACCACCACCGAGACGGCGGCGACCAGCAGCACCGCGCGCCGTTGCAGCACCTGCCGCACCGGTACCGGGGCGGACGCCGACGGCGGCGGGGCTGACGGCAGCAGGGTGGCGGCCAGCGCGGCGATGAGCAGCAGCAGCCCAGCGATGCCGGCGAACGCCCAGCGCCAGCCGATCGCCGTCCCGAGCGCGGTGCCCAGCGGTACCCCACCCGCGAAGGCCACCGTCACCCCGGCGAAGACCACAGACGTGACCCGCCCGGCGGTCTCCGGCGGGACCAGGCTCACGGCGGCGCCGACCGCCACTGAGAAGAACCCCGCGTGGGCGACGCCGGCCAGCAGCCGGGCGGCGACGGCCACCCAGTAGTCGCTGGTGACGGCGAGGAGCGCAGTGCCGACGGCGTAGGTGGTCAGCAACCCGGTCAGTGCCCGGCGCCGCGGGAACCGGGCGAGCAGCGCGGTCAGCGGCAACGAGGCCACCGCGACGACCACCGCGTAGGCGGACACCAGCAGCCCGACCCGGGACTCGCTGACCGACAGGTCGCGGGCGATCATCGGCAGCAGGCCGACGGGCAGCGTCTCCGCTGTCACGGCGGCGGAGGTGGCGACCACGAGCACGGCCAGCGCAGCCGCGACCCGAGCCGACCGGAACGGGGGAGGCGGCGCCGTGCCGGCGGCGGAGGCGGTCACCCGGCCATTAAACTCCGACTCAGAGCAAAGGGAGGAGGGAGCGCCGTGCAGCTGGCCGACCGGGCGGTGGCGATGCTGGCCGCCGTCCATGCTCGGCCCGGCCTGACCCGGGCGGAGGCCAGCCGGCTGCTGGGCATCGGCACCGGCGGTGCCGCGGAGGTGGTCGGCACTCTCGTCGCGGCAGGTCTGCTCGCCGAGGGCCTGCCGGCGCCGACGCCGGCCCGGGGCCGGCCGACCCGGCGGCTGACCGCCCACCCCGAGGGGCCGGTGGTGCTGGCGGCGGCGATCAGCCACGTGTCGTGGCAGGTGGACGCCGTCGAGCTGGGTGGTGCGTCGGTCGACGGCGTCGTCGGACGGCACGAAGGCGGTGCCGCGCCCGTGCTGCTCACCGAGATCGGCGACGCCGTGCACGAGCTGCGGCGACGGCTGGGCGACCGGGTGCAGGGCCTGGGCGTCTCGGCGCCGGGGGTCGTGGTCGCGGAGCGGTACGTGGACGCGGTGAGCCTCGGCTGGACCGGTGTCGACCTGGCCACGCTCTGGCCCGACGCGGACCTGTTCGTCGCCGACAACGACGCCACGCTGGCCGCGCTCGCCGAGTCCCGGCGGGGCGCGGCCGCGGACGCCCGCGCCGCGCTGCACCTGCGGGTCGACGCCGGGCTCGGCGGTGCGCTGGTCGACGCGGGCCGGCTGGTCGGCGGAGCCCGCGGGACGGCGGGGGAGTTCGGGCACCTGCCGCTGGGCGACCCGGCCGTCCGGTGCCCGTGCGGGGCCGCCGGTTGCTGGGGCACCGCAGTGGACGGCGGCGCGCTGGCCCGCCTGCTGCACGAGCCGGCCCCGGCCGACCCGGCCGGCTACGCCCGTTCGGTCGTCGACCGGGCCGGGGACGGCGAGGCCGCAGCATCGGCCGCGGTGCGCGCGGTCGCGACCGCACTGGGCCGCGGCATCGGTGGGCTGGTCAACGCCCTCGACCCGGACGTCGTCACCCTCGGCGACGTCGCGGCGGACCTGCTCGCCGCCGCACCCGTGGCGCTGGAGCGCAGCTACCGCGACGGGCTGATGCAGTTCCGGCGGGCGGCACCGCCGCCGGTCGTGCCGGCGACCCTGGGGGAGATCGGCCCGCTGGTCGGGGCGGCGGAGCGGGTCTGGGACCGTTGGTGGGCGGCCCTGCGCCGCTGACCCGGCTCAAGGAGCTGCCGTCCGCTGCCGATGAGCGGAGCGAACCGATCTATCAGAGGAGACGCCATGCACCACCTGCGCCGGCTGCAGGCCGAGCGGCCGCTGCTCTTCTGGATCGCCGTGGCGGTGGCCCTCTGGCTCGCCTTCCAGGTCGCGCTCTTCCTCGTCGCCCTGGTGGTCGGGCCCTTCGGCCTGCCCTCGTGGGCGCCGATCGTCGTCCTGCTGGGCGTCCTCGTCCTCATCGCCCGTCGTCAGCAGCGCTGACCGACCAGTCGATCTGCGCCACCAGGGCGGACAGCCGCTCTCCGAACACCGGGTCCAGCGACCTGGCCCAGGCCACCCGGCCCAGCACGTGGTCGCGGAAGGTGCCCGGGTCGCGGCCCCGGGTCTGGGTCTCCCAGCCGAAGACGGCGCAGTTGTGCAGCAGTGCTCGCAGCGCGTCCCGCTCGCGGCGCTGCAACGTCGGCCGCTCGTTGACCACCGCGCCGAGCACCGACTGCCGGCGCGCGGCGCTGACCAGCCTGGTCTTGCCCTCGTTCACGCGGAACCCCTCGTCGGCGACGACCTCGCCGACCAGCTGGGCGAACCGCGCCCGGCTCACGGCTGCGCCACCGCTGAAGGTGAGGTCGTCGAGGTACCGGGTGTAGGTGGCGCCGGAGGCCGCGGCCAGGCCGGCCAGCCGCCGGTCGAGCCGGTAGCAGACCAGGTTGGCCAGTGCCGGTGACGTCGGTGCCCCCTGCGGCAGGTGCGGCACGGCGAGACGCTCGCCCAGCCGCCGGTGCCGCTCGCGGGCCTCGACGTCGGCCGGGAGCCGCTGCGCCCGCCAGACCTGGTCGGGCACCACCGTCGTCATCAGTGCGGTGAGCAGGTGCGCCACCGGCTCGGGCAACCCCGCCGGGCCCAGCAGCACCCCGTACACCCGCGGGGCGGCGACCGCGGCGAAGAACGACTCCAGGTCCATCCGCAGGACGGCGGCCCGGCCCGCGTGCGGTGCCACCGCGGTGCGCACCGACCGGCCGGGCACCGAGCCGTGCGCCGCGTCGTGCAGCGGGACCCGGGCCAGCACGTGTCGCAGCAACCGCCGCTGCGCCTCCCTCAGCCGCGGCTTGGGTGCGGCCAGCAGTCGCACGCCCTGCGGCCGGTCCAGCACGTGCCAGCGGTAGTGCCGCAGCGCCTCACCGGCCGTGCGCTCCAGCCCCCGCGCGTCGGCGAACCAGGCCAGCTCACCGAGGTCGAGGTCCAGCAGCCGGGCGACCGCGGCCTGGTCGGGCAGGTCGGCCACCGGGTACCGCTGCGCGACCAGGGTGGTCGGCGCGGGGTCCCAGCGCAGCACCCGGGGCGGCGGGTCGGTGTCCTGGCTGCGCTCCCAGCCGGTCGTCGTACGCACGAAGCGGGCCAGCTCCCGCGGCCGGTCGAGCGGAGGTCGCGGGTAGGCGGTCTGCACCTCACCGACCAGCGTGCCCACCCAGGTCTGCGCCCGGGTCTGGCCGAGGGCGACGGCGACCCGGCGGACCATCTCCCGCCGGCGCCACGGACCGGCGAGCAGCGCGGTGGTGATGCCGGAGGCGAGGACGGACTCCGTCGTCATCCCGGGCGCCCGGTGGCGCGGGGTGCGCGGCGGGGCGGCCAGCCACTCCCTGAGGGAGGCGCCGTTGGGTGCGCGGAGCGCGCCGCCCGGCTCATGACGCTGTGCCTGGGTCGTTCACGAGTCCCCGGGGTTGCCCCGGGGAGACCGGTCGCTGCCGGTCGTCCTGTCCTCCCCGCCGCGCACGGGGACACCGTAGTGGCGGCGTCGCGCCGACGGAACTGTTCCGGCCGCCGGCAGGTGATCGTCGCCTCGCGCTGGCGTCGAGGGGCGGCACACGACCACGGGTCGACGGACCGGACCCGGCGTGCTGGGCACTGATAGCTTCGTTCTGTGACCCCGCCACCAGTCGTGCAGGACGTCATCGATGTGGTTCGGGACGTCGTGGGACCGGGACTCGGGGTCGACATCGGACCGGACACGCCGCTGCTCTCGACGGGGATCGTCGACAGCCTCGCCGTCGCGGAGTTGATCGAGCGGCTCAACCGGGTGGGGGCGCGACAGCTGGGTGTCGAAGACCTCGGCGTCGACAACGCCGACACCCCGGCGCAGTTGCTGGACCTCATCTCCCCGTGATCGACTCGCCGGCACGGGAGCTCTTCGACGCGCTCCTGGATGACCGAGGCCACGACGGCGACCGGCCTGCGGTCACGTTCATCTCGGCTGATGGCGGTGAACGCACCTACACCCGCGAGCACCTCCGGGCTGAGGTGCTCGGCATCGCGGAGCGGTTGCCGCGGACCGACGGCCTCGTGTCGATCCTCGTCCGAACCCAGGAGGAGCAGTTCCTGCACTACCTGGCCTGTCTCGCCGGCGGACTGCGAGCGGCGGTGCTTACCCCGCCCAACCGGAAGCTCGAACCGACGTACTACGGGCGGACCCTGGCCGCCGTGCTCGCCACCATCGCCCCGGCGTACGTGGTGACCGACCTCCAGGAGGTCGTGGAGGGCATCGACGCGCCCACGCTGCCGGGCATCGTCGCCCCTCGCGCGAACGCCGTGACCCCGGCTCGAGGGGCCGGCGTTCCGAGGACCCTGCCGGATGAGGCTGCCTTCGTGCAGTTCTCCTCCGGCACCACCGGGATCAAGAAGGGCGTCGCGGTCAGCGCGGGGGCGATGCGGGCACAGCTGTCGGCCTACGGGGAGGCGATCGGCTTCGTCCGCGAGGACGTCGTCGTCGGCTGGCTGCCGCTCTACCACGACATGGGCTTCGTCACCGGGCTCCACCTGCCCCTGCTGAACGGCGCACACACGGTGCTCCTCGACCCGATCGACTGGGTCGGCGCGCCGAGCACCTACCTCCGTGCGGTCAGTCGGCACGGGGGCACCGTGGGCTGGCACCCGAACTTCGCTTATGCGTTCATGGCCAAGCGGGTGTCCGACCAACAACTGGACGGTCTGGACCTCAGCACGATCCGTCTGCTGGCCAACTGCAGCGAGCCGGTCACCCTGGCGGCGCAGACCGCGTTCGCAGACCGTTTCGCCCCCACCGGCCTGCGCAGGTCGGCCTTCGCCGGCTGCTACGCGATGGCGGAGACCACCTTCGCGGTCACCCACCTGTCCGACTCGATGACGGCGGGGCTGGACTCGGATGGCCCGACGAGTGGCGAGCTGCGCGGCCGCACGCCCGTGGTCTCGGTGGGCAGGAGCCTGCCGGGCGTCACGATCGCCGTCCGCGACGAGCGCGGCGCGGACCTGCCCGACGGGGTGGTCGGTGAACTCCACGTCCGGGCGCCCTTCCTCGCGCTCGGGTACGTCGGTGAACCCGAGCAGGCGGGTGCTCTGCAGCACGATTGGTACCGCACCGGAGATCTGGGCTACGTCAAGCGCGGTCACGTCTTCGTCACCGGCCGGAAGAAGGACGTGCTCATCGTCGCCGGTACCAACGTCTACCCGGAGGACATCGAGAACATCGTGAGTGCGACCCCGGGACTGAGGGACGGCCGCGCGGCAGCCTTCGCCGTCTTCGACGAGCGGACGCAGACCGATGCGGTCACGGTCCTCGCCGAGCCCCAGGATGCTGGAGCCGAGCCGGACCTGTTGGGCGCGATGCGTGCCGTACAAGCTGAACTGCAGATCGGCGTCCGTCTGCACCTGGTCCAGCCCGGGTGGCTGATCAAGAGCTCCTCCGGGAAGATCAGCCGTTCGGCGTCCGCCCAGAAGTGGGCCAGCTCGCAGTCCGCTCCGGTGTCCGAGGCAGGCACGTGGCCGCGATAGTCGTCGCCAGCGACGGGGACGCTGCGGCTCTCCTCGAGACCGCCCTCGGCCTCGTCGATGTGGTCGCCCTCCTGGAGCTCGAAGGTCCGGTCGAAGTCCTCTTCGTGGCCGACCGCACCGATCCTGAGGTCGACCGGCTGACCCGCGAGGTCGAAGGCGCCGTCTGGGTGGACTGTGACAGCGGGGACGACCTGGCGCGGCGGTGGCAGCTCGGCCGGGCTGCGGCCTCCCAGCCCGTCGCCTGGTACGGGCGGACCTCGGCCGGCCCGGTCGTCGCCGAGACCGTCCTGCAGGCATTCCGATCCTGGGACGTCGAGGAGAACCGGGCGCTGCCCGCCACCTGGGTCAACCCCGGGCTCTCGGGAGCTGCGGTGCAGTCACCCCGCGCGGACGCGATCACCGCGGGGCGGGGCACCTACTGCGCACCAGGAGTCGTGATCCGGGTCTGGTACGCCCCGGACGCGATCAGCATCGGACAGTTCTGCTCGATCGGCGACAACGTGCACCTGGTGCACACCGGCAACGGCCGACGACGGGGCCGCGACCGGGATGGACTGGAGGTGCCGCTGCCCTCCCTGGACGGGCACCGGCCGCACGCCGTGACCACCTTCCCCTTGCGCCTGCTGACGCAGGAACCCGACCTCGTGACGGCTGGGACGGAGGTGCTCGGCAGCACCCTGACCGTCGGCAACGACGTCTGGATCGGCTACGGGGCTGTCGTGTCGGGCCCGGTGACCGTAGGAGACGGTGCAGTGATCGCAACGGGGGCCGTCGTGCTCAACGACGTGCCGCCGTACGCGGTCGTCGCCGGGAACCCCGCCCGCATCGTCCGGATGCGGTTCTCACCTCCCGTGGTGCAGGCGCTGCAGCGCATCCAGTGGTGGAACTGGCCGGAGGACCTGATCGCCGCCCGTTGGAACGAGCTGTACGGCGACATCCGGGCCTTCGTGCGCACGTACGACGTCGGTGGACCGGCATCCGCGACCGATGAAGGGGCGACGCCACCGCCTGAGGCGCCCGGCCGCTCGTGAAACCGGCGGCGCCACCGTCAACGCGCGGTGGCTCGCCCTTCGAGGACGGCTCGGCGCGGGACGGGGATGGCGTCCGGTTCGGTGCGAGCTGGCATCCGGACCGTCGGACGCCGGTTCCAGACCGCCCAGGGCGCGTCGCCGTGGTCCCACAGCTCGTTGAGCAGCACGTGCTCGCGGGAGGTGTCCATGGGCTGCCAGAACCCGTCGTGCCGGTAGGTCGCCAGCTGGCTCTCGCGGGCGATCTCCTCCAGCGGCTCGTGCTCGAGCATGAGGTGGTCGCTGTCGCGCAGGTGGTCGAAGACGCTGGGCTCGAAGACGAAGTACCCGACGTTCACCCAGCCGTCGGACTGCGGCTTCTCCCGGAAGCGGGTCACCACGCCGTCGTCATCGGCGTCCACCAGGCCGAAGCGCGATGTCGGCCGGACGGTGGTCAGCGTCGCCTTGCGTCCGTGCCCTTCGTGGAAGGCCAGCAGCGCCTCCAGGTCGATGTCGGCCAACCCGTCGCCGTACGTGACCAGGAACCGCTCGTCCCGCACGTACTTCTCGATCCGCTCCACCCGGCCCGCGGTCATCGTCGTCGGACCGGTGTCGGCCACCGTCACGGTCCAGTCGCTCTCCAGGTGAGCGTCATGGAACGTGATCTCTCCAGGACGGCCGAGGTTGACCGTGAAGTCGTTGTTGTGCGCCGCGTAGTTGAGGAAGTACTCCTTGATCCGCTCGCCCTTGTAGCCGGCGCAGATCACGAAGTCGGTCAGCCCGTAGGAGGAGAAGTACTTCATCAGGTGCCAGAGGATCGGCTTGCCGCCGACCTCGACCATCGGCTTGGGCCGGAACTCGGTCTCCTCGCGGAGCCGGGTACCCAGCCCGCCGGCCAGCAGTACGACCTTCATGACGTCTCCACCTCTGCCCGGCGGCCTGCAGGCCGGGCTCCTGGGCTGCGCTCGCCGCGTCCGGAGCTCCCGGCGGGGGCGCGATGCGGCGGTAACCTAACCGCCTGGACCACCGACCACGGACATCCGGCGACGTGTGCGCGCGTCGCCCGCAACTGTTGGCAACAACCGCACACGGCGCCGAGCCCCGCCCAGGAGTCCCGGCTGCCGATGCAGTACGGGTGAGCCCGGTGGACACCGGCGCTGCGGTCGACGTGGGGGTCGCGACGTGAGGTACTTCGTCACCGGTCACACCGGGTTCAAGGGCGCCTGGCTCGCCATGCTCCTGCACCGTCAGGGGCACCAGGTCAGCGGGCTGTCGCTGGAACCGGCAGCCGGGTCCTTGTTCGCGCGGGCCCGGGTGGGGGAGTTGCTGACGGCCGACGTCCGTGCCGACGTCCGGGACGCGGCCGCCGTCCGGGACGCGATCGATTCCGCCGCGCCCGACGTCGTGCTCCACCTGGCCGCGCAACCCCTGGTCCGGGAGTCCTACCGCGATCCACGGGGGACCGTCGAGACGAACGTGCTCGGCACGTTCAACGTGCTCGAGGCGGTCCAGGCCGTCGGCAGCGTGCGCGCCCACGTGGTCGTGACCACCGACAAGGTGTACCGGAACGTCGGTCGGCGGGACGGCTACCGCGAGGACGATCCGCTCGGCGGAGTGGACCCGTACTCGGCGTCCAAGGCTGCCGCGGACCTGCTCACGCAGTCCTGGACGGCGAGCACCCCAGGCGCCGTGCCCACCGCGATCGCGCGAGCGGGCAACGTCGTAGGCGGCGGGGACGTGTCCCCGGAGCGGCTGATGGTCGACCTGATGGCCTCCTTCGCGGCGGGTGTCCCTGCCGTCCTCCGCCACCCGGAAGCCGTCCGGCCCTGGCAGCACGTCCTCGACTGCCTGCACGGTTACCTCGTGCTCGCCGACGCGCTCCTCGGCGGACGCGCCGCGGGCCAGGCGTACAACTTCGGCCCCGTGGCATCGCACGCGCTCACGGTGGGGGAGGTCGCCGACCGGGCCGCCGCCCGGTGGGCCGGCGCCTCATGGCGTGCCGAGCCGCCGGCGGAGCTGCTGCACGAGGCCGAGCTCCTCAGCCTCGACCCGACTCGTACCGAGCGAGAGCTGGGCTGGCGCGGGCAGTTGGACGTCGACCGGACACTGGACTTGACCGTCGACTGGACGCAGCGGGTGGTGTCCGGCGAGGACGCCCGAGCGGTTTCGCTCGAGCAGGTCGACACCTTCCTCGACGCGGTGCCCGGGCGAGCCCGCTGACGGCGACGTCGCAGCGTCGGGGCCGGTGCGGTCAGTCACCCACCTGGTACTCGCCATCCCGGCTCACGATGAGCGACCGGTTCATGATGACCTGCTCTGGCTCCCACGTCAGGAGCAGTCGCGCCAGCAACAGGGCGTGCACCCGTTCGCAGCAGAATCCGACCGCCCGGCTCTGGTAACCCTCACGCGGCTGGGCGACCGTGCTCTCGAACGCGTCGACGACCCGCTCGAGGTCCTCGAGCACAGTCGCCAGCCAGCCGGAGGGAACCACACTGACCGTCGGGGTGGGCACCATGTGTCTCCCGTTGAGGAAGACCGCCGCCTCCTTGTCGTCCACGACCCCCAGGTCGGTGGCCAGACCCATGAAGTGCAGGAGGTCCCGCACCGGGTGGTTCCTGGCGTAGACGGCCAGGATGCTGAGACCGAAGTCGATCAACGGCGGTACGGCGACCGCGCCCGCCGCCGGCAGGAACAGGTCATCGGGCAACTGCGCGAACTCGTCGGGTCCCACCGCACCGAAGATGAACGTCGGCGTGCCGGTCGGCCGGGTCACCGCGAAGCGTCGGTAGTGCGAGATGCCCACCATCTCCCCGTCGGTCGCGCCTCCGTCGGTGGCCCAGGACTCCTGGAGGACCCGTCGCACGCCGAACAGCGTCGCGTACTCGCCGAGGCTCCGCCCGCGGCCGGCGAGCTCGGGATAGGAGACGCTCAGATCGGTCACACCGTCACCTGCCGGTACCGTCGACACGGCCTCCATGAAGGCGGGCAGCGGCCATTCCAGCTTCTCGTGGGTCGCGGTGAAGTACCTCATCGTGCCTCTCGTCAGGGAGCGGTGTCCGCCATCAGCGCTGGAAGGGGGGATGGTCCGCGTCCTTCTGTGAGATCACGGCCGGCGTGGACGGCCAGTCGATCGCGAAGGAGGGATCGTCCCACCGTGCGCCGCGGTCCGCCTCCGGGGTGAAGGGGTGCGAGACCTGGTAGGTGACCTCCGCGCCGTCGGTCAGCGTCAGGTAGCCGTGCGCGACGCCGACCGGCGCGTACATGGCGTGCCGATTGGTGGCGGAGAGCTCGGCCGCCATCCAGCGCAGGTACGTCCTGGACGACGGTCGGATGTCCACGACGACGTCCAGGATGCTGCCGGCCGTGCACCGGATCAGCTTCGTCTCCTGATGCGGCGCTGCCTGCCAGTGCATGCCCCGCAGGGTCCCTCGCCGGACGTTGTAGGAGACGTTGGTCTGGACGACGGCGGTGTCCAATCCGTGGTCAGCGAACTCGGTGACGTCGAACGCCCGGGCGAAGAACCCGCGGTCGTCGGTGCGCAGCTCGGGCTCGACCACGAAAGCGCCGTCGACCTCCCCTGGTCGGAACCTCATCTGTCCTCGTTCCTCTCCGGGAAGGCCGTCCACAGTTCTCGGAATCCCTCGGCGAGGGACACCTGAGGCGCCCAGCCGGGCAGCGGGCTCCCGTGCAGGGCGACGTCGAACACCTCATTGCCCGAGTACTCCCGTGCCCCCCAGGTCACCGGCACGTCCACGTCGTTCACCTGGGCGAAGAGCGTGACGGCGTCGCGGAGGGAGAGCAACGACGGGCCGGGTGCCGAGTGGGCATGCACACCCGGCGCGAGCCCGCCAGCGAGTGTGATGGCGCGCAGCAGTGCCGCGGCGGCGTCGCTCACGTGCAAGGGGGTGAGCAGCTGGTGCCCCGGTGTGGTGGCCAGCGGGATGCCGGTGACCGCTGCGTCCATGATCAGTCGCCAGATCTTCGTCCGCGGGTCGCCCGCGCCGAAGGTGTCGAAGAGCTCGACGTCCACCACGGTCAGTCCGGCGTTGGCCGCGTAGTGCGCGAGGATGTCAGCGAAGGCCTCCTTGGTGGCGGCGTAGAGGTTGGTCGGGTCGAATGCCGCGCCACCTCGGCGCTGGGAGAACGTCGATGTGTAGACCACGGACCGGCCTCCCGCCCCGGTGAAGGCGTGCACCACCCGGCCCCCGAACGCGACGTTCGCCTCGTACATGGCGGCCACGTCGTCGTCCTCAGGTGCGTTGACGTAGCGGGTCGCCAGGTGCAGCAGCGTTCTCGGAGACAACCGGGCCAGGTCCGAACGCAGCTGCCCGATGTCGCCCGTGTCCACGACCTCCTGGACGGCGGCGGCCGTCGCACCCAGCGTCGAGAGAGTCGACTGGGGTCGACGGACGACGATGACGTCGTGGCCGGCCGCCACGAGGGACGGCACCACATGTCGTCCCACGAAACCCGTCGCACCGGTGACCACCACGCCGCCGGTCGCCGCCCCGGTCGGTCCGGTCACCCGGCGCTCCCCACGCCCAGCGTCTCTCCGACGTCGGACCCGGTGATCGCCGTGGCCGCCCGCCAGCCCGAGCGGGCTGCGTCGTCGGTCCACTGGTACTCCCACTCGCCGTATCGGCCGGCGAGCTCGATCCCCAGGTCGGCGATGAACGGCTTGACCACGGCCAGCGCATCCGCGCGGGCATGGTCGAACACCACGTTGGCGTGGCTGAGATCCCGTACGCGGGCGGCGACGACCTCGGCGCGGTCGCGGAGCAGACCCATCCGGACGAGTTCGCCGATGACGCGCTCGGGGAGCGCGTCGAGCGCGTCCTCCAGCGGCCGGTGGCGGGAGTGGTAGACCTCCACCTGGACGGACGACTGACCCGGTGGGGACATCCCCGGCGCCAGCAGACTCGGCAGGTGTGCCCGGGCGAAGCTGACGTCCTCGTCGTAGACGTAGAACCACTCGTGGTCGAAGATGTCGGCCCGGTCCACGCACAGGTCGACGAGCGCGACCGAGGTGCAGAGCAGCGCCCTGCCGGCGTCCCGCACCTCATCGGGCACCCGTACTCCCTGCAGCCTGTCGACGAGCACGTCCAGCGGCATCGTGGACACCAGGGTCGAGTACCCGTCGCTGGAACCGTCGGAGAAGCCCAGCCGCTTGTTCCGTACGTCGACGGCCACGACCTGTTTCCCCGGTCGGAGGGCTGCCCCCGGGTCGAGGTCACCGAGGAAGGAGGCGAAGCCGCCCTGTGCGGGGTAGCGGAAGGTCGACAGGTAGTGGAAGTCCCCGCCGACCGGCGGGTCGAGCGCGCCACGCACCATCTCGGCCAGACTCGGTTGCTGCATGCGGGGGCCTATCCAGTCGACCCCGAGCTGGTCGGGCTCGACCGTCCAGTACTTGCGCGTGTACCGGAACGGGAAGTCTTCGGCAAAGGCGCGGCCGTACATCGCCACCAGCCAGTCGGCGTAGGTGCGCACCTCGACCGGCCGGGTGACGGCCTTGGCCTTGTCCACCAGGTAGGCGGTGACCAGATCAGGGGGCAGGCCCCGCAGGTTCACCTGCGCCGGGTGCTCGACCCAGTGACCCCGCCAGTGGTTGGTGATGCGGGCCGGCAGTTCGTGGAGGCCGCCCGCCGTCTCGGCGCCTCGAGCGAAGAGCGCGCGGACACGTTCGTCGCGGGTGAAGGAGAGGTGCGGACCCTCGTCGAACCAGTGTCCGGCGAAGCGGTCGGAGCTCGTGTGGCCTCCCCAGCTCGGGCGCGCGTCGTAGACCACGGCTTCGTGACCGGCGCGGCGCAGGCCGTCCGCAGCGCACAAGCCGGCGATGCCAGCCCCGATGATGGACGTCGTCATGCCCTGCGCTCCTCCATCCCGTGCTGACCCCTCACCTGGCATGCCCCGCTCTCCACCGGCCGTGCCCGCGCCGTCAGCCCGTGCCGCCGGGGTGATACACGCCGTCCGCGCTCACCAGCAGCGCCGGGTTGGCGATCATCTGGTCCTTCGGCCATCCTTCGACGAGCATCGACAGCAGCAGCCCGTGCAGCCGTTCCAGGAGGAACGCGATGCTCCGACGCTGGTACCCCTCGCGCTCGACGGCCACCGTCGACTCGAACGCCTCGACCACGGACTCGAGGGCCACCTGGGTCTCGATGAACCAGCTCTCGGGGTAGATGCCGATGGCCGGCGCGGGCACCATGACCTTCCCGTCCAGCCAGCTTGCGACCTGCTCGCCGGTGACGAGACCGAGGTCGATGGCGAGCGCCATGAACAGCAGCAGGTCGCGCGCCACGTGGTAGTGCGCGTAGTGCTGGAGCAACGAGGGCGCCACCTGCATGGGCGAGGGGAACATGAGCGTCCCGTTGCGGGGGATGAACCGGTCACGGGAGAGCTTCGTGAACTCGTGCGGCTTCACCACGCGGTAGACGAAGGACGGCGCGCCGGTCGGCCGGGTGACGGTGAACCGTCGGTAGTGCGAGATGCCGACCATGTCGCTGGACGTCGACTCGCCGCGGGCGTGTGCATCCTGCAGGACCCTACGGAGCGCGAACAACGTCGCGTACTCGCCCAGTACGCGATCCCGGCCGGCGAGCGTGGGATAGGGCGCGGCGATGTCGGTGACACCATCGCCGACCGGAGCGGCCGACACGACCTCCATGAACGCGGGCATGCGCCACTCGAGGGGTCGGTACGCGACGCTGAAGTACCTCATCCGTCCGCCTCGTCCGTCGATGGTCGCGGTGCCCGGTCGGACAGCCGGTCGCGAGTCTCGCCGTTGCCGCTGCTCGGCTCAGGCCGACACGCCAGGTCGCGACCTCTGGCGTCACTCCGGCATCGGCCACCCTCTCCGCGCGTGGCCAGAGCCGCCGACGCGGACGTCAGGGCGGTCCCTGACGGCCTCGAGGCTGCCGATGACGGGGACACTCCCACCTGCCCCTCCCGGAAGGCCCTTCTCGACCATGCGCGTGCTGCTGATGAACGCCGGGCACATCGGCCCGGACTACTACCGGGTGACCGAACCTGCGCGAGCGGTTCGAGAGGCCGGCCTCGGTGTCGAGATCACCATCAGCCGCGGCTTGACCACGACGATGAAGCCGCCGGTGGGAGGCGGGCCGTCCCGCGTCACTGACGTCGACGCCCGGGGTGCCGACGTCGTGGTCCTCCAGATGCCGAAGACCGCCGAGATGCTCCAGTGCGTCCGGGTCCTGCAGGCCCAGGGCGTGGCAGTCGTGGTCGAGATGGACGACCTGATGTCCGCGGTGCCGTACGGCCATGTCGGTCATCGGGCTCTGGTCAAGGGTGGCATGGCCCGTGCCGCACTGGAGTGCGCCCGAGCTGCGGACCTGGTGACCACGTCGACGCCCGCCCTGTTGGAGGAGTACGGACACGGCCGCGGTGTCGTCGTGCCCAACTCCATTCCGCGTCGCCTCGTCGAGTTGCCGCCGGCCTACGAGCGGGCCCCTGCGGTGACCACCGTCGGCTGGACGGGCAACACCCTGACGCACCCCTACGACCTGCAGGAGATGGGGTCAGGTCTCCAGCAGGCGCTCGACCGGACCCGCGGCAAGAGTCGCTTCGTCATCCTGGGTCAGCGGTGGGATGCCCGGGAGCGGTTGCGGCTGCCGGAGCAGCCGGAGGAGCTGCCCTGGATAAAGGACGTCGACCGTTACGTCACGACGATCGGCGAGGTCTTCGACGTCGGCGTGGCACCGCTGCGGATCGACCGCTTCAACAACTGCAAGAGCTGGCTGAAGGTCCTGGAGTACTCAGCCCGCGGCGTCTTCTGCGTCCGGGCCGGCAGCGCTGAGTACGAACGCCTGGGTCTCGGCATCCGCGCCCGGTCGCCCAAGGACTGGGCGAAGTGGGTGGCTGTCGGCATCGAGGACATCGATCGGCGCCGGGAGCTCGCCTCGGCCGCCCGTGAGGTCGTGCTGGCGGAGCACCTCACGGAGTTCCGCGCGCCGGAATGGGTCGCCGCATGGGAGCGGGCGATCGACATGCGCACCCGCAGCATGCGCAAGGGCGCCTGAGCTCCCCGGCGGGACCGGGCGGTGGGGAGGCGGCTAGAGGTAGCGCTCCTCCAGTTCGGCGAAGAACGCCTTGGCCAGCGCCACGAAGTCGGCCTCCCGGACGGCGATCTCGTCGCCCACCCGGTACTTCAGCACGGTCCGTGCCGGGTCCAGCCGGATCTCCCGGTCGGCGACCAGGGTGGTGCCCCGGTGCAGCGACTCGGTGATCAGCCGCACCTCGTCGAGGGCGGTGCCGTCGTGCCCCGCGATGCCCTGGCCGCGGTAGGCGAAGCTGTTCTCCAGGGTCACCACCAACGCGTTGAAGAAGACCGGCTCGAAGGTGTGCAGCGCTGCCGGCGAGGAACTGGCCGCGGCCGCCAGCTGCCGGTAGGCGGCGACCTGGGCGTCGATCGCCGCACGTCGCTGGTCGATGTAGTCCTGCGCGTAGGTGCTCCGGCGCAACACGGCAGCTCCTCAGGAGGAGGCGGTGTGACCCGACCGGGCGGTGCCCGCTGACCGGGTCCGGGGACCGGTCCAGAGTGGCACGCGCGGCGGCGCCGGGGAAGGGCGTCGTCCGGGGTCCGGCTAGCGGTCCTGGGTGGGACCGAGCGGCGGGACGGCGGGCAGCGGCCGGGACCAGTCCCGGTCCGGCCGCAGCAGACTCGGCTGGGGTGTGGGGGCCACCGGCTCCACCAGCCCGACGTCGGCGAGCGGCAGCCAGCTGGTCCGGCGCAGCCCGGCGGCGACGAACCGGACGCGGACGTCGCAGCTGCCGTCGTCGTGGTGCCGCCAGCCGAGCAGGACGGCGGCGTACCGGGTGCCGCCGTGGGAGAACTCGACCGGCACCGGTTCGCCGGCCAGCGCGGTCATCTCTGGCTCGGGCACGGCCGGACTGTAGGGCCTGACCTGTCCGCTGGTGGGAAGCGTCGGCGCGCGGCGCGCGTTCCCCTGGGCAACCGAACTGGAAGGCCCCTTATGCGCATCCCGCTGTCCGTCCTCGACCTCGCCCCCATCGCCCGCGGGGAGACCGTCAGCAGCAGCATCGCGGCCAGCGTCGCGCTGGCCCAGCGCGCGGAGGAGCACGGCTACCGGCGGGTCTGGTACGCCGAGCACCACAACATGCCGACGATCGCCTCCTCGGCGACCAGCGTGCTGATCTCGCACGTCGGCGCGCAGACGAGCACCATCCGGCTCGGCGCCGGCGGGGTCATGCTGCCCAACCACTCGCCGCTGACCATCGCCGAGCAGTTTGGCACCCTGGCCGCCATGTACCCGGGCCGGATCGACCTGGGTCTCGGCCGCGCGCCCGGGTCGGACCAGAACACCATGTACGCGCTGCGCCGCGACCCGAACTCGGCCGACACCTTCCCGCAGGACGTGCTGGAGCTGCAGGGCTACCTGACCGGGAACTCCCGGGTGCCCGGTGTGGACGCCATCCCGGGCAAGGGCTCCGACGTGCCGCTCTACGTCCTCGGTTCCTCGCTCTTCGGTGCCCACCTGGCCGCCGCGCTCGGCCTGCCCTACGCCTTCGCCAGCCACTTCGCGCCGCAGGCCCTGGAGACCGCGGTCGCCACCTACCGGCGCGAGTTCCAACCTTCGGCCCAGCTGGCCGAGCCGTACGTGATCGCCGGTGTGAACGTGGTCGCGGCCGACACCCGGAGCCAGGCGGAGGAGAACCTGCAGGCCGTGCGCCGGAACATGGCCGTCGGCCTGTTCGGCCGGGGCCGCAGCTTCACCGACGAGGAGGCCGACCTGCTGCTGGAGCAGGGGGCGGGGCAGCACGTCAGCTCCATGTTCACCTACGCCGCGGTCGGCACCCCGCACGAGGTGGCCGACTACCTCGACGGCTTCCTCCAGCAGGCGGACGCCGACGAGCTGATCGTGGCCCACCAGGCGCCGACCACCGAGGCCCGGCTCCGCTCGGTCACCCTCACCGCC
>Ga0210040_10003323_pt1 | contig 21866 bp, 16 predicted proteins | sample CryGeyCG12114_NA_FD_185462 | JGI IMG/M metagenome (GOLD analysis project Ga0210040, IMG submission 185462) | Groundwater microbial communities from aquifer - Crystal Geyser CG19_WC_8/21/14_NA (SPAdes) (version 2) | ecosystem: Environmental > Aquatic > Deep subsurface > Groundwater | place: USA...
ACGTTACAAACTATTTTGTTTGGAAAAGGAGATCCTTTTTCCATCGTTGTAAATGCTTATATGCTAAAATAATGCTGACTTGTTAATTTGATCTACTTTTCATTTACATGCATGCAAAACCGTGATAGTAAGCAAGAAGTATGGAATTTTAGTTCAGAGCTTCAGATATCAATGTAGTATAACCAGAACTGACTTTCTAACCTAATTAAACGGCAAAAAATTCAGTACACGACATGTGGCATTTTGTAGTGAGTAGGTTGAACCGTTAGAAAAAAGAGCATTGGAATAATTTAAAGAAGCCCATATTTGTCATTGCATGTAATGTACAGCTGTAAATAAATAGTGGCTAAGCTACGTTTTCTAGGTTCGCAAGTGCGTTTAAAACATGGTAAGCCCAATTTAATCAATACGCGTAGCTAAGACAACGCTTCTGTTTTTGAATTCGCAAGTAGTCAGTCAGTGAGTACATGTTGGTTGTGCAGCCATTCTCCAGGTGTCTTCAGTTTTTCAGAGTACGTGCTCTCATGAGCATGATCAATATTAGAAGTTAGGAAGTTATCGTGTCAGTCATAACTCAATAAGTATAGAGTACCAAATGGGATTCAATTCATGACGCCTTTGCTTGTGTGGTGTGTGCTAAATTAAGAATATCAAAACTGATGCACCGTAGAAACCTTTAAAGTTTTCATGTTTCTATCAGCAATAAACCTATCATAAGGAAAAATCACTCAAAATATATATACAATTGGAATATATCCTAAGAGAAAGTCAATTATCTACTAAGCAGTGTGATATTCTGTTACTGTTGTACTATTCCTTCAAAATGTTAGATAACGCGTCGTGTTTGTTGTTGTAAATTCAATACGCATTGGCAGTTGGCAGTATCACATATTTTGGTGCGTAACTGATACTGTGCTGTGAAAAGTAGAATACAGGGTATTAGTAGTAGTAGTCGTGTGATTGATTTGAATTAAAATCCGATATTTTTTGTGGAGCCGGAGATATTAACTATGGGCTGTGGAGCATCAAAAAATGACGTAATAAAAACAGTGATTTCAAAAGATTCTAAAAATGGAGATTCTAAAATGAACGGTAAGGGGCATACTAAGTCCCAAGAGTCTGTGAATTCTGAGAGTAGTACCATCCCTGCATCTGATATGTACCAAAATGGTAATGTGGGAAATAATAACGAGCAAGCGAAAGCATCTAATGGAGGTTTGCCACCACTGAAACCTCCACGCACTATGAAACACGGGACTGACATCAACAATCAGAGTGGAACAAATAATCTTAGTCCCGTGCCTCCAAAACGTAATTTGTACAAATACTTTTAGTATAGTGTACAAATCCATATTCATAATTCATATGAATGAAAAATATTTTTTTACATGGAAAAGCTGAAAATCCAATAGCATTTGAAGTACCTATTGAACCTGAAGGATCCTTGATAAAAAAGCATCCTCCTCGACGCATACGACAATTAGTGGAAAGCTCAAATGATGAACCTGGAATAACTCATGAGGCGTTAGAAGAAAAAGTCCATTTAGCAAATGAACGAAGGAACAAGGTAAATTCACGCGTGTTCGTATGCAAAGAATAGGCAAATTTCTACAGAGTTGCCAATTGGAAGAATGAATTTTTCTATAATTTTTTTTAAATTATGGCAAAACACAGGTATTGACTCAAAGAGTAGCTAGCGCGCGTCACAAATCTGCCCGTAATGGCCGGGCAAGGAATCCAATATTTGATTCAAGTCAGTTTAACTCGGTAAGTTCATGAAAAGTTGCGTGTATCGGTATTGCTTTGTAAAAGCTGCACATATCAACTTTCTCGTTGTCTTTTAACTTTTCTACATTCGTTCTTTCAGAGTGAATATGATGGTACAATCGAATCCGGAGGCAAAGAAATCAACACAGAGAATAGTATCATGTGATTTCCACCCTTATATTTTAAAATTTTATATAATTCTTTACGTTTTTTTCAATATTTGATCCTTTTTTTATGGCGCAAAGCAAATGAAAATTTTATATTTTAAATACGTTTGTCGTTTAAAATGCGAGTCAAAGGTTTTAGCCAAGCAAAAGTGACGCATACAAACTTTTACGTCACTAACTAACCATACCAATTACGGGCTATATGTATAATCGGATCCTTTCATCTATAATTAAATGCGTTTTATTCCATCAGAATAAAAAATCAACTACACCGCGTACGCATTAAATTTTGATTGGATAGGAAGAAATGCACTTACTGAAACAAAATAAGTGAAAGCATTATTACGTTTTAAACCTGGTCATAAAAGAAAGCATGCAAGAGAGTCGAGACTGTGCTATAATAAATAATATGCCTGTGGAGGGTGCCCTAGTATAATCGGGAAAATAGAATTTCAACTTTGTAAATCTAAATCTCATACATCCATGCATTTTTAGTTAATGCCTACAAAATGTAAAAGTGATAAAGCACGATAAAAAATGTATGGGATAAGCTAACTAACTAAGTCAAGAGAGTCTGAAGTTAGTTCATTTTCCGTGTGCTTTATAGCTTAGCTATCTGGATTCTGAATGAATATTTTAAGCCAGAAAAGTTCTTCTGCTTTGATCTATTATATCCATCAAATAATATACTGTAGTTGATTAGTGCAGCACATTATGTAGATAAAACGTGGTTTGTTGTATTTATTTCACGCATGTATTTTTTCTCTAGTCGCGTATTCATATAGTATAATGTTGTGCAGATTGATTGTTGTTCACTAGTTTACTATTGATTTAGTTATTCAGAAATAAAACATTGAACATTGTCAATTTGATGAACCACATTCTGCAAACCAAGGAAAACGTAGTCGCAAGGCAAATCATTTTCATGCATGCTCAAATGTTGTAACACTTTTACCTTCGAAGTGCGCAGTTTGTTGTCACGAATGTGAAAAGAATCGTATACAGCCTTCATAGACTTTGTTCTTTGATGTATAAAAGCTTTGTACCGGCAAAACCTTGCTTTTATTATTGAGTATTAGCTTCACAAATGGGACAATATGGACGACACCATGATATCATTTTTAATCAAAAAAAGTAACTACCGAAAGTGTTTTGTTAACTTGACTGCATTGTACTATTGAAACACATTTATGCAGCAGACCATGTAACATTCAACTATAAGCATTATATAAATTGAATTAGCACAGTATACCTTCCTTTCAAGTTGTTGCTAAATATAAATTATCTGATTAACTATACTTGATAAAATAATCAAATTTTCGGATTTGCCGGAACATTCTCAGATGTTAAATTCTCTTTAAATACTGAAGAAAACTGAATACATATTAACCTTAAAGTTCTTCGGGATAACAAATATCACTACCTACGAAATTAAGTACTGTACCAAGGTGGTACAATTCAGTACTACAGAGTACAGAGAATGTAATACATTGTTAGTGAGTTAGATGTTGCGTAAATGTAGAAAACAGCATATTTTTGGTTCAAGCGTCCTTCAAATTTTATACAGAAACCATCTAAGCCATTGAGTTTTCTTGAGTCATCGGACTTTTGTCGCGCTTCTTCAGTGAAACTGTAGAAAAGAAAGGTTTGTTGCATTTTTACTTTTTTCGATGTTGGACCAATCCACCAATTCCTTGATTTCGGACTTTTAAAATTAAACAAATTCGTTTGATTTGGGTTTGGGAATTTGGGAGAAAAGGATAATATTCCTGTCAGATCTGGTTTTTTATTTTGACTAAACACGGACGGACACAGATTTGATGTTGCGGTTGTGGTCAGCTCGTCTCGTTGGGAGGTACAGTACGTGCATTAACTTTCTTGACTTGATTGTTTGAATTGTTTTTTTCCTTGAGATGTGTTTTTGTTTGAAAACTATATTGTTGGATTAGTGTTTTAAATTTTTTTTATATCACTGTTATATAGCTAGCTATCTCGGTGTAACTGGATTTTTAATTCACAATTTCTTGAATTTTTGCCAGGTTAAGTGAAATGCCTTCACTTGGGTAGAGAAGTCAGTCAGTTTGATTTATACGGTTTTGAAGAAGGTCCGCATTCCATTTTATCACGCTCCTCATCTTCTCTAATTCTTAAAATGGTGTTTTTGACACCAAAAGAGATCCAGGAGGTGGTGAAGTCAATGCCACCTTTCAAAGGTGTGAGAGGCTCCATTGTTCGTCTGAAGATTTGTGACTTTATGTATGTTATTAACTTTGGGCTTTATATTTTGTGTATAAACAGCCAATGTAATATAATATATTCATATTGATCTATTGATGGTCGTTTTTCATTTCCTTATGCTTTCGCTTTCTGTAGGACGTACAAATTAGTCGAACTAAAAGCTGGAGCTCATGTAAATCTTGTTATGGGTCCAAATGGTACAGGGAAAAGTACAATCGTTTGCGCCATTTGTCTTGGACTGGCTGGAAAACCCAAAATTCTTGGCAGAGCTGTAGCTGTAAGTGTTTTAAAAAATTAATTTTACATATCATATTCATATTCATATCATAATGTTGGCTATACTAAACGGAAGATATATTTTTTATCACTTTACGAAATGTTTTCAATGTCACAGCTGAAACAGTATATCCGTCACGGGTGTAAATCAGCTTGGGTGGAGATAGAACTCTACAACGATAAAGGGAAAAATTACATAATCCGTCGTGATATTAAAGAAACCAATACCGGGGCAAGTTCGGAGTGGTTTTTGAATGGGTCTTCAACAACCCTAGCTAACGTAAGTGGCTCAATCTAATGCATTCTAAAAACTTGCTTATAGATCTTGGTTATCGTAATAATTGAAGCGGACTGGTTATTTCTAGATTGAAAACCTCATGGTACGGCTAAATATTCAATTGGATAATCTATGTCAGTTCTTACCCCAAGACCGTGTTCAAGAATTTGCCAAGATGGACAATTACTCAAGGCTTCTCTCCACCGAAAAGGCAGTAGCTGCTGAAGAATTGGCTTTTAAGCACGAAAAGCTGATAGAACTAACTCAAGTAGTTAAACGATTGAACCATTCTCTGCAAGCTGCTGGGGAAAGCGTTAAACTGGAAGAGCAGTACAATCAGCGAATAGAAACCCAAGTTCATAGCTATCAAGAACGGGAAAAATTAAAAGAGCAGATAGCGGAACTAACAGGAAAAAAAGCATGGATTGTGTATTTAAAGTCAAGGGATAAGTTTTCAGAGGTAAACATAGATCAAGTGTGAGCTTAGCATGCTTTTAAGTTCAGTTCTTTAATTCGTAACTGTTATGTTCAATATTTATTCATGCAGGTCAAGCAACAACAAAATGATCTCTTGTCGTCCAAAAAACTAGAAGAAAACAAAATAGCGCCGTTAAAAAAATCTGTTGAGAAAATGGATGCAAAGCTAGTAAAATATCGCCAGGAGTTGAATACAGCAAGAACAAACAATATGAACATGATAAAAAAAGTAAAGAAGAAATTTGAAGAGGATTCTGATCGAGTAGAAGCCCTAGTAAATGAAATCATGTCTGACCTTCACGCCCAAGAAAGAACAGAAAAGGAACGATTGAAGCGTGTGTATACCTGTAAGCAAAAAATCGGTGGGTTACAGGCCGAATTGAATGATCTAAGAAGTCAGGGGGATGGAGAAGGTGAAGGGAACATTAACTCGACCTTGTTATTAATAATGCAATTTCGTAATGGCAAAAGCAGAGTCATTAAAGGTATGTATTTTGCTTTATAGACCACTCTGCCCGACTTCATGAATTGGAGCAAAGAAAACAAAAGTTATATGAGCAAATTTACGAGATAACGGGACTCAATGAACAGTATGTTTCGATTTTATTTAATAATGATGAATTGATTTTGTTAGTTGTGATTTTTGAGTGGATTTCAGCTTTTTATTAACGTTTTTATTATCATGTCAAGACATAAACAATGATTTATAATGAAATATATATTAATCGGAATTTTATAGAGATGAAAATGAACGTCGGCACCTGAAGCAGCGTATTACTGGGGCAGAAATGGATTTGAAAAAATTCGATGATGTTCGAGTATCTCGCTTAAGGTACTTGAGACGGGAACAGCCTAACGTCTATCAAGCAATAGAGCACTTTTCGAAACCCGAAAATAAAACGAGGTTTCGTGGTCAGATTTATGAGCCAATGGTTATGCATGTCTCGGTGAATAACATGCGCTTTGGGAAGATGGTTGAGCGACACATTGGCTCTGAAACGTTTGCTTTCTTTTGTGAAGACAAATACGATCTCAAAACATTTCTGGAAATCACCGATTCCTTGAAGTTGCGGGTCTCTATCCTGCATTTCAGCAAAGGAAATGGATTCGTCCGCCCTAAGAATCCATATCCTGCTGATTTTATGAAGTAAGTTATGTTAAATACAGAGCAAAAGATTTAATAGTTGCCAATTGCCTAGTACTCTAACTTTACTTGACTTGACTTTGTTTCAGACGGTTTCATTTTGAAAAAATTTTGTTGGACTTAATTGAAGCGCCTGAATATTACTTGGCCTATATTTGCCAACGTTTTCGACCACAAATGGTTCCAATTGGTTCCAAGAAAACTGACGACATGTTGGGACAAATTCAAGACTCAACGCAACTGAAAGCATTTTATACAGGTTCGTTATAATTTGGTTTTCTTAATTTAGTTCAACTGCTTAAAAAGTAGTGTTTTTGAAATAATGTTTGTTGTATACTGTCTTAGACGAAAGCGCATTCAACATCACTGAATCTGAGTACTCTAAGAAAAAATGTGTAACGATAAATTTCCTGCGACCGGCCAGAATCTTTACTGATGAGATAAATGCTAACGAAAAAGATAAATTGTTAGAAAGTGTAAAAACATACACTGCTGAAATAGCCGAACTTGAAAAGCGTATTAAAAGTCGGGAACCAAAATTGCGCGATTTGGAACGCGAAATGGCCGAAATAGACAATGAAATGCAGAACATTCATGCTAAAAAGGAACATTTTAAACAAGTAGAATCAAAATTGCAAAATGCCATTCAATCCCTGGAAATGTTAGAAGGAGAAAAGCTGGATATTGAAACTTTGAAACAGACTGTGGACCAACAAATTCTGGTATTTGCTAAGCTAAACTTGTTTTTGAATATTAGATATGAAGACGGTATTCAAAATATTTGTGTAATCTGTGTATTATCTTTGCAGTCTCATCGAATGGAATTACTCAATTCGACCGAATGGATGGCAGAAGAGCTGAACAAAATTAGCCGCAGTGGAAGTAAACTGATTGTTATTAAAAAGCAACTTAGCACTCTACAAAGTCGTTTGGTAACAAAGAAAAATGAATTAACGGAGGCAGAAGGAACCATTAAGGATTTAGTGGTAAGCTGTGTCTAGTGTACTGGACATCCGATTTTATTCTGAAGTTTGAATGTCGTCTGATATTTCCATTCTTAAATATTTGATTTTGTAACGATATACTATAATTAACTGACTTTGTCAATTTCGTATTTTCAGTCCCAACTCGCTGCAGTGAAAGAGAAGGTTGAATTAGCTGCTCAGGAAGCAGAAATGAATAAAAAAGCTGCGATCGCTAAATCCCAACAGACGGAGCCACCTAAAGACGTTGCCGATGGCATTGCTACAGAGAATGAAATTTCTGCCCAGTTAAATGCTGCTACTGTGCAGGTGTGTAAAATATTGATATTTAAGCTTTGAGATTTCCATACGCTCTTGCTGTTATTATTGTTATTGAGATTTTGTGTAAATTGTAGCTGGGATTTCTTCCCGATATGGATCCTGGAATCATCAAAGATTATCAAGAACGGTTGAAAAAAATTGATGATATGGCGCGCACAAAGAAAATGAAAGAAGTAGAACTAGCGGCCAAAAAGGCAGAGATCCTGAAGCTAAGAGAAGAATGGATCACTCCACTTCAAGAATTGGTTCATAGAATCAATTTTAATTTTGGGAAATTCTTTGCGGCTATGAAATGCGCGGGTGAGGTTTCCCTTACAGAAGGAAAAGATCCGGTAATTATAATTTATCTGATTCTTTATTCATGTTTTTGAAAAATTCGTGCCTTTTGTTTGCTTGTGTCAGCATAACTAATATTTTGTGGATTTTGACTGGTATTGCATAGGATGATTTCAGCCAGTATGGCATTCGAATCGATGTCAAGTTTCGATCTTCCGAACAGTTATCGGAATTGAGTGGCTTTCATCAAAGTGGTGGTGAAAGAGCAGTGACCACTGCAATGTATGTTTTGGCACTACAAGAGCTCACGACTGTACCTTTTAGAGTAATGGATGAAATTAACCAGGTATGTTACGTATAAAAAGTTGCTTAGAAATGGTCTTCTGAAAAAATATGGAAAGCATAGTCCAGTAAAGTAAAATTCACTATTCTCCAAACTTTTCCAGGGAATGGATCCCAAAAATGAAGCTAGAGTTTTCAATTTACTTTGTGAATTGGCTCGGGGTGATAATACTCCCCAATATTTTTTGCTAACTCCAAAGGTAAGGATCTACTCAAATTGAAGTATTTTTTTTATAAATAGCTCTGGATTCGACTTTTGTTCTTTGTATTAGACTCTGCCGAAAGTAGATTATCCGGACAATGTGGACTTCTTGTTCATTTTCAATGGGCCTCATGTGAACGTCCCTCAACTATCTTTTGGCACCACTGCATCAGGAGAAGAAGACGATGATGTGGATTATGATGAAGAAATAGACGTAGATGACGACGATTAAATTCCAGTTAGTTAGTGAGGTGCCTTCTTGATTTTACTTTTGTAACTAACTAACCATAGCTTTCATACAGCTGTTGTAATATTGTGCATGCAGCCTTGAATTAAGAAGACGCATGGATGTGGTCTGTATATTATATGAATTTTATGTGCACATTAATATTATGTATATTTACCTATCTATAATCACCTGTAAAATAGACAAGATTTTCAGCCTAGATACATTATAGTGTTTTATGTAAAGCCAAGAATCGTGTTATGTTATTGTAGAAGTAGGGAAGACTTAAAACTCAGATTTTTTAGTAATCAGTTTCACTTGTTTTATTCTTAAGGTTTGAAATCGAGATGCATAATATTTTCGAACTCTCACATTGTGTCATATCAGATTATACATACGTAGCTTGAAATTAAGATTTTGATACCGATATGATAAGAATTCAAAATGATATTGATCGAAGCCACCTTTTATGAAATAAAACTATCTTCTGCTCACAAACCAAACCACTGGGAATGCATTGCTTCCAAATCTGTTTCATACTCTTGTGTGGATTTTAAGAAATCATACATAAAAATAAGCGTCGTCATCATCAAGTTTTACATGCAACAGTTCAAGTAGATTAGCTACGGAGTGTTTAAATAAATACCAGTGTCATCATCAATATATTCACATTTTTGTTCCTACATATTAAAATTGTATGCGTTTTGAAGATGACTACTCACTAAGCATGCCAGTGTACCTTGTTAGCGAATCTCACAACTCTAAAAATTATAACTTGACAACTAAAACTAAATAACTTAACTTTGTTTCATAAATTTTTAATACACTACGAAGGTACATAACATGTCTTTTCCAATAAACGCTCGCTCATATTATGTACAGCTTCTCCTATATAACTTTTCAAAAGAAACTAATACGAACTAACTAATTAACTATTGATTATTGAGAAAAATTAGTACTACTACAATTATAGTATAGTGAATATAAAGTAGTATAAAGTAGATACTGCGAATTACACTGGGAGAGAGAGGGAGACATAAACTGAGAAACCATGACTTTTCTAACCAACTAATGGCGTGATAGAATATCACCTGTCCTGTCTCAATAGTGTTGTGAACGGATTTTTACCCGTTCTAGGCCTATGCATGGAGGTGTAACGACGAGGGGGATTAGAATTTGCCGAGGTTTGTAAGTTGAGGCAATTCAACCACTCTGACATGTCAATGTGACGGTTACGGTCCACATCACAATGTCTGGGCAATCTTTTCCCACATTTCTTGAGTAACCGCTTTTCTGCGTTCGTCTCATTTCGAATGCGTTTCCACTCACCCCTGTCTAATACCTGTCAAAAAAATCATTATTGTTTTTCTCTTCATATCTTCAAACACCTCTGATACTAATTCCAGTTACCTTATTGTTGTTTGTATCTAATTGATTAAAGTACCACTTAGCGATTTCTTCATCCCGAGTGGCATTATTTTCTTGCCTTAAGACACAAAAGTTGTTTGTTTATAAGGAAAACGTAATAATTTTGTTAGAAAATTATGCCATAATCTTTCGCTTTTTTATTCTCACCTTATATTGAATTGAGAGTATGAAGGATCCATTTTGGAAGACACAAACTGAAAGAACTGGGTGAGAAATTGTGTTTTTTTTTGCCCTTTGCAACCTAAAAATGTAAAGGAATCTCTGTATACGCAGCTGATTTTTAGTAGTAAGTAGTAAGAATTTACATTTGGATAATTTGAAAGAACTTAATCGAACCTTTCATAGGTTTCAAACTTCTGGAGCAATCTGGCACAGAATTTATTACAATTGTATTCGGAATTTGATGCCCAGAATCTTCTTCAACACACCAGCAATATTTTTTCCCTGCCATTCAAAATTCACACCACATTAGTTGATCCGCCTTAAATGCAACTTAGCTTGATTAATTTTCCCTGCATAATAAATAAGTTGGTCAGATTAGCAGGCTAGAAATCACCTTGGGCACATTGAGTTTTTTTATATCTACCCGTAGGGGTACATTCTGGTATGATTATTGATTCGTTGCGTGCTTGACTTCCAATTGCAGTTTGTCTCTCTGTCCAACAATTGGAAACTTCTGCAACTTCTTTATCCTTATGATCACTTGCTTTAATACTGTGTTCAAACGAGCCCACTAAAAAGGGTACAAAATTCATTTATTAGATTATTGGCATTCCTGATACCAAATTCTTTTGAATTAGTAAAGAAGCACGAAAGCCTAGCTACAGCTAAATGCCTCGTGTTACGTATTACATGAGATTATTGAAGAACCTCTATTAATCTCTGAGGAGAAATTCGTACGACAAAGTAGCAAAAGCCAAAGCTCTGTCCAAAAGAGTACTATGGAGGTACCCATCAAATTAATTAATATAATGAACTGGGAACAGATCGAGTTACAAGGATTTAGGACTACTACAAAACAATTACTTTGGTACCAAAAGCGTGTGCATAAGCAGAAGCATGAGTGCGATAGAAAGTTAGGAGTTGGAATAATGTATTTTGCATGTCGTGAATAATAATTACCTGAACTGAGAAGTTGAGATGGGTGCATAATACTTCTGGAAGTGCCTGAATCCACCAACGATTTGAATGTATCAAAGGGCACTAAAATGTGCAAATAAGCATAATAATATTCATATAGAGTTTGAACTAGAACACTGTAGTATACTATATAGTCTATAATAATCATGTCCTGGACACATCTGTGCGTATGAGATTAAAAAGTTTAAAAACCTACCCACATTCTACACAATAAATTAATAGCAGCCTAAATCTGATAAAGCATTAAACTTTAACACTGATGGTTAAAATTCGATTAGCTAGTGTATTATGAGTTTTCAGTTGTTGGTTAGTTAGTTAAATATAAGCAAGGCATACATTCCATGATGATGCAAATTGCATTTGCGAAAACTAAAAAGCCTTGTATTAATCTTGTAGAGAACTTCAAAACTGTAGCTTTTGTTTTAGTATTTGGCTGGAGATTACAACTACTGCAAAAAGAGCTGAAAACTACATACTCAAGCAAGCATATTTGATTCTGTGGTTCAACTCACATTTGTCTATGGAAGTCACTTGGAGACAACTAAGCCATTCGGTCTCGGTGATTTTACTATCTCCTTTGGCACAGTATCTTGCGAATGTTCGGGCACAACGGCGGGGCTTTATTTGTTGCTTCACCAATCGTTGAAAAATTTTAGTTTCATTTTTCTTAAGGAAAGTGTCACCATTTTTGTCTAACTGTTTGAACTTCCAAACTAACACGTCCTTATCACTAAAATTATCATCTGCGTAACCCAAATGGATTAATTCATTATATATTTTAAGGAAAAGCAAAACCGTTACTACAAAAGTTAATACATATACCTAATTTTAATAGTTTTTAGTTTAAAAATATACTCACCTCTACTACTAATACTACTTTTAGAATGATATGACTGAAAACGTTCATATTCTGAACGAAATGTCTTCATAAGGTTCTGGTTAAATCTGGACCTTTCCGAATGATTGCAAGCTGTAAAAAATAAACGTTTATTCATAAATTAGTCATATCACATTTACTATTTATTTCTGTACTATTGATCAGTGACATCAAAATCTAAAAACTAAAAATAAACTGTAAGCATTTTCAACATCACGCAATCTATATACCCAAAAATTGTTGATAGTTTCAGTTTCAAGCGTGAACAATAAGTTTCATCAACTTCACTAACCATATATGCTTACTTGTAAGTTTTTATTTCTTAACTTGTTAATCAGTTATTTAGAACCTTAATCTCCTAGCGTTCTTTTCTTCAAAATCTTAAATATAGTTTAAAAACATTCAAGCCTACTAACATTGTAGTGAGGATATCGATGCGCATGCTCTGTCAAAATCTTCTTACAAACAAACAAGAAATTTGCGGCAAAATTTAAAGTTCAAACTTCATCAATCATTCAATAATCACCTATGTAATGCCAGCCTGTCCGCTTGTCGTTATCGTCCCTTTCATCCTTCTGATTGATCAGATTTGTAAACAAAAACTCTATTTTCTGCTATCAGTGAATTACTGTTTTAATTTAGCTCACTTAACTGACTGAGCCAATGTTTCCATTCATCGTAAACTCACATAACCTACAACTTATTCTATATATTTTACTAACTAATTAACTTAGATGCTAATACTAATAATTGTAGAAAAAGTGAACGTACATTTTTTCTTCTTGAGCTTCTTGGACGGACTCCTTGTGGTGGTTGACCTAATCTTGAACTTGGAGCAATTAATACGTGGTCGGGTCTCCTTTGAAGACAATACAGAGCTGCCGGCAATGGGTCTCCCACTCCTGGTTACACACCAACATGACCTTGTGGCCGGATGACATTGGACGGAGGCATAGGAGCCATCCCTTCTACAGTCAGGAATGTATGTGTCCCTCACGGCAGTCAGTTGGGCGATACGAGTACTCTCTTTTCTCTCGTTGATACAACTCGTGGGCTCATCCTCCTGCGTCAAGCAGTCTGGGCAGTTTCTACTCGATAAGCTCTACTCGGTCAAAAAAAGGTGCCCAACAGACATACTCTTAAATGCTCCTTTTCAGTATAATGTATGTATTTGTGCAAAGTAAAACTATAACTAGCTTGATAACTTAGCTTATATGAAACTTTGCTTGCTGGCTATAGTTGCTCTCCCAATAATAAAAACGTCTTGCCCTTGTTGTTATCATAAGTATTATTATTGCCTTGTATGGCACATGTGCGAGTTTAGTGACAATTGCCGTTTTATTTATAACGTTTTTAAAGCGGTGACAAGAAACCGTTAGGTTTGGACCCCAGTATGCATGATGAAGGAAAAAATGCTCCGTATGGCCGGTGTTTAATGGCAAGTTTGAGACAAGAATGAAACTAAATATAATTTAGTAAAGTAAGATGTTGGCTTAAGCGTGTATTGCGTAGAACATGAAATTTGAACAAGATAGGAGTATATTAAAAGGAGTGTTTTCTCAAGTCCAAAGTCAGGAAGTATAAAGTGTTTTGTTAACTTGTACTTGTATACAAGCTAGCCAACTAAGAAGTTTATTATGTTGTACATGTTTACACGTCTGAGCTCTTAGGTCAGCTCAGAGGGCTCAAGATGTTGTATTGTGAAAGGGCTTCCCAAGAAAAAAATCATCATTGACAGAAAAGAAGTTCATATGAAAGTGAACAAAAGGGACGGTCGAAGGAACATGAAGTAGTGGAATGAGTGAATATTATACAGCCTCTCACGTGAATATCTATGGACACTTGGACCTACTTGAAGTTAAAAACTTGTAACTAACTAACCACTGGGTATGTTTATAACGCTACGACTGCTATCTACAATGCTATAGTCCGTCATATAATCCACTGGTATTTTCACCATGCACTCAAGCCTAGAAATACTATTACTATTGGAAGGGTATTCTTACAAACTCACATGTATGCAACACAACACCTTCCATTTTGGAGATGCCAGAATGTCTACCGAAACCAAATGGATAAAACTTGTATATCCTTTTAAGTACTATTTGGTGGGCTTAAAGGTTGTTAAATGGCTATATAGTAGTTAGTTCGGACTGATCCATTCACTGATAATAATACCCACCTTATTGAATTCTCAACTAGCTAACTCATAGAAAGCAACTCTCACACTTTGGACATGTACACTATTATTCCTAACAAGTTGTGAGTAGGTTGTGAATTTATAATATTAATTTATTTGTAATAGTTGAAGGGGATCTATAAAACTAATAGAATATTGGAGTGAGCTAGTTGTACCACATTATAGGAAGACCAAATTGGGAAAATTCGTATTAGCTTCCCTCGTGTGAGTCTAGTTGAGCATGACTAAGCCTCATTATTTCATTTTAATGGGTGGGAGGAGGTTCTTGTAACGAGCCCAGGTGTTAATTTACAAGTGCGGACAACCACGTGCACATATTTCTTTGGACAATTAAAATAAAGGGAAAATGCCGTGTGAATAGAATCTTGTTCTGTGTTGATTTATTGCACAAAAAAGTTGTGTACAATCATAATAGAGTTCATAAGACAAATAGCAATTCACATATCATAGTCATTAGTTTTCTTTTGGTGATATATTCCGGCAAAAGTGAATTGAATATTTATTCATCTTCTGAAAAAGTGGACTCGGTACCAAACTCTTATTACATATAAGCTACTAACTAACTATACTACAATTCATCATAAACCGGAAATGTGGTTTCTTTTGGCCGGAAATTCAACTTTACAATGGAACTAAAAATATAGAGTGAAGACACACATGACACATACTAACTACACCCTTATTATGCAGGTGAAATAGAGGGACGACAAACTCATTAAACTGTAAACTGTAGCATATACTGACTGGAGTGGACAAACTACTAATATTGATACACTACCGGAAAAGGATATGTGCCATTGCCATTATAAAAGTAAAGGTAACTACTACATTGTAAATTTTTTTCAATGTCATTATTTCAAAAACCGAACCCAAGATGCATCCTTATCAAAAATAAACATCTCATATCATCGATTCAAAGATTTTACAAAAACAGCAACAATATAAGTCAAGATATGCAATGCTTACAATAAGCAAGCCCTAAAAAACTGAATAAAACTGTGAGAAAACCAAAATGACATAAATCTTGGGAAGAAACCTTCACTTTTCCCTTTTTCACCCAAAAAGAATTCAATATCTGAGGAATTCAATTTATCCTATATTCCCCCAGGATTCTAATTTCCATTCGCAAGCCACATTTAGAATAGGGAAAGCTCAACAACCCACTACTAACACATATATACGCACAAGATGATAATGAAAGGCATTGAAAAGGCTGGAGGCAAAACAGGTGTTTCGGGTCGCACAGGTGTCAGTCGGGAATCAAGCAAGGGCTCTCCAGCTCCCATTATAGAAGGGCAAGTACCAAGTCAGAGATATGCCAGCAACGCAAGTCGCTGCTATGAAAAACATTTGAATCTGACATTTGAAACTTTATTGCTTCCTTTTATCCTTTCCATTCCTTATAATATGCTTGGTTATTTACTAACTAACTAACTATTAAAGATCTTTACTCCATATGAATTTTTGCTAACCATACAATAACAGATTTAGAAATTTAATTTCACATGTGGTATGAACATAGCGCTATAGGGAAAATGCGTGCATGGCACTTTTCTATGTAATTTTTAGTCATAGTTAGTTAGCTCTCGTATGATATGATTTTAGCAGCCAAAAGGGAATATCAAACTGCCATGCACTGACATGAAACATGATCTTGATTTGGTCTCACTGTCTGTTCTCAAGTACGGTTCCAAAAGTATAAGTAGTTGTTGTAATCCAGACTAGCTTGAGTCAGTTGAGAAAAAATTATGATTTCGAATAGCATTTAGTAAAGCAAAAAACTGATTGAATGAACTATATGATATGGAGATGGTACGAGTTTTATTTACAGGCAATTGTTCCAGCTATATAAGAATAAGCAAGTAAGTAAGTGTACAGTGACAAGAATGTTATCAGATTCCGGTTGTTTATATATACAACTTTGGGATTGAATTTCACCCGTAATAGTCATAATGATAGTTTTAATTGATGTATAACGAAATGAAACACTTGTAATCGTGCACCTAACTAACTTTAATGTGTCAAGTTTACTCGGAAAATGCTACTTCAAGTGGTTAGCATATAGCATTATATAGAGTTAGCTATGGAAAGTAGTGCACAGCATGAAATTTAGAAACATATATATTATGAATGGTCATTGACGCAAATAGATTTCTACCGCTAACTAGCCAAGGTAAGTTTTGAAATAAATCGATATGGAAATCCCCCATAAGCTCATATAGATGCTACGTGCTATGGACGAAAAACTGTTGATTAATTGCTCGTGAAGTGATAGGTTGTCAAAATTGGCCAACTGTAGGAAGGTGTTTAAGCATACCATCTCACATGTGAGATAACTAACCAACTAACAACTACACTATCTCCTCAAGTAGTAAGTAAGGAGTTAAACACTTTTTGCTTGCTCTTTATTTATTATTGATGAGAATTTCTTGTACACCCAAATACGTTGCACCCTTATTTCACATCTAAGAGGAGCACTATATAGATTCCTAACTAACTATAAATGAGAATGACTTCATCTGGTGAATAAAAAGCCAAGTGCACACCACGTAACATGCATGCTCTTGGACGGTACTAAGGTCTAGGGTCAAAAACTTATCTATCTCATCCTGTACGCAAAGAGACTTTGCTATTGGTTTCCCATATCCATATAAATTCTCAAATCCATCAAATTCCTTGATAGACATAAGTAAAATTCCTTATCCTCGCTGGCGATAAAACATAAAAATGCCAATATTCCTTTCGTATCAACTATCTAAATAAGTAAGTAACTAACTAACTAACTATTCAATTTGCTAGTTTAGTTGAAAAATTACCCTTTTATTCCTGTGAGATTCCCGGATCCAAGATTTCCTCTCCACGTACGGTATTGACAAGCTGAGACACTCCATAGTAAACAGAGATGTGACCATAACTAATGTGATCAAGTTCATTCTCACCACAAGATAGGGACTCCCCAAAACACTATCGTGTGTTCTTTTCCTTCCAAAATCCTGTTTGGAAAGGAATCAGCAACAAGTCAACAAGGATGACACAAAAAATTTGAAAACATTTAAATCTTCACGTGTCAATCCATTAGTTAGTCATTCAGTGAGCACCTATCATAAGTTAATATAATACTATTTATACTATTTCACTTTCCCATTCATTCCAAAGCGTTGTCAGCAAAAAAAAAGTATCTCACGAGCTCAAAAAAACTTCACTTCATTTTCTCTCAACATCCGCTCTCCATCCAATAAACTTTAACTGACCATTTAATTTCTAGACACATTATTAATTTTGTTGTCAAAGTAGTTTGTTTAAGATCTAAATTAACCAACTATCTAACTAATGTAAAAACCGGTGTGTTTCTCGGAGCAAATTGAATTCTTTCGTTAGTTACTACAATCTGGAATCTGGACGGTATCATTTTTTCAACACAATGAACACAACTTTTCACAAATCTATTCTTTTCCATCCTCAAGAACCTATGCACTATTCATTTTTTTTGGTGGAATGCACACCTTTGTGGTACAAAAGCTGAAACTGTACTGACTAATCCAGTGCACAAAATCCCTTGTAATATTTCGTTCCATACAGCGTCAAGTCACTTGTTTCGTGCTTACTTATGCTTGGGCTCTGTAGTTTGTTAGTTAGTTAGCTGGTAAGTTAGTATAATTTCTTGTGTGCGTAAAGTGTGTGTTGTGTAGGTGTTTCATATGTATATGTTTGTGATACTTTTTCCTACTTACTAACTACTCGTTCCTTTGGGCTTTTGGTTTGCCTCAAGTACTAACTAACTAACTAACTATAAAGATTGGGATTGTGTGAATGGTAGTATCAACCGCTTCTCAGACTTTTCTTTTAACCCTCCATTATTATGATGGCTCTGGAAGTAATGGTGGAGCACACAAATAGTGTTGTAGGGTGAGCACAGTATTTTAACTAACACTGGGTTCCACGGTTCCACCAAATCAGTCAGGATTCAGGACCGCTAATGTATAACAAGTGTTGATAGCTGGCTACAAGATACGTGAGGTCGCTCAATTATGTTATCACAACTAACTAACTATAGGGTATTTCCTTGGAATCCATCCTGTACTTTTCATGGCTAGCATATTGGTTGAAAAGTGAAAAAATATCATTTTTTCCGGTGTATTAGATATAAGTTCATCTATTTAAATTGTTCCAGCAGCAATGCGGATGCAGGTAGTTAGTTAAGATAGTCCTGAAACAGCACGTGCAAACGTTTTGGTCTGACTGTGACATCATATTGTGTACACCAGATTGAAGCGTCAAGTAGTAGTGGACTCTGCTTGGTGATTAAATATTTTCCTAAATTCTTATGTTAATGGCAAAACAGGTTGATTATAATGCATCCATTACATAGGACAAAATATTTATTTGCATTTACGTGAAAATCATTAGCCGCGGACGGACTGTGAGATAAACAGTGGATAGCGAATGATAAGGAAACGTGTGGGCGCTTTATCACCGGAAATCATAAAGGATTCGAATTCCTTTAATGCAGTATAATGCTCAATCAATGATCGTAGTACTACGAAGTATGCATTTAATGGAAAGAATGCACTTTATATTATATGACTGCAGAGCAGATACGAAAATATGTTGTATGCATGAATATCAAATGTGTGAACGGCTTTATTTGCACATTTGAAATTTAAGTAAAAATCAACACTTGTTTTGAAATAATGCTAAATTGTAATTTTTTTACAGTTTTCCATGAAAGTAAAAACCGTAACTTGTCCGTCAATGAGATTCAATTCAATTTTTCTTTACTTTCGTACTGTTGTTTAAAGTATAAGATTAGTCAAGCCCGTGGCTCCAGTAATATGCAACGCAATCGCATAATCATAGTTTGAAACAACAAATGATGTTTGGGAGACCAGAAGTACATCTACTCACAGGCTATAGAATAGAAAGGTCATTTTTGTTAGAATAGGTCACCGGAAAGTTCAATACTGTAACTTACATAATCATGCACCAAAAATTAGGTAGCTTGTCTTGTTTCTTTCTTCATGATTATTATTGCATCAATTAAATCAATAAGCTCAAAGCGAACTTATAGTAATCCCACTTGTGAAGTAATAACCTCGACGAGATACCTTAAGTTAACTTCATCGGCAAACAACAAATTCAACTGATCAATAAACTCATTTCGTTCACCATGATAGTCCAAGATCAAAGTACTTGAATTGTAAATGTAGCAATCGGCGGTTACGCCCCCTCTATTGTACTAGCTGAGTAAGCTGAGTTAAAAATTCAAAATTTTGATTTTTGGCCAATTTAAACATTGTTGAGCATAGTTTTACACGTATGAGAGGTTGCAAAATTGTTATGTGATTCCTTCATGCATTCAGTGGGGGTTCTTTGCATAGCAAAAGTTACTGGCATAGTAATACTTTCAGTGTTTCAGTAAATGATCAAGTCCAAGACTTAATCATGTGAAGAAATTGGATTCAGTACAATTTTTAAGATATCGCATAAATAGGTACTAAACTATTCTGCTATATTTTGATTTGTTTTATTACTTTATAAGTATGAGTAATAAAAACCTACTGTAGTTAAGTTAAAACTACTATAAGTAACGCATTACGTAGAAAACAGTTGTAACAAATGAATCAATTGATTGAAACAATGTACAGCTAAGAAGATTGTACAAAATCTTTGGCAAATAACCCAGCAAGGCTACAACAAAATAATCTATAATCTATAACGTCGATGCCTCCTTGCGATTCCTATTCCGTTATATATTAATTGTAAAGCTGCCGTTAAGATGTTGTGTCACTAGTTCTCTCACTAATTTTATCAATTAATTTACTTTTCCAGACCGTTTCATCGACTTCTTTTGCCCATGGTGGTACAGCATCCACCGGTAGAGAAATTTTCTTCATCGCAGATTTTATAACATCTACTTTGTCTTCTGTTAATGAGATTTCTCTTCCTCTACATGGAGTTGGATTCATAGGTCTCTGTAAACACACAAAAATAAAGGTCATGATTATCATAATCTCAAAATAATTTCAATGTGGAACACGTCAAATTAATTTTTCGTACTCGTCTAGGCTAATTATACCTCAGCTAACTCGTTTGACAATTCTTGGGGATCCTCAGGAGTAGCCAAACCATTTTCTGCATCTAAAACTGAAGATTCAGGAACTTCTCCTTCGTCCTCATACGTAGACGGTGCAAAAGGAATTAGAACTCGGTAGCGACCTCTTTGTGTTTGCTCATGTCTTGAATCCTCCCCTTCACCAGTACCAGCACCATTTGGTTCACCCAATTCCTCATCAGAGGAGAACTCTGAATCCTCATTGGAGAAATCTAGTTCGTGAGGTCCATCGGGTTGTAATTCCCAATCTTCATCATCACTTTCAGACCCGTGGACAGTGGCAAATGCTGCTGGGGGAGGAATTTCACCATTTTCTACGTCATCTACACTTCTCATGTCTTCTTCTTTCGGAGGATCTGGGGCCATTTTAAACATCCAATTTCAGTTCATAATTCCTAAAAAACGATAAGAATATTCAAGGGATAAATAAACGGGAAATTTTGTATCGCTTGATCAACTCTTTAATATCAAACGTAACAGTTTTAATCCGCGCATGATATATCAACACAACACAGATATGTATCACTGCCCCTGCCTGCATGACTGACTGCTATAAACTGTAGTCAATACTTGTAGTAATGTGATCAGCAATTTCAAGGTTCTACAGCAATGGTGCCATTTTATGAATTCTTATTAGTAGTAGCTATAAGTCGTTTTCTGGAAGTTAGTTAAACTTTTTAAACATTTTACTACCAACCTCCCCTGCTCCTGGTTAAATTTAATTTAAACTAGACTAGAAACGTAAGTAACCAACATATTTTAAGTTAGTTACATCCAAATTATTTCAACAAAAACTCCCTATAGCTTTGCCTCCACGTCAAACAACTACAGTTTTGGTGCGACAAGTAAATGTCTACTAACGGAAAATATCTTGGAAAGGTCGTGAAGCTGTAAATGCTTGGAATTCATCAAATTTGAAATCATGCTGTTATCACTACTACTACAATAGTTAATTTTAGGTTAAAAATATATTGCAGAGATTATGATATAGTTTTAATTCATTTACCTTGTTTAATCGAAGCCAAGTTAGCCAAGTAACAGTCAAACTCTCTGAATCAAAAGGCCTCCTGGTCAAAAACCTTATTTAACATATCCAATTTACGAGTGCCGTTCCCATTTAATGATTGCTTTTCTAAACTTTTTGAACAAGTGTGAAAACTACCCTTTGTACTCTATGCTTTGAGAACGAGTACTACTCGCATCAGCACAGCAGCCTTGGGAAACAAAGAAATTGAGAAAGGTGTTTTGAAAGCATATTGCTTTGTTATATAGTGTATAGATATCAATTTATTTTTATTCTACACTTGAAAGACAATATTAGATGAACTAAACAACAGAACTGATTGGATGTGAACATAAAAAATCAATTTTGCTAAATAATATTAAATAAGAAATGTTAATTTTCCTAATTAA
>Ga0210040_10003324_pt1 | contig 21850 bp, 25 predicted proteins | sample CryGeyCG12114_NA_FD_185462 | JGI IMG/M metagenome (GOLD analysis project Ga0210040, IMG submission 185462) | Groundwater microbial communities from aquifer - Crystal Geyser CG19_WC_8/21/14_NA (SPAdes) (version 2) | ecosystem: Environmental > Aquatic > Deep subsurface > Groundwater | place: USA...
TGCAGGATCTCAGCTCCGCCACAGCGCCAGCACAATTGTAGTAAAGTTGGCAGTCCGTCTCGTGTGCATGTTTTTTGTGGTCCAAGCAAAGGAATTTGCTAGATTGTACGGATTCCGATGCTGAATACTCAAACGGGAACAAAGATTATTTAGGGATTGACGAAATCTCACTATTATTCAATAATTATCCTTACCTGTGCCTGAGATCATAATGCTGAGGGCCGCTAGTATTATCAGACAAGATTCGAATTGCTTATCCTTCATGTCGGACGTGGAATTCGTATATAAATTGATCTCTGCTGTATAGTTTTGAGTGACTCCCAATTAATTTGTTATCTCTACCAACTCACTAATTGCAATCATGATTAATTGAGCATTGAGTTGTTTTTATTTCCATTTGAATTGGTCAGTGGCGCAGCGTGTCGGACTCTTTATATAAATATTTGTTCAATTAAATGAATGGCTGGTCCCATGCAGGTGTTTCCTTATTAACGAGTACCGTCGGATTATCGAGTATAGGTTAGATGTAAATACTAATTCGCATATCATGATTCATGTCGCTATCATATGGCTAATAAGATGATCCTTATAGTTTTGTATGGATTTGCTTTTCTTATTTACTATATTATACATTATTATGCAATAATACAATGGACAGAACGAATGTGCATTTGTATTCAATGATTTCCCATGCATCTATTTACTCGAATCATCAATTATTAGTAAATATAGAATACACTGCTCAAAACGAATAATTATGACAGATTCACTGACTGACTGACTGTGAAAGAGTGAAGTTATTCACTTCCTCGTCATATCCACAGCATGCATGCTAACTGCTAAATAATGCTGTAGCTGTAGTTGCTAATAGTTAGTTAGCGATGACGAGTAGCGGATGTTCAATTCTCAATCATACAAAAAGCAATGCACACAAAATATTAGCACGAAAGGAAATATCTGTCTGGTTGAGCAAACGAATGAGCTTGATGCCAACCAACTATCAACTAACTAAGTTGACAAATTCAAATAACGGGATGGTCCTTTTTTTTTGGTCTACTACACCATTTAAACCGTTTACTAAAATTTGTTTGGAGCATCACAATTTAAAGCTAACTGAATCTCTGCGCATTTATGCTAGTTTAATCACCTTTATTTATATGCACAGCTCAAAAATAAAAGTTTGCATGCAAATGGGTGACTACAGCTACAGATGCACGATAAACCCTAAGGAAGTAAATTTACAAGGAAGCATTACGATGTGATTAAAACTGGTACTACGTGATAGCTAATAGCATACGCCAAAAGAATGCTGTTCCTAACTATTCCGCAGAATTAGTAGTACACAGACAAAAACTGGTGGGCTGGGACTATGCATCTGCAATTCCCAAAGGTAATAACAATATATACATTTTTTGCCTGCTGTAAACAAGGAGCACAACTCTGTAGTGATGGCCACAGCCAACAAACGGGATTTTCATGAAAATCCATTTACAAAGATCATCTCATGCCTAGCAGCTATCACTATAGATGCTAGTCGTCACGAAAGAATACTATAACTAGAAGAAGATATAGTGGCCTACTAACCAAACCAGGTTAATGTCACGTCACGGCTGCTTGCCAAATCCAATAGGATATGCCAATGTGACTATCTACCGCATGTACCATGTGTCCATTATATTCACCACCGCAGTGTTGACAAAACCAATCCTTATTGAATTTTTTGGAAAAGGTGAGAACTTTGATGAGAATGTTGGGGTCTTTCTAAAAAAATTCATCAAATGGGGATTATTTAGTATAAGCAAGCTAATGTGATTAGTGATTATGCGGCAGCCAACCATTATATACATAGGATCCAATAGACATGGCCTGAAAGTGAACACACCAACTTATACTATAAGAAACTAACTAAGAAACTAGCCCATAGGTAGAAGAAAAGGGGTGATGAGCTACATAGTAGATTTGACTAACGGTTTTGGCCATCTTCACAAGTATTCCCATCCCATTCCCCATGCAATGCAATGCAGGTACAGTGGGGTATACCCCAGTGTACAGTGTACCGGCTGTGGTGCACACAAACTGCTTCCTCTAGCTGGCTCTACTAACAAGCTGCAGTGCATGCATGGTAAAGTGGAGCTCGTCTTCATTTTTTGGCCAACCAACTAACCAACTATAACAAGATCAGTGAGTCAGTCAGTCAGTTTTGAGATGCAAGGGTGAGTGGAGTGGGTAAATAATAATTAGCTCAAAAGATGGGGAGTTTGAAGGGTGCCCCTATGTCGTGTTAGTGTTGTACACGACCACAAGTGAGTGAGTGAGTGAGCAGTCCAGTCCTCATAATGGAGGAAGCCACAGGGATCATGTACGTGGAGACAGTGCTCTTTGCATTCTGTGGCCTGGTCCTGTCTTTCGCCCTGTTGTTTGCAGGCTGCTGGTGTTTTGTCACTTGCTCCTTCTTTTGTGTGAAGGTGCTCTACCGGAGGACTCTGCTTGTCAATGTCAATGGCAACATGTTGTCCATGTTGTCTTTCCGGGATGTCCATGACCAGTGAGTCCCACTTTTTTATTCCACCTATTTTTCAAGTCAGTTATTTTGGATACCACCACATTGTGGGGAAATGTTAGGACTTGGAAGTACCCACTTAAACTGGTTGGGTGTTTCAATTTTTTTCAATTCTAGTGCAGGGTATGTACTGTACTGTGTATTTTAGCATTTATATAGCCAGTAGTCAGCCACTGATTGTGTTGGGCATATGGAAAAAATAAACATTTTATTTGTTTTACTAACCTCTACCCAGTAAGAATTCAGAAGAAAATCTATTATTTTCTTTCCTTAATTCATTCATAGTCCATCCACTCCACATGGAAAATCAGTAGCTTTTATTCAATTTGCCTAACATGGGGGTAAAGTTCAATAAGGCTGTGGGCGACCTCTTCGCAATAAAAGGAAAACTTTTACGGCAAAACTATAAGGTGTGTACACAGGAATCGCTAATCGCTATATCTTAATTACTCCTGGAGTCCTAGACCATAAATCATGCACGAGTTGTACATGAAGCCACTTTGTGGAGAACGATATAGAAATATATAACTATAGAGGATGTGAATTTTGGTTTCCAGTGAGAACTTTTCCCATGCCAATGTAAACCGTATAATTAGTTGATAGGCATGAGCTATTGTTGTTGATAAATAGATGCACCTTATTGATTTCCAGTGTAATCAGTTCCAGTATCTTTGTAGAGCTGACAGACCGCAGTATGTAATGTGTGAAGTGTGAACAATCTCGGGAACTTCTCATCTCTCTCCAGCCAATTAGCTATTCCCCGAATTCCCCAACACTGCAGATATTTTAGCCCATTATTATTAAGAAAGAAATATTCCCATTGCATTGAAAAATGCATAGGCTAACAAAAAGTAACTGCGGCCATCGGCCATGACCATTCATATATATGCAAGGTCATCCTGAATGAATGTGGTTGAGAAATTTCTGCAATGAGTTTGAGAGCAGTTTTTTCATTAGTGATCATTTTTTCCTTGTACTTAGGGATGGAGAGGAAGACTTGGAGTCTGGCAGCGGGGGCCGTCGCCGACCACACGAGCATAAAAAGCGAGGGAAGGAGCCTCCGCCGTGTTATGATGCCCCGCCAGACTACAATGCACTGTTCCCAGCACAACATAAAAGCGCCATCCACCTGTCCCAAGAAAATGAGCCCCCATTATAGCATTAGTGTGGCCATCGATAAATGTACACATAATGTACAGTTGGGCCTGATCTCCTGTATAAATGTTAGTCTAGTTAGTAGTAACAAATGTAATGTCTGTTCTACATCCATAATTATAGTTAGTTATAAAGAGCAAAAGTCATTATGTGTGTAACTACATAGTGTTTTTATTATCTAGCAATGCAATCAATCTGAATTATGGATTGTATACACATTTTTAAGTCGATGATAATAAATTGATTTGATAAATTATTAACATTCTTTACTAGAGCAAACATTTTTATGAGCCAGTGGAGATGCTCATGACTGATGTCTAGTTCATATAGATGTTCGATTGTCCATATAACGGTAAAGGAGCAGAAATTTTTCAGTTCCTCCATCTCATTGTGGTTGCGTGACTCAAAGTAGACTCAACTTCTGCATGGCTACATCCCGTGGGTGGCACTGGGCTGTCTGCATTCCAGTTCAAACACAGGGCAGGACTTGCTGTTCCTGAGCATCCATCCTAGTGTACGAGTCCGGATAAGAGTGCAAGCTGGAGATGCGTGAACCGGAAGTCATGCCATTTGTTGCTGTGATTCTCTTTGCCAGTACTTATTTGGGAGAAGATCTCCCGTCTCTGAAGTCTCCACTAGTCATTTTTGGCCACTGTCTACTACTGGGGAGCGCAATGTGGCCACTTCTTAAGCAAACTATAGCAAACGAAATGCATACAAAATGTACATGGTTTGCTATGATGTCCTTCCAATTACACAGGAAGCTGTAACGCTCACAGGTTTCGACTGGATGAATTGGCAATGTTGGCACATGAGAAGGGCCAGTCCATATATTTCAGAATTTCAGATGCTCCTCCAGCATGAGCACCGGCCACCCACTGCGGATGAACAGCTCAGAAACAAGGTGTCAACTATATCCACTCACAATGAGGGGCTTTAGGTGGGTGGCGGAGTTGAAAAATGAGAAATAGCTTAAAATGATTCGGAGAGTGCCTACAACAATCCCTTAAAATATTACTTCCCCATGCTCAAGTATACATACGCCACGGTTGATCAAACAAATTTTGGAAATCGAGAATCAATTTTCGATTTTTCTTATGGAAAATAACATGGGGAAAATCTCGAAATTAAGGGGACCGACCCCCTTACCGTTTTTTCGATTTTGGCGACACGTGTATTTAGATGCATGTAAAAAAATACACTTTTTTTGATCCTGTGAGAGTTAGCGGCCGTATGGGGATCTAATATTTTTTGGGGTTCTTTTTGAAGTACTCAAGCTTACTACGATACTAAGTACTAAGCTATACTACGATGTACAACTCCGCCACCCAATTTCGGCATCTCATTGTCAGATTTCCTTCTCTCCATGTCAAATCACACATTATCATGTGATGCTCACAATCTGGCATCTATCCAGCTAAAGTGTGATTCCAAAAACGGCACTTACACGTAAAATAAAAAGCAGTTTTGGAATCCAAACTGAATGTCTATTTTCATTTTCGAACCAAATACAAAAAATTAGTATTAGTAGAGGCAAAACTTATATATAAAGCAAGTATACAGCACTATACATTTTACATGCCTGGCGGGGAATAAGTTCTCCTGTTTCGAGCTCGCAGTCAACACCTCTATACACCATACATACAGCACATTGCAGATGATGAACATTGAATAGCAGCTCCAAAAACTCCTTATCTGCCGGAATTTCCCTTCACATGAACATTTTTTGTGCACAAAAAAAATCACAACAAACGGAGACTACACAAATGAAAATGATATATATACGCTAATTAACTAACTAAGTAAGTTCTATCATATGGTGGAGCAAAACTGCAGAGAATATAATAATGCTTTAACTTATTTCCCATTTCACATTGAGTTTGCCGTCTAGAAAGAAACAATAGTTAATACCTAGTATGTGTAGTTAACAGTGGTAGCCTTCTAACGAACTAACTACAACTAACTATAGAATCCAAGGACACAAGTTTGTCAACCATGCGTGAAACTATAATGTATTAACTGACGGCTCATTCTGCAAACACTAGTTAGCTGGTTAGTTAGTTAGTAAGTAACAAGTAGAAGTAACTAAAGCCAAAAGTGCATGTTTTCTACCCAAAATGGAGACCATTGTCTTTGAAGCTATATCCATAGCCAGCGAGTCCATATCGCTGTACACGATATCTTTAGTAGAATCTTCCCCAAAACGTCAGATAGTTACAACAAGTAGGAACAAAGTTTTAGCTCACTTTGGAAGGACATGGAAAACAATGGGAAAGATGCTTTTTAATCTGTATAGTCATTTATTAATTGCGTTGTTTGGATAGCCAAATAGCCATAATATTTATTCTCATTAGTTAGTTTTTGATGGGCTCACACAAACCATATGGACCACTACGAAATACCAATTAGTAGTAAATGCATGTGAACTAGCCGCAGTGTGTGGAAACAGAAAATGAAAAATCGGTTCAAATAGCCAGATACACTTAGTTAGTATAGTTAGTTGAGGTGGACAGTGCGGGGCAATGGAAGACACTGTTGGGACAGTCGTTGTGATTGGCGCACTCGGGATGATGATTTGTGTGAGTTCGTTCGTCTTCTGCAGTCTCCCATGTTGTTCCAACACATTGGCCAAGATCCGCAACTTGGCTGTCTTCTTCACCAAAAGTCGATCCCGTGTTCACAGTGATTCTTCTTCTTCTTCTTCTGGGATGACCATATTGGATCCAGAACCAACTACCGCCCCGCCGGGCTCCTTCCTAGTCCAGTCTAGCGATCCTCCAGTGGGGGGCAGGACTAGAATTCTCCGAGTTTTCGCTCTCACTTCCAGCCCAATGTTGTCTACAACGGAACCTGCTCCTACTAGGTGGACCCTGGGAGCAGGTCATGACGTGTTGTACTTGGAGGAGCCACCCCCTTCATACAGCTCCCTTTTCCCACAGTCTACGTCCTCACGGGAAGTGGACGTGTAAAAACCGATCGGGACAAAACTTTTTTAGCCTTGTCCTTGTCCACCTATATAATGTATAAATAATAAGTTGCTCCATCCTGAGATATGGGGAGTAAGTGCTCAAGTGGGAGTAAATATTTGTTGACTATGTGTATGATTCATAATATGTTATGATTCATGTTAGTTAGTACGTGCAGTGACAGTGATTACATATAAGGCATAGCGAAATGAAGACTAGTGTGTTTGAGGATATGAGATGGATGACCTTAGTTTTTGGATTTCTGGATTCGGTACACATGATAAGGAGGAAAAGCGCAATGATATGATGATTGCGTATTATTTGGGATGGCAGAAGGTAAGGGATTTATCTGTGTCTGTACTTTGGAGCATGCAATTGCAGTAGCACCTCTGTATGCTCTCTCAAGGTAAACTCACTCGTTCTTGAAACTATACATATATATATGCTGGTTGGTGCTGCGGTGCTCATTCCTTATGGTGGCCTAAACAGTTCATTCCGTGTGTGAAACGGGACCATTCAAATTCCACAATGGCACATAATTAGTTATTAATTATTGTTGCGAAAATGTTAGTACAATCATGGAACTTTTACCTAGCATTGTCAGCCACTGGAGCCCTGGTTTTTGTAAGTCAAATATACTAAAGTGGGATCACTGCATGGGATATGGAATTTCGCAGTTTCAATGTTTTTTAAATGAATTTTCAGGTGATGTTCTTTTGCTTTGTGTACCAAAGGTCCAAATGGATCAAAGAACAGGAACCGCCAACTAGGAATGCCCAGACCATTCCAAATGAGACCACTATTCAATCCAGACTGTAATACTATCAATCAAGAGCTAAACGAAATATGTTCACAGCAGATCACTGTATCTAGTCAACCCGGCTGGCCACACATGATATAATAATAAAGTCTACAATCAAATGTGACGCGTCTATAAATTATTTATTTATTCCTGTCCACTCCAAGACACTATAATATTTGGTAATACTTGAATTTGAATGCGTCCACAGTCCACATCCTACAATCACATGCAAAGCAAGAATTATTCAATCATTGTCTTCATAATAATTATATGTACTTATACTATGCACTGAAAAAGGAGTTGATAAACTCGTTAGTCAAAAACTCTAGATAGCTCTTATGATTTTTGAGCCTTTTTTCGTCCTACACATTTTAGAGCGGCAAGTGCGTTGTTGAATATAGTTATAGTTGTAGTCATAATAAATTATTCGAAACAGGGGCCAGGGAACATGGGAAGATCTGTCCTCGTCCTTTTGACACATCCGTATATCATCTCCGAGGTGCCCTTTTGGCTCCTCCAGGGGGCTTTGGTTTGTTGAACTTGAGTTTCTGCAAAGTTTTGGTGGGATGAAGTTCCTCCCTCAAGTTGTCTACACTCAACTCCTGGCCCGAGTCGATTTCCAACTTTTTGTCAATCACAGCACCCACTTGGTTCTCCAACATGCTCAGGAAGGGGTTTTTGCAACTAGAGTACAACATACGTTCTCGTATACTGCAGCCACCACAGCCGGGCATGGAATAGGCAAAGACCACGGGACTTGTGTAGTCCCCTTCGTAGTCATGGGCAAACCGAAAAATATGATAGCGTGGCTCATCCTCGGGTACCAGGCTTTCCAATCGCCCCCGATCATCCAGAGATCCCACTGTGCAATCCAAAACAAGGATCGATAAAAAACTAAATATTTCGGATATTCAAAACCAATGCTAATGATTTTTATAGCGGACCTGTCAAGTCCAGCAGAATCTCCTCGTTGGCCAAATCAATTTTGAATCTCACATAGTCCAACTTGCCCTTTAGGAACTCTGTGCACGCCTTGTGCGCATCTGGATGGATGGGGAAAGCTACCCCCTGCAAAGTCTGAAATTTCGTGTCGATCCCAATATCAGAATGCGTCTCTGTTTTCTTGAGCAAAGCCAGTTCCGCTTCGGCCAAAGTCAAGGGCACATTTGTGAGGTCCTCCTTGTCCCTCTTTTGTCTACCACAACCCAAGACAACATTTTATATTCAGAAGCTCACACCACAGCGATTGTAAATACGTCCAGTACATCTTTTATAAAACTAACATACCTCAAATAGCCTTCGTAGGTGGCTTCCGCCAGAGTGGAGGCAAAGACATCTTCACTGATTTGGCCAGCACCAAACTCGTTCTTCAAAGTGGCCTTGGTGGACGCATAGAGCATTTTTTGTCGGACAGGACTCGTGTCCGGAGACCAAGTGAGGAGCATCCACAGGAAATTCCCATTCTCCCCTTCCTGTTTGTCCAGTCGGATGAGCAGATACACGGGCTGTTTGGGACTCAGCAACCCCTGCTCATTGTGAACATACTTTCGGTAGTCCTCAGCCCAGGAGCTCTCCACAGCGTAACTCTCCCTCAAAGTCAGGGCTTCATTCTCAATGCTCACCGCAATGATCCGGATGTCATTCTTTTGACGGCAACGGCCAAAGAATGACCGCAGCTCCTCACTCGCCTGGATTCCAGTTTGGTGCGACATTGGATCAAGTAACTGCACAGGTGGGATCTAACATTAAGTTTTAATATCACAGTTAGTTAATTGTTTTGCCAAAAAGTAGTTGTACTGACTTTTCGTTTCGTGATATTGTGGTTATTGTATGACTCTAAATGAATGATTTAAAAGTTATGCGCCGTTTTCAGAGCTACCCATAGAAAGTGTGTGCATCTGTCCATTCAAATTGTCATTGTTGTCAATGTGTGGAAAATGGAAAACAAATGTAAAACGAATTAGGGGAACCAATGACCTATAATTCTACACAATAATATAGAATGAGCTGTCCACCATTTCACTTGCTTTGCATGTTTGAAGCTGTCCACATGTGTGAAGATTTTGGCAAAATATCTAGAGTGTGCTATTGTCGTTCGAAATGGAAGAAATGGAAAATTTTTCAGCCACTCCGATTGCGGAGGATCCTGAAATTTCTGTACGGGATCGGAAGAGACTTGTTGGAGAATCGGGAGTCATCCTCGTCGAGTTAGAAAGTTCTTCTGAACAAGAATCCTCCGGGTCCAATTACAGCAGTGAGGCCAGCAGTATCGGAGAGGAGGAGAGTGACCAAGATATTTTCGACCCAGAATATTGCTCGAGTAGCGTGCGGAAACGACGCGGGCGAAAACTTAAAACGGTTATCCCTGCTCACGTTTCGGTCATCTCCTCAGGTATACACTTCATAGAAGTAGATTACTATATAACTTATACAGTTGGCTAGCCAGCTGATAATTGAGTGCAAGCAAACATTATTTTTTACCTCTTAAATTTTCACAGGAGAAAGTACCAGGTACAAATGTACCATATGCAAAAGTGAATTTAAAACTTTCTATCATGTTAACTACCACCGGCATTGTGACCAAAAAATTTCCGACCAAGAATATTGCTCGGGTCGCGTGCGGAAACGCGGGCCAAGAGCTACAACGGTTGTTCCTGCTCACGTTTCCGTCATTTCGTCAGGTATACTTAAACAATTGGCTAGCTAGCTGCTAATTGTGTGCAAGTAAATATTATTTAGCTGTTCAATTTTGACAGGGGAGAGCACCAGGTACAAATGCACCATATGCAAAAGTGAATTTAAAACTTTCTATCATGTTAACTACCACCGGTATTGTGATCCAAATATTCCCCGACCCATTGAATGCTCGGGTCGCGGAAACGCGGCGGTCGGGCGGAAACGCGGTTCAAAAGTTAGAACGGTTGTCCCTGCTCACGTTTCCGTCTTTTTCTCAGGTACTTATTAGCTAGTCAGTTATTTATAATTGGGTGCAAGCAAACATTATTTAGCTAATTAATTTGGACAGGGGAGAGCGCCAGGTACAAATGCACCATATGCAAAAGTGAATTTAAAACTTTCTATCATGTTAACTACCACCGGTATTGTGATCCAAATATTCCCCGACCCATTAAATGTCCGGAATGTTCCAGATCATTCATACGGAAGTGGGATCTGGAACGTCACGCAGAACGGGAACACTGCAACAACAGTACAAACATAACTTATTGAGGGAGGGAGGGTTTATTATACAATCACAATAAGGGTACACCCGATGCCGTGTAAACTCGTACATTTCTACGTGCGTAAATCTTCCAGCCAATCAGAGCAGACTTTCAACTTCTCCTTACTGATCTGATTGGCTGGAAGATTTACGCACGTAGAAATGTACGAGTTTACATGGCATCGGGTGTACCCTTATTGTGTGAGCTAGTTATAGTGTAGATATTTATATGAGTGTTATGCTGTCAAATACTTCAGAAGAGGAGAGTGGCAGGACTCCCGTTCGACGGCAATGTCAACTATGTGCCAAATGGTTCCGGGACAATTTCGCTCTCCGACGCCACTTGGCCGCTCATGCCAGTACGTGGCTCGCTATATATAACGGCACTGCATAGTTATTATATGCCACCAACTAATAACATCTGCAATTATTTCCATCTTCAGGAAAAGGTGGCTGTCAATGTGAAAAATGCAAACGCCGTTTTAGAGATCCCGCAGCTCTGAAAGAGCATCGAAATCAGTGCACAGGGATAAAGAAACTTCCAGGTTTCGTACAAAATCATTTATTTCATCAAAAAAGTGTATAAAATTAACAAAATTTGCTTTGCAGCTGAAATTAAGGAGAAGAAGCTGGCGCGACGGGAGTTCCTGCCCTCCCGTCAATGTAATATTTGCAAAAAGACGTTCTCCAGACCGTCCCATAGACGTCGCCACATGGAAACTGTACATGGGATCCAGGTTGCCCCCATTTCAAGGAATTCCAATCCACATAGTCCATCTATCCCCACTGTGAGTTGGGTTACTATTATTATGGAACTACGATATAGTCCGCTTATGTATTGTTCCATTCACCCTATTCTTTATGGGATATCTGCTGTTCTGTGCTCACTGTACTAACTCCTAATGTAGGGATCGTCTGAGGAGTGCATTTCCCTGGCCACAACTACCGAAATTCCTGCAGAATGCGATGACCTTGACCGAACAGTGTTACTTGAGGACCAGGACATTTCTCCTTCCTCGGTCAATCCCTATATAACTAACCATAACTTTTTCATTCATTTTCGTTCCAACTAACTTATGTTATGGTATAGTGGTGTGCTCTCTGTGTTGTAGACACCCACTGAATCCATATTGCTCACAAAGTTTGATAGCAGTGAGGACCGGAATAAGGCTTCAGAAAGTATTAGCAACCAACCTGTGGAGTTCATGCCATCAATTAGTGTGAGTGCCAATAAAATAGCTTTAGAGGAGCCATATGCAGCCCTTCAGTGCCTTTTGAAGAAGCAAATCCAACATGATATGGACTCCAGTGGCTACATAATTGTGCTATATTTACAGAGATCCACTGGGATGGCTAACAAAGTAATTTCCACTGAGTCTGAGGATTTGATCTTGAAGTTTGTTTCCCCTTCACCGTATTCCCGGAGCCATCAACAGGAGGGGTCGGATGTAAGGGAGTATGGTGCCGGCAATGAGATGGGGAGCATACTGGATGCCACCATTTTAGTACATGAGGATAGTATGGACAGGGAAGAAGAAGACCCGGGTTTCATGACAGATGATGATGATTAGGATTGTGAAGGATTCAAGAGGAATAATAAGCAAGCACCAGTTCCAGAGCTCACTCACAGTCTCACCTGGGTAAGCAAAGGTACACTTTTCTTGATCCAGGCTCTGGAAATGGTGTATTTTTGTATGTAGTATGTTCAGTTTGCATGTGTTCCAGCAGTATAATGTAGTTTCAATGCACGTTAATTGAATTGTAATTGTGTAGTTTCATTAACAAGTAGCCCCAAAATAAATTATTGATGTAAAATAACTCACATGTTACATGGAGTTCACTCACTGTCACAATTACATTGTTTGGAATTGGAGTCGTTGTTTCATTAGATTGAGCTCAGAAATTTTGCACAAGTTTTCCGAATGTTGAAGCACCGGTACCGGTGTTGTTTTGAGAAACTGTCATGGCACGTAAAGTACACACCACAATTTATGCAGTCATCACAAAGTTCATGAGCAATTATTATCAATTTCTATAGAAAATGTCACCACGAACCAACACATTTAATAGTCTAACCAAAAAAGGGAACCAATCTGGCCGGCCAAGTCAGAATGGATCCCAAAGCGGACATGATGAAACTAAAAAAATTGTTGGTCACAAAAGTGGCTCCTTTGCGGACAACTTGTTCGGGATCCAGACAAGTACCTTTGAGGGAGTTGAAAATAAAGTTAGAGTCTCGACAGGCGCATCGTCCTTCATGTGTGCAGCCCAACCCTTTGGCCTTGTTGCACTCATGGGGGGAACACAACTCATTGAACGATTTGGCACAAGTGCGCTCCTCCGTCTCACTGAATCCTGTGTCACAATTGCACTTGCCAAAGAAACAGCGCGCATTGGCCACACATTCCACTGCGGGCACCAAAAAGTTACTAATGAGCGCGCAGTTCGTGCCCACCAGTCCCACGCAATGGCCCGTCGGCTCGTGCAGTACGCGCCGACTGGGATTGCTACATGTGCACATTGCGTCCATGCATTGCAAATGAGCGTTGGCGCGACATGGGCGTTGAGTGTTGCAGGGTTGCCCGTAAGATCCCGGAGGATCAGGGATCGATGAAATGTGGTTGTGTCGATTGGAGCTCTCACTGTGCAGAGCGATTTTCCCGTTGCGCGCTATAAAAGGTGCGAGGAGGTTTTGAAGAAAGGAGTTAGGATTGGCGGGAAATGTCCACGGAGACGGGGTGGTAGTGGATTGCGGGGGAAGGGTCAAAGAATCCTCCAGTGGCCAGGAAATGTTTGTTACAAGATCCAGGGACGTTTGAGGGATGGAAGGATTTACATTTTTGGCTCCATTGGCCAGCGGCACAGCGACGGAACGAGGGACTTGTACTGCGAGGGTCGCTATGGCTACCAAGATGGCGCCAAGTAGTCCAAATGGCATGGCGTCCTCCTGTGGCAAAAAGAAGCGAACAAAATATTAATTTTATTAACAAAGTACTGAAAAGTTCTTTCTATTTTCTGTTTTTTTTTGTGTACTTACCATGACTTTAGGAGCATTTCGTAGAAATCAAATGATGTCTGCAGTTTTCACAATTTCGGATTAGTGCACAATTTTGAGATCTTTTGACTCTGATTGAACCATTTTTTCTCAAAACTTAGTTTGCCACTGACCAGACCAGACTCATTGCGCACACGGCTTTTGTGTGCATTCCCAAAGAAGTTCATAATGAAATGATGAATTTGGATGGATTTGGCAACGCAACTGTGCATATTATTTCATAGGCAAGGAAAATGCACATACACAGGAAGTGGACCACACTAGTATACTGTAGTTGAGTACACTAGGACTAGAGTGAGTGAGTAAGTAAGAAAAAAGAAGGTGAATTCTGTTATTGCATTATGATGTGAGTATTTCTCACGCACTCACTCTCACTGTGCTGTAGTACATGCTCTACATGTTTGCGTATGAACTATATTGCAATAAATACTCATTATGAGTTTAGGAGCAGAAAGAGGTGAACATTTTTACGCCATTTTTACAACATTGTGTTCACTGAACCAGTCATTGCATTTCATTTCCTTTAGTCGAGGCGTCCAAAAAAACAGGCCAAAATCAAATGACTGCTAATTATAATGTCATATCGTCTATTAAATATACCGTCCATATTATCCATATTGTATGATTCAAGATTCATTCGTAACAGCACTCTGGTCGTTTTGTAATATGGAACTTAAAATGTGAGCCCTATAAAGCGCCTTGTCAGGAATCTAAAATATTAAGGTTGAAATGATGCGCTCATTGAAAGTTTTGTAAAAAATCTTGAATTGAGTTTCGAAATTTCATGCATGGGAGATGACACGAAAAATGAGAAAAGTAAGACTATGATTTTTTTTCAACTCGCTCATGTTAGCTATGTTAAATTTTTTTGAATGTTGTGTGAGTGGGATTCAGGTTTATAGGATCTAATATTTTGAATTCTGAACAAATATTTTAGAGCACATTTCAATCTTACGAGCCAAATTACGATTAATAAAGTTTACCACCACATTGCTAATGATTTTTGAGGCACCCAACAATTGGCAATTTTCTTGCGAATCTGCATTATCTTTATAGCCCTTCTAACTATAGCAAATAACATGCAAAACCAAATGGGAGGAATTGCTGGGGAGCCATTAAATGGCCATTTTACAAGGCATTTCTGTAATCATAAATGATCCTCATTGAACAAGAAAATTGGAGTAGGAAGTCAAATTTCAGCGTCCAGCTTAAGTGACCGGAACGAAAAATGAAACAAATAAGACTCATGTACGTACATATTATAGGCAATGCAATATTTAGTTGAGGGATCTTGATTCCCTTGTGTGCGTAAGAATGAAAGATTTTCTTATTTTCGACCATTAACAACTTTGTTTGCCTTTTATTTCATTTGAACGAACTAAATGTGTGCTATAGCCCAAGTAGAGATGATATTTTTAAAACTTTGCTTGGCCAAGTAGATTGTACTGACTAAGAGTGAGTTAATTAGTTGGAGAAGCCCTTGAATAAATGGCCCAGGTAAAGTTCCCATATCCAAGTAGGCAAGTAGTATATAGTGGCCTGAGTGATTTGATTGGTTTGCAAGTTTCCACTATATTGTGAGTCTGCTGCTAGCTCCACGTGCCGTGTGCATATTATTGGGCCTACAATAACAGCCATGTAATTGGACAGACCATTGTGCTCATTGAATGCTCAAAAGTCAAAACTAGTGCTCCACGCAGCTCAGCTCGGTCGGTTCTCGGTTTACCCTTCACCATTCGCTCTCATAAATATATACATATGCGGTTGAGCCAAACCGAAACGACAGATACTCCACGGATGCATCTGTAATTGCATGCAACATTTCATTGGAAAAATGTTCATGTCTCAATTACAAAAACTAATTTTTATAAATTATAAAATTTATTCTTGCAAAAACTTTGAAATAGATGAAAAAAAGCTATAAAACACTTGTAATAAACAAGATTCTGGTTTTTGAAGTGGAGTTTATAAAACCAGCCCAAGTTTTTTCTGCCATATGGTTTTGGTGGTGACCGACCGATCGGATTCAAATGTATTTCGGTTCTTAGGGAGCACTACTGAAAATGCAATTATTTCCCCATAGTTTACCATGGAAGAACTAACAAAGGACTTGGCTCATTATTTGCCATTATGGGTGCTCGTATGCAAGAAGAAACTAATGGTAGACAATGATTGTAATGTATATTTATTATATGCGTACACAATCATCATATAGGGAATGGAAATAATTAAATTTGGGATCCGCATTTTTTGAACTGGAGTCTACGAATTGAAAGAGGAGACAAACAGTGAGGAACAGGACTGAGTGAAAGGATCTCCCATTTCAACTCCATGTCATTGCATACAGGTTGAAAGAGACTGGATGTCTGTCTCTGGGCAACCAATCACACAATCTTCTTGTTTCATCTTCATTCATGTACCATTTATCCCTATCCTTTGTTCTAATGTACAGTTTCCAGTTTCCACACAAAATCTTTGCTTCCCAGAAGTAAAAAAAGTCTCTTTTCCAAGTGAACAGCCCATGCAGGAAAGGGATGAATCAGATGATGAGAAGCTTTGTGAATAAGAAGAACCAACTTGGCAACTATAACTGTAACTAACTGACTATATAACTGTAGTATATGACTGGAGCATTGCTCATCATCATCAAATCCATGCATGCTCCATGTGTAGCTGTCAACCACAGGCTGTAGTGTACAAAATGAAATGAAAGGTGAAAAGAAATCGTATGCGGTATGCATGGGCTTACCGATCCACTTGCTGAGAAATAAAAAAACAATTATTACAAACTATAAACTAATCCACTCATGAAGTGCACAAACTGATTTTGCAATTGTATAAATAGCATTGGTTCATCCTACCTGGTGGGGTCTATGAATCTCTATTTCTAGCAGTTCCTGGAATTGCCCATTGTCACATAGCGAACATAGAAACCAGGTTACCCTACTTCCAGTTTTCCCAATTTGGCTCTAATTTTTCTATCCATGGCCAAGCATGAGGGCATCTCAGCATTGCCAATGACTTTTGCAAAAAAACTTTTTTTTTCATCTATAATATCCAGCTGTTTTTTTGACAGGTCTGAAGATTCTCAAAGCTACGAGAAAATCAAAGTGTCAACTAAAATAAATATTTCAAAAACGTTCCCATGTCTTAAAAATTTGCATTGATTATATCTAGAAAAACTTTTTCTCTGTCTTCCATGAATATCAATTGCATTAGCCTCCATCCTTCATACTGTCATTAGTATAATTAATGGCCAGTCTATTTTTGGGTTGTTTGGATAAAAATCAAAATAAAGTATAAAAATTCCGGGAGGTCAAATGGCAGAAGGTGATGTGATCGCCATTTGGACTTCGTATTTCGCCCATGTTAAAACTTGAATAGGACATTTAACATGCCAGTTGAGAGATCATTTAAAGGCTTCAAAACCCCCAGAATGGAACTTGATTTGAGATAATTTTCGTCCAGAAATTGACTAGTTTTGTTTTAAAACTGACTATGGCAAAGGGCTAAAATATATGTTCGCACCATCGCATCAATTACTCAATTGTTCTTAGCAACCAAACTTTTTACCCTCCAAATTCTCATTTTTGCGCACCCCCCGAAGAGTATATTCATCTTGATCTGCTGAACAAATTATGAGTAGTGTTGTTGCCGACGGACAGACAGACGGACGTGACTGACAGAGCGTTTCCGATATGCATTTACAGCTCTCTACCGTACACAGATTCATTCAAAAATGTATTAGCTGCTTTATAAGTCTAAATGGTGGTCTATGGAACCCATTGCATGAATAAGATTGTTTTGAGGAGACCACATGCAGTGATGCAGTGGAGTCAACTGCGTGCTTGCCTGGTGCATTCAATAAAAGTTGTATTCTAGGTGCGGGTTGCACAAAGATCAGGGAGGTTAGTTATGCAGTGCACCAAAGCAAGCAAGCAAGGAAGCAAGGAAGGAAGGAAGGCGGGCATGCAACAGGGTTAGTGTATAAAAGATGGGACTTTCCCCTGGAGCCCATCAGTGTTCCCTTCTCTGTCCCAGTGTTCCAGTCTTCCAGTCCATATATCTACATGTGTGTGTGTGTGTGTGTGTGTGTTCCCACAGAATATGGCTCCCACGAAAGGAACGTGAACACACATAACTAGAGAACAGGGGAGAGGTAAGCATGCACTCATCCGCACTCCTGTTCCCAACTTAAGTCCAACAAGTGGCTCACGTGTGCTCCTCCATACGTTTTTCACTAAAAAATCATCCATGTTTACCAACAATCCCAAATATTATCTTTCACGGTGAACGCTCAAACTGCGTAGATTGGATCCCAAATGGATTTTTGAATAGATTCTCCATTTGTTGGTCCAATATTTAGTTGTCACATTAGAACTATTGATTTGGTCGTTTGAAAGTGTATCGCACTGCACAAGGCTTTGTCATTTTTCAGCACGTGTTCCGGGTGTATGTACATAAACGTGCAGGGCTAAATGCAATTACAGCTTTGGTTTGGTATACTTTTTTTATAATTGGGACTCCATCCATGCGAATAAGGAGGTGTGGATATTTGTGCCCCATGCGTCACTTTTTCCCAATATTTTGCCCCTACAAGAGTTTTGCTATCTTAAGTTGGTTAGTGGCAGTCTAGGGATTAAAATTCCTTGACTAGGGCACACATTCTGTAGGAATCACATTTTTCAGATTTCATTGTCACGTGTAAAGCGTAACAATATTTGCTAATCAACTAGTCTTTGCTAATCAGATAATCTATAAATCAACTGGGACACTTATTTGTTGATCCCAAAAAGCCTTGGGCACTGAAAATTCAATTATACCAATGCTGCAACATACATATGCTATTATAGGCAGTAGTTTGCATTCGAACTAGGGGTTTAGCCATTGGCAATAGAAATATACACATTGGATTGTTCAGAGGGACTAACTTGATGATTGACACCCTAGATTTGGTCAACTACTCTACATTGCATAGCGGCCCAATTTGCTGAGCGAGCGGATCAGTGATGAATAACTAGCTTTATATTAGGTGGAACTTGCGGATCATCAGAAAGGAAGGAGCAGACAAAATGGCCCATCCCACGCGAAAGAAAACAGAGCACGCACTACATATGATGACGAGCAATGGGGGGAGTGAGAGCAAAAGACTGAGTTGGAAGACCCGGTGCATGATAAGTCCATGTGGAACTGACAATGGACAAGCTTTCGAGGACGACATCACATCCAAGCACTCGGGCACTTCGGGTGAAGAGGAGACATCCATCTCCAGTGTCCTGTCCGGTTCCAAGTCCTTCACGGGACATTTTTGCAAGCTGGGCAGTCTCAGTCGGAACCGATGGCAAATGTTCCAAATGATCTTTCTGCTCATGGTGCCCATCATTGCACTCCTCATCCAGAACTCCAAACTTTTGACTTCCGTTGTGAGCACTCTGAGGGAGTCGGAGCAAATTCGGGACCAGGTCTGTTACTTAATCCAGCCATTGGCGATCGATGGCTATATATTGGCGACTTTTGAGTGAAAAGTTTTCATTCCCCTCTTTGCAGGTGACAATGATCGGGGAGATTGGGAAATTACTCACAGAGTTGCAACAAGAACGGGCTGATCTCGGATTCTGTCTATTCGTCAATGGGAGCAGGTTAGAAAAGTATAGTTTGACCATTAAAACTCACTAACAACCATCTGAAAGGATACTACTTTTTGTAACATTATGGGTGCAACTAACTAACTGACTATACTATAGCATTATAGCTATAGATTTTTCTGTAAATCCCATACTCGCTGTACATTTTTGCTTCCAATCCTCCATTGTTTTTTGATGCACCATCTGAGGAACTGCGGTGCATGGCAATCTTCCGACTGCATTTACAGGTGATGTGAGTATATTACAAAATGCATATTAGCGTCACACTCGGCTTGAGTCCATTACGTGTGTGTTTGTGATGTGTGCTCGAATCTATCACCAACACACACCATAGACTATCCCTCCCGATTTGTGTGCAACAATAACAAGTGGGACTCAAACTAAATCCACATTCCCTTCCATACTCATAATATACTCACTTGGATCCTTTGTTTGTTTCCCCACTTACCAGGATCAATCTGGTAGTAGTGTCTGTACATAATATGATTACCTAAATGCTTTTCGGCTTTGGTGGCTTCCAAATCTCAATAAACTCCCTCTAAACCACCTGTAAAGGGTGGCATCGGATCGGATCATATCGGATCGGATTCGGATCGGATCGGATCAAGCTTTCTCATCCGATAGCCTCTATCGGATCGGATCGGATCGACGGTGATCCGATCCGAAATCCGATAATTTCTATCGGATCGGATCGGATTTGGGGTGATCCGATCCGATTATCCGATAGAATCAGATAGATAGAGCAATGTTGAAACGAGTAACCATGCGATACTTTGTGTAGAGCTTTCTTCTATATTGTATTGCACAGCTTAAGCGACACATGCATGAATTCATGAAGTAAATAAAACTTGAACACGGCAATATACGTATTAAAGTATGTTGCACTATTTATTGCACATTGAAATTGCACCATTTTGAATCAAAAGTGGGACTTTCAAAGAGTATGCTGCTTATCCATTGAATATTAGAGATTTCAAAAATTTGCCAAAATATAATATAATGAAACAGAACTGTGGTGCCATTGTTGTATTTATAAAATGGCAAGTTTAAGTGAAATTTAAAATAGTGGTCAAAGTCAAAATCAAGACGAAGAAGTTTTTTAGCGGACAAACCTAGAATGCACACGCATTTTTTCGTTCATTCTCAAATATTGTTTGCCTATCGGATTGTTATCGGATCGGATCGGATTTGAGGTGATCCGATCCGAAATCCGATAATTCCTATCGGATCGGATCGGATTTAAGGTGATCCGATCCGAATCCGATCCGACAAGACTATCGGATTATCGGATCGGTTCGGATTTGAGCTGATACGATCCGTTGCCACCCTTACGCTGTAAGTATGTTCCCGTAGAAAAGCGCACTAATTTTATCAAACGTACTCATTCTAAATAGGACAACCAAAGTCCAAAGCACATCTATATTTGAACTTTTAATTATAATTGTAGGTAAATCAATTTTCCCAATGAAAACCATTTTTTCTGTTATGTTTCTTCTACTTTGCTATGGCTACATACTTGCATTTGTGTTGGAGCAGTTTATTATTCACTGCCCACTATACTCTGCCTGCAGTGAGCAGATCCATAGAGTAGCATTAATAATATAGCTGACTGCTTCTATGTAGTTGCAAATGAGAGGATGCAATTTGTTGTAATTGGACTGAAGGAGTGCACGGCTACACTGTCTGCCTAGTTATAGTTAGTTGGTGTGATGGATGGAGAATGTTGTTGATATTTAGCAAGGGAAGAAGGATAGGATTGTGGCAAGTGAGATTTGATTTGGGCAGTTTGAGTAGACGAAATGATGATGAGGATGAGCAGGGAAGAGGAGGAGGATTGGGAGCAAATATGTGGACCAACTTGACCATAATGTCCGCACTGCCAAGCAGAGACTGGAATTTGGTTAAGTCTGTGTGCAGGAGCTCCTTGTCGGCCCGATTTGCTCGCACGGACACCATTGTGAGCAATCTGACCAGTCATCTCTCCCACTATGTCCCATCCACGCTCCAGCTCAGGTCTACTTACTAATCTATACTTTGAAATTCATTTCCTCATTTCCATCTAGTATATAATATAGGAATGGATTGTGTAACTGCATGCTTTTTTTGAATCCCTCTCTGCTGCCTCTTCTCCAGAGAAAAACGGGAGAACATTTTCGAGCTCACGTAAGTGCACCATACATATTATTACATATACTGCCATCATTCCAAAAGATTCATACATGTAACATCGATAGCAGTAGCATTTGTGAATGCACGAGTCAGCCACTATTGTCAACATGATGCAGGCAGGGAGGGAGTATAATGCATGCTTCTCTTATGCATTCGTATTCCTGGAGCGAGTTTTTGTATTTGCACACATTCGACACACAGTAGTTCATCATAGAGCGAGTGAGACAGAGGAAATGTGAGTAGGGCCACCAACCAATGTACTAATGACGTTATCTAAA
>Ga0210040_10003325_pt1 | contig 21843 bp, 2 predicted proteins | sample CryGeyCG12114_NA_FD_185462 | JGI IMG/M metagenome (GOLD analysis project Ga0210040, IMG submission 185462) | Groundwater microbial communities from aquifer - Crystal Geyser CG19_WC_8/21/14_NA (SPAdes) (version 2) | ecosystem: Environmental > Aquatic > Deep subsurface > Groundwater | place: USA...
CCATAAAGATCTATACGATATAGACAAGTGGATTTATCTGATCCCTGGACCTTCTATCGTGCAACAAGACCTAGTTAGGGAGATTCATACTCTCTCCGATTGCTACGCCAAGCTGTGCGGCTATGCTCAGGAGAAGCTTGAGGTCATTCTCCGCGTCGGTATCAATGATAACGACCCTGATATACACCCACCCATCTATGTCAGTCTAGGAACAAAGGACGAACTCCAAGAGGTACGTTGACAAAATATACTCATTGATGATATATTACTGAAGTCATAATTTAGCTTTGGGACCACGATCTTGATCAGTATTTCACTGTGGGCGATAATATTCTTATACAACGGGCGGGCACATATAAAATTATGCAAGATCTACCATTCGCTCATCACTCAACTCCGCTGTCGTAGAGGGATCTATCATGGACTATATCAATAGTTATTTCACAGGCCCAAGTGCGCCAGTGGCGAATGTGGCTGACGAGTACGAGCCCGCGCTTCTCGAAAGCATTCGCGATGCGATTGACAAAACCGACCTTGTACAACAGCCAGGGCTGAAACCTATGTCCCGAGAGGTCGTCTCTCCCTCCAAGCTTGCAGAAGCCGAGGACGCTCTGATTAACAAAGTACGGGGTAAGTACGACACCCATCAGATGTACTATATCTTCCGCTTATACGTGCGTCGTCAGAGATATGGATGGGGAAGTTTCCAGAATATAGTGGAAAGAAGATCCTTGTGGTTGTCCAAGAAGACTCAATCGACACGGTGGTCGGCTTTGAGACATATATCATGCTATCAGAGGAGGGTAAGGTGGAGATACTGAAGCATCATTCTGCCCGACGCTACTCCATTGAGACTGCGCTCAATTCGATGCTGGATTGTATCAAAAATGGACCACATATTATTTAGGAACTCTAATAATGGTAATAGCAGACTTTTTGGCTGCTACTCCTTTTCGCCCTCCAAATTCTACCTAAGGTACAACTCTCTTTGTGCTTTAATCCTCGTCCCTTCCTCGAAGGTATTCATCTAAGCTTCGTAGACTTTCCGATATGGTAAGCGCCTCTAGAGGCTTTTCCAAATGCCAACGCCCTAATTTAGAGCATGCTATTATTACTGCGCGATACAATGTATTTCCTTTGTCTAACTTCCTAAACCTAAAGCACGCCTCGGAAATCTTGTTTTTAACTATGTGATAGGTTTAATGTCTTTCCTACCTCCCTATAGTTATTAGTAACAATTATAATAAGTAGGCCCTTGTACCGTAATGCGACAAGTAAATACCTACGTACGATGCTACACCCTAGCTTTAAGTCATTATCGCTTAGTTTAACTAGCTCTAGAGGTATCTATACTTTATCGTGGAAAGTCAGAGCTATTATTGCACAAGGTTTAAGGATTAAGTGCTACTTAGCAGATATTGTAAAAGTAAATAGAATGTTAAAGAATTGAAACTAAGTATATATAAGTATAGATATGCAAGTTATTAGCTTATATAGCGAGTTACGAAGGACTAACTTAAACCTCTTTATAAGTTACTTTCTTAATATAATAGATTATTATCTTATATTCCTTACTAAGCTACTAGCCTTACGCTAGTACTTAGCTATATAGACCCTATATAGGGCCTAGCTAAGCCCTAATATAGTATCTTACTTTATTAGTATTTAACTACTTTTATCTTATCTCTCTTAAGATCTTATACCTTTATACTATACTACGTTTAAGTAATCTATATACCTAAGGTACGCTATAGTAGCTAGATATAATAAGTAGTAAAGCTCTATATATAAGGCGTATAAGAGTACTATAATATAGTACTAATAATAATATAGGGCTATACTAGCTAGATACCTAAGTATATATATAATACCTACTTAGCTTAGTAGCTAGAAAGTAGTTAAAGAGACTATTTTACTTAGTAGATAAGAGAGTAGGTATAGTACTAGTAGAGAGAGTAGCTTACTCTTAAATTAAAGTAAGTAAGTATAAAAGGTTTAGTAACTTAGCTTAGCGTAAAAAACCTACCTACGTAGTATATTATAGAAGACTACTTAAGAAGTAGCCTTTACCTTCTTTCTATAACTAATATTTACTTCTATTACTTAACCCTATAATAGTAATATAAGTAATAATTAACTATAGTAAGTATAGGCTCTAGAGGCTAGCTACGTAATAGTAATATATATAGTAGAGAATTAGCTAAACCTAGTAACTAATAATAAGACTCTATTACTATTAGCTACCTAACTTAAGAGCCTACTTAGATTAATAATAATAATAGTACTAAGAATAAAGTGCGCCTATAGAGCCTTAATAAGATAATTAATCTATATCTTTATATACGCTACTTAACGCATTAGTAGAGTACTTTCTAAGTAGCCTATAACCTTAAATAAGTTAAAGAAGATAAACGCGCTAGTCTAAATATCTAAGTCCTTAAGAAGAATAACTAGTATATTAATATTAAAATTAATAGATAACGTATTAAAGTCCTTAATAATAATAAGGTCTATAAGTATTACGTTATAATTATATATAGTAATGTTCTAGATACGTATATATAACTTATAAAAGTAGAAGGTAAATAAGATAGTAAAACTTAGTACTAACTACTATCTAAAGATATACGTACTATAGAAAAAAGTAGTTAATTCTTTACTTAAAACTAACTCTATCCTAGTATTTAAGACGCTACTAAGTTTAATAAATAAGTATATAGTTATCTAGATTACTAGTATAATATATTTACTATCTTTATAATAATAGTCTATAACTATATACTCTTTATAGCTAATATTACTAAGTCTATAGTACTTAACGCTAACTATTAGGCGTATATTTAGCGTTTTAATTAGATATAGCTTAAATTTAATAAGCTAAAAGCTACTATAGTATAAGAACTTAATAATTTAAAGTTAATATCTACTTTATTAAAGGCCTCTATTCTATATTATCTAGACTATTAGAGACTTACTCTAGAACTCTTAATAGTCTAGAAAGAGTAAGATAGTCTTAAGCTTACTATTAAGTAACTTACTAGTAAGAGTAGCCTATTATAGAAGGACTATAACTAGCTTTAAGAGGCGTATAATAAAAAGAAATCTAATACTAACTACTACTAGTATAAGTTAGATTAACTTAAGTATAAGAATTAAAATATAGAGTAAGACTTTATAAAGGTAGAACTTAAGATCTATAATCTAAAGTACTTTACTATAGAAGATAAGGCTATATACTATAAATACCTTTTATAATTAAAGGATACTAAGTAATAGCGTAATAACTTAAGTAAGAAGCTAGATAATATATAGAATAATATAATAGAGGCGCACTAAGACCTCTAAGATCTCTATAACTAAGTTTAGTAGTAAGGTTAACCTAATAGTAATCCTTATACTATCCTTAAGAATTCTAAATATAAGTATAAGCGTAAGCGTAAGTATCTATATAAGTATAAACTATAATAACCCTTAACGTAATAACTATATTAGGTATATATTTTAGATAAAGAAGATAAACTTAGGTAGTAAGAGCTATAAGGATACCTATCTAGCTAAAGCCTCTATATAGATAGCTCCTTATTATAGTTATATATACGTAATAACTTATTAGATCTAATTAAGTGAATAGATATAAGATGAATTGGATGCAGATCTAATAAGGTGATCTACCTTACTTATAAGAGGCAGTGTACTTACTATATATAAAGGAGTATAATAGCAAGTATAAGTAAACTAATTATATATAAGATAGAAGCTACTAGAAACTAACAGTACGCTTATAAAGGAGCAAATAAAGTAAGGGATAGAAAGAGTATAAAACTAACAGCCCTCCTATAGCGAGATCTATATATAATAAGCATAACTCTATAGCCTTAAGTAAGTAAATATAGGTAAAAGAGAGAGAGAAAAAGAGAGAGAGTAGCCCCCTTAGAGCTGTATAAATCCTTAACTATTATATATATTAAGGTTATCCTAAAGTCTCTTAAATGTGTACTAAGTAAGTAGTTTAGTAAATATATCTGCGATGTTATTCTCTAAGTTAATCTAGTTAATAGTAACCTTTTTAGACTCTACAACCTCTTAGATGTAGTAATATTTTATATTAATATATTTCGTGCGTTAATAGTGTTCTAGATTATTAGCTATTCTAATTATTAATTTATTATTAATATATAGTATAACTATATTAAAATATAAGCGTAGAAGACCTAAGTCGTTAATAAAGCGTTATAGCTACACAGCTTCTTTTACTACATCTATTATAGTAATATACTCTACTTCTATAGATAATAGTAAGATAGTATCTTACTAGTATAAACACTAGGAGATAGGTCTATTAGTGAGCTTAAAGATCTATCCTATTATAGATCTCCTTATATTAAGGTAGCTAATATAATCTAAGTTAACCTAGCCTATAAGTTATAGCACTTTAGTCTTCTAGTATATAACACCTAAAGTAGGCGTAGTTCTTAAGTAGGCGTAGATCTAGTTTATTACGTTAAGATAGTATTAATTAAGATTAGCGTTGTATCGTCTATAGACTAATAGGGCATACACTAAGTTAAGTCGTATTATAGTAAGAAGGAAATTTAGAAACCTAAACTTCTAGAGGTACTCTTTTTAAGTTATATCGTTAATAACTATAGTTACTTTAACTAGCTTAAGGTTAGAGTTAGTAGGCGTTTAGATAGGTGTTGCATTCTCTATATAGAACTACTTAGTAATCTTATAAATATACGTAGACTAATAAATAGTAACTATTATATTAGTAAATCTTGCGATATATATGCCTAAGTATATACTATTAGCATCTTTATTTATAAGCTTAAATATTAAAGCTAGCTTTACTAAGAACTAATTAATAGATTTATTATTAGGGCTATAGATACGAAGATCATTAACCTATATAAAGATAATAAGCTTAATATTATTATAGATATAGACGTAAGAGTTAAATTAAGATACTTAAAAGCTAAGCTAAAGGAGTATACTCTTAAGCTATTTATACTACGCATATAGTGCTTATATAAGCCTATATAAAGCTTTAATAAGTTTCTAAACGTAACTAAGTAGTAGAACTACTAGTAGACATAGTTAAACATATAGTTCCTTATCTAGCCTAAGCATTACGTTAAGAAACGCTATTGCAATGTTAACTTATTAAGCTAAGAAGCTAAGTAATGCTATTAGGGTAAGGAGGATATAAATAAAAGTAGTATTTACAACGCTAGCCTATAACTTATTATAGTTAATACTTAGCCTCTATAAATAGCTACGCACAATAATATAAGTCTTAAGCTCTTTAAGTAATCTATTAAGATACTCCTTAGCCTTATAGATAGGTTTATATAATAGTGCTTTCTTACTTAAAGGTAGACAGATAACTTAAAATACGTCTTTATTAATAAGGGCTTACACTTCTTTCTAGAAGCTAGTATCTTATAAGAGTGCTTCTAGCAGTGTTATTACCTCTTTATAAGAGTAAGGTATATAAATAACCTTTTTTATAGATAGAGTAGCTAATACTAATTATTATACCTTACTAGTTAAAGCGTATACTAAGATATTATTAATATCGTCTTTATATATAGTAGTATTAACATTATTATATATACTGTCGTAGTGTGCGTCTACTAGAGTATTATCTATATTAGAGATCTTAAAAGCTTCTCTAGTGTCTGTTAAGTTAATTATAACTATTACTATTACTATATAAGATAAGAGACGCGTGTTATAGAGTAGCCTATAATCTTCTTCGTCTATAAGAGTTTAGTTATCGTTAATGTTATTATTAAGGTTAGGGGGTTACTCTAGAGTAGATTTAGCCTTCTAGCTTTTATAGAATCTAGCTTTAGACACTCCTAGTAGCTTAATGTAATCTAGCTTATAGCTAAGAATAAGATCTTTATTAATAACGTTATATTAGAACGTAGGGATGTAGTAGGCTATAACTATATAAGCGTTAACTGCGTAAGTGCACTACTTTTTAGTTTTAGATTAGTTATTAACGTATTACTAGTATAGGTAGCCTATAGTATAGTTAAAGTTTCGTCTAGCGTAGCGCTAGTAGTTTTCTATTTATATCTTAGTGTCTTTAAGAAAAGTTCTTATTATAGTATATCTATCCTTAGAAATAAACATATATAAGTCTTTACCTTTTATAGTATATAGATTATAGAATAGTAAGCTAGTGTAATTATAATAGTATATTATATAATTACTATATTTTAGACTATAGTACTATAGTTAGTAAGTCTTACTATTAATAACGCAGTGTATATAAGGGCATTTGCTATTATATTATCTCTTTAAGGCCTTTAAGTAACTATAGTATTTATTTAGATATCTATTAGAGAGTAGTATAAGGCCCTTAACCTTTATAGTAGAAACGTTGTAGAGATATAATGCGCCCTTCTCTATATATTAGTTATATAGTGTCTTTCTATTACACTTCTACTTATAAGTAAGGTAAAGGATATAAGAGCGTTTAAAAATCGCTATTTTATTACTTATAATTACTTAATAGCGTTGCTTATATCTTAAGTCTAAGCACTTAGTGTATCTAGGTATACTAAAAAGTAAGTTACACTAATAACCTCTTATAGCGTAGTAGTAGTACCTAGATTAAATAACGTTAAGTAGAGCTACCTTTTAAGTAGCTATTTAATTAATCTCTCTTAAGGTAGTAATACGTAGCGCTGCTTTTAAGTTAAAGAATAGAGGTTTTAACTTAGCTTTTAGAGGAGAGTAATAAAACTCCTCTAGTCGTGCTTTAAACGTAGTAGTTAGTTTAGCTAGTTATAGACTATTAGTTACTTCTTTACTAAACTATAAAAGTATTTAGAAAACCTTACTATATAAGACCTTCTTATATTATTATCTAGTAGTAATATAGAGACATTTTAATTGCTTATTAACTTAAGTAAACGTTACTTATAGTCGTCGCTTCAGCGTAAGCGTTAACGCTACTAAGTCTATTTATTTAAAGTTATTGTCTAAGATAATAACTAGTATTTATCTAACTAATAGTACTTATGTAGAGCCGTCTAGATATGTAGCGACTAGTATTATAAGTAGCTCTAAGCCTTTATTATCTATAACGTAGTTATCTAAGTCTAGTTTAGATAGTTTATACTCTAATTTAAAATCTAAGTTATTAACATAGTTAGCTAAGTCTAGTTTAGATAGTTTATAGTCTAATTTAAAATTAGAGTTATAAGCTATATATAAGGCAAAAGCTATAAAGTATTAAGAGTAAACTAGCTCTTTATTACTACTGTTATCGCTATTATTATTATTATTAGACTTACTATCTATATTAGAGTTAGAGAGGTAGTTAAAGATAGGGATAACTAGATCTAGCTCTCTATCTTTAATAGATAGAAGGTCCTAAGGGTCGTCTATACTATTACAGTTATTAACCTATACTAAAGAGACTTATATAAGGCGTTGCTTCTCTAAGTCTTATACGCGCTAGATAGTTTTACTCTTACTTAAAGTAAAGTATACTAGCTAACTTCTTAGTGTATATAGCTTAGTATACTTCTTATATAAGCAGAGCTTAATAGGGGTAGTAACGTATATATAAGCTCTCTATAGATATTTATTTAAAACGTTAGGCTTAACGCTATATAATACTTTATATAAGGTCTTAAGGAAGCGTAAGGCTTTAGTAAAAGACTTATTCTTCTTCTATACTACGTCCTAGATAGCCTTAGTCTATAGTGCTTCTAGTAGTAACTTATTATAAAGTAATTTAAGAGCGCAACTTATAAAGTAGTAGGTAAATTAGGTATAAAGAGAGGTATCTTAAATGCTAGTAGCTACGCGTTCTTAGATAGAGTAATTAGCTTACTCTTAGGTCTTAGCGTAATAATGCGTATATAGTATAGAAAGTTCTACTATAAAGCCTTCGTTTTTAGCAATAGCTTATATAGTAATAGTAATAATACTATTATTACCTTAAACTTAATAAATGCTTATATTATACGTAACTTTAATATTTATAATATAGACTTTAATAACCTTATCTAAGTTATCTATAGTTAGTATAAAGTTAACTTAAGTAAATCTAGTAGCGTTATCTGTATAGAATACATAGTACCTTTAACTCTTAAGTCTTTATATTAGATATAAGCCTTAGATATTAATTACTAGAAGGTTGCCTAAGTTAGTATATCTTTAATAAGCTAGTTTTCTTAGAATATAGTTTAAGGCTCTAGATGTAGTATAAATTAGATAGATCTCTATAAGCTTACCTTTAATCTACGCGTTTATAAGATTTATACTATTACTTATCTTAAGTAAGCAGCGCATATACTCTAGGCTAAGATATCTATAGTAATAATAAGCGTCCTAAACTAGATTATTCTAATTAATTACAGTAGCTATAATACACTAAGTTAGAATTAGTATAGTAGATAGTACAGCGTTTATAAAATCGTAGTTAAGCTAGAAGTAGAATAGCTATCTCTAACGTAAAGCGTAGGTAACCTCGTTATTATCTTTATTAAAGAGGATTATCTTAGCTTTATCCCTATACTATTTTACTCTAGTACTATCTCCTAATATAAGAAGAGATAAGAGGTTATAGTAACTATTAAGAGCGTAGGTAATATTAGTTAGCTTAACCTTAATATTCTTACCTTATTAAGTCTTAAGAATAAGCTTAACGTTGCTACCCTCTATAATGCGCATAGTAGTCTTACTATTATAAGTACTAATATCTATATTTATTAGATAAAACTATAAGAATAGTTTCTTATTATTATATAGATATGTTAATGCTGCAGTATCTATAACCTATAAGAAAGGGGAAATACTAGTAGAATTAGTAATAAGAGTAACTATAATTAGAAATATACAGTCTAATAAACAAAATCTACCTCTCTAATGTCTACCTAATTTCTTATCCTCTTCTCTATCTTATACGCTGCCTAGCTAATTCTTAGTCTAAGAGTATAAGTTAGTAGAGGATAAAAAGTTAAGAGATAAGGATATACTTAATAAAATAAGGGGTAACTAGAGATTATCTAAGAAGGTCTTTATATTAAAAGATATAGCGACTATTCTTAAGTAGCGAATAGGGTTATTACTACTATTATTTTTAGTTATAGCTAGAGCACTAGTATACTTAGTTAGAGTAAAGAGGTTAGGATTAGTCTTATCTTTCTTAATAAGTAGATTAGGCTTAGGTAGGTTAGGCCTATGCTATTTAATAGCCTTCTTCTTTTTCTAGTAGTCGCGTTTAAGGTAACTAAGAATACTATAGAAATTATAGTCTTAAGTTTCTCTATTAGGTCCTTAGCTGCTATTATTATTACCTCCTATTTTAAGTTTCTTATCGTTACGCTTATTTTATTTAGCTTATTACGCTATGTGTTTATCTATATAGTTAATAAGCTTTTAAGTAAATTTCTTAAACTTATTATCCTTAATCTTATTAAGGCCTTATTTAAAGTAGACTAAATTACTAAATGTATTAAAGCGAGGTAGTAAGCTAGTAAAGATATAGGCGATAAGCTAACTAATAGAGTAGGTACTTCTAGTGCTTATAATGTTATTATAATAAGTCTTTACATAGATAATATAGTTATGCATATTATTATTATAATTAGTAAGATTAAGACTATTTAGCGCCTAGATAGAGCGCTAAATAACAGCAGTATTAGATAGTTTATTCTACTATATAATCTACTTCTATACTTCGCGTAAGATAGTCTTAACGTATATATTAGCATTTTTAGCCTACTTCTAGATATAGAGTTTAATAGCTACTTAGAGTAAAGTATATATAAGACGAGTACGTTTATCTTAGTCCTTCTACTCTTTAAGGTTAAACTTATACTTATTATAGGTGTAGCTCTACTCTATAGTCTATTAGTAAGTAATAGCATCCTTACTAGTAGGCTATATAATAGTAAGCTTAGTAAGAATTATAATACCTCTATTATTACGAGGTAAGTAGAACTCCTAGACTCTAGAGAGCCTTACGATAGGTTTAAATACAGTAACTTAGGTAATATAGTTATTAAAGCTAGTAAGGTAATTAAGGCCCTTAAAGGCAGAGGTAATACTAAGTACTATAGATATAGTTAGCAGTAGAGTTAGCTTATATAAGAATAATTACTAAGAGCAGTAAATACAAAGACTCTAAGAACGTCTCTAAATAAAGATAGCTAAGTAGCGCAGCTAGGAAGCTAAGAGTTTAAACTTATTAGATCTAATTAAGTAAATAGATATAAGATAAATTAAATGCAGATCTAATAAGGCGATCTGCCTTACCTATAAAAGGTAGTATGCTTACTATATATAAAGGAGTGTAATAGTAAGTATAAGTAAACTAATTATATATAAGATAGAAGCTACTAGAAACTAATATAACTTACTATATTATACCTATAATAATTCTATAAAGCGTATATATAAGGTATATAATAGATAAGATAATATATACTATATACCTCCTCTATAGTAGTAGGACGATAGTATTACTAGATAAACTTCTTATTAGTTCTAGTAAAAGCCTACCTACTAGTTACCCTATAATTATAAGAAGTAGCTATAACTATAACTACTATAGTACTATACGCTGCTATAAATAAGTCCTTAGTTCTTCTCTCTTTATATAGATCTACGTTTTCTATCTATATACTAATAAGAGTTCTCTATAGTATAATAGTAGCTAGCTTAAAATACGCTAGCACCTTTAACTTATAGTAGTAGTAGTAGTAGTAGAGTTCTAAAGATACTTAATATACCTAAATTCTTAAGTAAGAAGGCTAATAAAGACTATAATAAGTAGCGCTAACTAGTAGTTATAAAATATAAGACTTATAATAATACTTTCTATATTACTTATCTTAAAAACTTTATAATAGGTAAAGTATAGATATTAGTTAAAGATATAAAAGTAACTTTATACTTAGACCTACTTAAGGCTCTTAACTTATATTATACTAATATATCTTATAAGAAGCTATTAAAGGCCTAAGATAATCTAACTAATAGCTCTTTATAGTAAAAGTATAATAAAGCGTTCTTATCTTAGAAGACCTACTTTATATTAACTTATAATATCCTTATTAGTAATCTAGAGATATTATACTCTAACTTACTTATACTTATATATACGCGCTACTTTATATAACCTAGCCTAGTAGCTACTATATTATAAAGAGCTACTCTAGGTAAGAACCTTCTAAGCTTCTTAAAGTAAGCGTAAGTATAAGACTAGTTTAATACTAAGATTAGTCTAAGATAAGTATATAATAAGGTAAAAACCTCTATAATAATAACTTAGGTACTAGCTACTCTCTCTACGTATATAGCTCCTACTACTTAAGTAACTATATAATATAATAAGTATAAGGTAGTATAAGGCTATATACTAGCTTAGCGTAATAAGCTCTACGTAGCTAACTAGTGCTTTAAGTATAATAAGATAGAATACTACTTAAGTAATACTAACGCGCCCTATAAAGATAATATATAAATACTATTAAACTATATCTTATTTCTAAACACTATAAACCTAGACTATAATAAAGACTAACTAGTAGATAATAAGGATAATAAGGACCTAGAGGATAATAGGCCTAACCTAAGACCTAATAAAGTACTTATTAATAAAGATAGCTACCTTCTTAATAACTTAGATTTTTAGATACTTCTAGAGAAAGTTATACCTAAGAGTTTAAGTAGCGTAAGGCTTATAAGTACACTTAATAAGTTATAGAATACTATTAATAACTTAAATAAGCTACTACTAAACTATATACTATACTAAGTACTTAACTTACCCTTATATCGCGTTACTACTAGATCTTAGTAGTAGCTATTAGATAAGCTAAGCTTAGTATAGCTAAGTAGCTTAAGTTCTTAAGTATAACTATAATACTTAGAAGATAGATAAAGATAATAACGCTAGTAGATACTAGCGTAAGTACCTACTTTATAAGTTAATAGTAAGTAAAGTAGTATAGACTTAAAACTATTAAAACTACGCTTATTAAGCTTATCTTTATAAATAGCAGTTTTATAAGTACCTTAAGTAAAGCTATTAACCTTTCTATTAAGTATAGCTTATATATAGTAACTATAATCTACTATATTACTAATCTTAAAAGATATAACATTATCTTAGAAATAAACTAGATAGACTATTATTAACTAGAGCTTAAGTTTAGTAATATATAATCTATACACTTTAGATCTATAGAATACTACCTTAACTACCTCTTATATAGCATCTCTAATACTATATATAATAATAAACCTACTAATAGTAATACTAGAACGCCTTCTAGAAATATTAGTATTATTAGCTTATACGCTGCTTCGCGAATAGTAGCCTATAACCTAAGTAGCGTTATTTAGCTTAATTATTATAACTAGAGACGCCTTAAGAGTTCTAAAAGTAATAATAATAATTATAATACTAACTTATTTATAAAGATAGCCTAACTTACTACTATTATATAAGTAGACTTTAATAAGTATATAGATAAGTTAGAACGCCTTTACCTAAACCTAGAAGAGATTAAGGTAATAGTACCTAAATTTATTTACTATATCCTAGACGTATTTAATCTATAACTTACTAGTAAACTCCTACTTAAGTAACTTAGAGTAGACTACGCCCTACTAATAGATAAATTAAATAGCGTCCCTTATCCTAAGATCTATAGCCTATCTTATAATAAGATATAAGCTATTAAGGCGTTTATTAATAATATAATAAGAAGAGAATTTATACGCTTAAGTACGTCCTCTTATACTACGCCTATACTAGTTATTAAGAAGCCTAAGAGGGGGCTTCGCATCTATATTAACTATTAAGGACTAAACTTAGTTATATAAAAGAACTAAAACGTACTACCTACTATTAAAGAGATTTTTATATATATAGCTAAAGTAAAGATTATAAGTCTAATAGATATTATAGCAGCTTTTAATACTATTAGGATTAAAGAAAGAGATAAGGAGAAGATAGCTTTCTTAATAAGGTATAGCTTCTATAAGTACTTAGTTATACTTTTTAATCTATATAACGCGCCTAGTACCTTTTAGACCTTTATTAATAAGACTTTAAAGGACTACTTTAATAATTTTTATATAGCTTACCTTAATAATGTCCTAATCTATAGTAAGAATAAGGATAAATATAAAGAGTATATCCTTAAAGTTCTCTATAAGCTTTAAGTAGCTAGTCTATATTTAGATCTTACTAAATACTATTTTAAAATAAAGAAAGTTAAGTATCTAGGCCTTATACTAACTATAGAAAGTATTAAGATAGATCCTACTAAGGTTAAAACTATAGTTAAATAGGTAGTACCTAGCTATATTAAGGATATTTAAGCATTTCTTAGATTTACTAACTTCTATTAACGCTTTATTAAAGGATTTAGCACGTTAGTAAAACCTTTTACTAAACTTATAAAAGATAGAGTAAAGAAATTATTCTTATTATTACTTAATAGTACTACTATCTAGGCCTTTAAATAGCTTAAGAATACCTTTATAACTACTAGTATACTTATATACTTTAACCCTAATTTAGAGACTTAGTTAGAAACTAATACTTCTAACTTTATTACTATAGCTATCTTATCTTAGATAGTTAATAAAGAGCTCTACCTAGTAGCCTTTTTATTATATAAAATAAATCCTACTAAATATAACTATAAAATCTATAATAAGGAACTACTAGCTATTATTTAAGCGTTTAAAGAATAGTAATTTAAGCTAGCTAGTACTAAAGACTCTATTTAAGTTTTATTTAATTATTAAGCTTTATAGACTTTTATAATAACGAAGAGACTTAATAGGTAGTAAGCTTAATAGGCTAAATTCTTAGTAGAGTTTAACTTTAAGGTTAAGTATTAGCTTAGTAAGTAGGGTATTAAGCTAGATACCTTAACTTAATACTTATAAAATCTTCTAGCTAATATTAATAATAAGAGACGTTAGTACTAAGTATAGATAATACTTAAGTCTAGCTAAGTAGATCTAGAAGCCTATATCGCACTACTACGCTTTAACCTAAGTAGTAACACTTATTATACTATATACCTTATATACTACTAAGACTATAATATATATTATACTATAATTAACGTAGTACTTATAATATACTAGCTTAGTAAAGAAGATAACCTTAGTAAAGAACTAGTAATATTAGCCCTAGCCTTCTATGCACTACCTCCTATAGATACTTATCCTACTAATCTAGTACTAATTATAACTATACTATTATAAGAGGAACTTATAGATAGAATTAAGATAGTATATTTATATAATAAGACCCTAGCTACTATTATAAAAGCTAAGAAGAAAGGCGTATACTAGATCTCTAATAAGCTTATATATAGTAAATAATAGCTAAGGCTTAAGCTTAAGAACTACTTACTTTATAATAATATACTCTATATACGTAGTAAAGTCTATATTCTAGACTATAATAATCTTAAGACGTAAGTAATAGAGCTTACTTACTAATCCCTTTATAGTAGATATAGAAGTAAATATAAAAGCTATACTAAAATTACCTACTAGTATTACTAGCTATATATAATAACTAATATTACCTAGTATATATAGGCTTACCTTATATATTACTATATTAAATCTAGTTAAGAAGGAAAATATAGACTTCTATACCTACTACCTATTCCTAATTACTACTAGACTAATATCTTAATAGATTATATTACTTACTTACTTACTTATACTAATAATAGGCGAACCTATACTAATATACTAGTAATTATTAACTAACTCTCTAAGAAGAAGAAGTTTATCTCTATTATTAACCTTAAAGTTAATACGCTTATAAGAGCCTTTATTAAATTTATATAGTAAGAAGAAAGATACCTAGAATCTATTATTAGTAATTACAGCACTTAGTTTATCTCCTATTTCTAGACTTACCTCTACTAAAGGATTAGTACCTAACTAAAGCTATCTACTATATTTTACCTAGAATTAGATAGATAAATAGAAAATACTAATACCTATCTTAAATAATACTTATAAGCCTATATTAACTATAAGTAAGATAACTAAGTATTATTTCTACTAATAGTAGAATTTAAAGCTAACTCTTCTATAAGTATAAGTATAGGCCTCTTACTATTTAAAGTAATAAAGGGCTACCTACTATAATTAAGATTAGAGCCTATAAAGCTAATTAATAAGATACTCTTAGTACTAGCCTAGTAAGATTAGGCTAATACTAATACTCTTACTAATAAGATTAATAAGCTATAAGAGTATCTTTATAATAGCCTTTAGTAGGTATATACTAAGTAAGCTAAGTATACTAATAATACTTACCTCTTAGCTCCTAAATTTAAGAAAGGCGATTTTATTATACTTAATACCTATAATATTAAAATAACTCGCCTAAATGCGTTACTTAACTTTAAGAACTATAGACTTTATAAGATTATTTACGTTATTAATAATATAGCTTATAAGCTAAATCTACTATAAGGCCTTTACTATATCTATAATATCTTCTACTTATAGCTCCTATATAAGATTAATAATATACTACTCTTAGAGTAAACGCGTAATACTAAAGGTTATATTAAAGCTATAGACTTAGATATTAATAATAATACTATATACCTCGTTAAATTAATACTTAAATTAAAGATTAACCCTACTAAGTATAATCTAATAGATAAATAGTAGAAGAGACTACTTAAATACCTTATTAAATAGGCTAACTACTCTAAAAGACCTAATAACCTAAGCTAAGAGCTATATATAAACGTTATTAATACTACTAATCTTATCTATAACTACTACTACGTATACCTAATATAGCCTAGACCCTATAAGAAGTTTAGTATATTAACTAGTAAATAAGAGCTATTAATAATAAGACTTATAGAAGAACCTAGTTAATATATACGTTAGGTAAAATATTACGTAGTAAGTACTTATATTATACTTTAATAGTAACTTACTACTTATACTAATTAAGTAAAGTACTACTACTAACTATTAGAGTAGCCTACTACCTAATACTAGGCTATTACTATAATATATATTAGTACCTTTATAGTAACTAATATTAAGGAAGCTAAATAACGTAGCTAGAGACCTAAGTAGTATAGTAAGTTATTAGCTAGTAAATATCTAGTAGATAGCTAGCTATAAGCTTATAGCTACCTAGTAGCTAAGTAACGTAACTGTAATAGGCGTTACTACGCCCTAATAAGCTAATAATACTTAAAGATACTTTAGTACTATATAGAAGCCTCTACTAAGAGTAAATAATTATATAACTAATAATAGTAATTAAGCTCTAGTATACTAGTAGAGATAGGTTAGATACTAGTAAGTATACTAATAAAGAATAGATAGATCCTAGAGGTAAGGCCCTAAGAGAAGGACCTAATAGTAGTCTAGAGTAATAATATAAGGTATTAGGTCTCTTTTCCTATATTTAAAAGCGATAGAACTGCTTTTTTTTAGAAGAGAAAGTAGTATAATAGATTGTTATCTTATATTCCTTGCTAAGCTACTAGCTTTATACTAGTACTTAGCTATATAAACCTTATATAAGGCCTAGCTAAGCCCTAATATAGTATCTTACTTTATTAGTATTTAACTACTTTTATCTTATCTCTCTTAGGATCCTATACCTTTATACTTAACTATTATAATTACAACTTAGGTTATAATGCTACTACTAGCTATTATTAGTAACTATTATATAATAACTAATTAATCTATATAAAGTAATATACATATTACTAATCTATTGCGTATAAATACTCTAAGAGTACTAATACATTATCTCTCCTCTATTATTCTCTACTATAGCTAACTAAAGATTTTAAAACTCTAATCGCTACCTATATTACTCTTTTAAAGATTAATAGTATAAATATTAGGTTAATACCTAGTTAAAATAGAATATAAAGAAAGTAGATAAAGCTTTAATATCTTTAAGAAGCCTTTTAGAAAATACGCCCTATAGAGCGTCTTTACGTAATAACCTATATTTATAGTTAGATAGAAAGTAGATCTAATTAGTAACTTAGGAAATATCTATATTAAGATAAGTTAGGTGTTTAAAGTACTTAGGGTAGAAAAGTAGTAGGACAAGTTAATAAATAACGATAAAGAGTACCTATTAAAATCTTCTAGTCTAAGGAAGAGAACTATAGAACTAAGTAGAGTAGATAGTTATTCTACTATAGAAAATTTACTAAAGCCTCTAGAAATTAACCTAGATAGAGAGTAATAGGTAAGGTTAAGGGAATACATAATAAATAAGCACGAATAAAAGTTAAGAAGTAGCATCTAATAAAAGAAGAAGGGGAAATAGTAGGTATAAGCGGTTACTAAGCTAGTAAAGGAAAAGGAAAAGTAGTTAATAAGGAATAGATACTTAGCTACTATAGAAGATAATCTAGATAATAATAATTCGTAGTATTCCTATTACTATTAAACTATAATTATGTTATAAAGTGCGAACAGTATAGTATATTACATTAATTATACTTTACAGCTTATTTTAAAAACAATTCTTAACTGCTTATAGTAACTACAATTTATTATAGTTTCTCTTACTCTACTTATTCTACTAATTCTTTTAATAACTACTACTTAAGCTACTTTAGCCTACTCCCTATACTACTATAAATTACCCCCTAATCCTTAGAAATATATACTCTAGATAATCTCTAATCTAGCTTATAGTAAAGGTAACAGTAAGAATTAAGCGCTAAGATACCTTTATTATAAGTAGAAGAGGAAGTAGTAAGCGCTTTAGAGTAGTAATACTTATTATAATCTAATTAAGAAATAAGAATAGCGTATGTGCAATTTTCCAAGACCTAATTATCGCCTATTCTAAGATTAATTACAGCCTTTTGCCTTTAAAGACTAATTATATGTTAATATACCCTAATATTATATATAACTATAACTATAATATATATATTCTAAGATAAAGTACTATTACTAAATATTCCCTACTAATAAGATACTAATCTAGTAGGCTATTAACCTCTAGATTCTCTTATCGTAGTATTAGTATAACACTATAAACAAATAGGCTAATTACGTATATAATAACTATTTCTAGGTAGTAAATAAGAATATATAGAATTAATTTACAAGAATTATAGGAGGTATATAGTAAGTAAGAAATATAAGTTAGCTTATTATACAACAGTCCCTAAGTTAAAAGATATATAATATATATATTAAATAGTATTAACTATCTATAAATACTAACTTAAGCATTCTTTATAACACTAAGAGCCTTCTTTAGCGTATTCTTTATCTAGGTACTTTTAGTAGACGTTTTAGAGAATAAAATATATTACAAAGCTACTAGATAGAGAATATAAGTTTTCTAAAGTTATCTCTTAATACTAACTTATCTTAATCTATTTATAGGCCTAGGACCTACTAAAAGAGAAACACTTATAAGGCGTAAAGAATTAATAATTAGAGAACTCCTAGGAGAGGTTAAGCCCTAGTCCTACTGTACTTACTACTAAATCTTTATTAATAAGATAAAAAGCATAATTTTACAATCCTCTTACTTTAGTACAATACTAACATATATAAGTAGGTTTAAAAATCACTATCTACGTATAAGCTAAGCGCTATACGAGATCGAAATCGAGTTTATAATATTAATCTATAATAGGAAAGATCTAATAAACTTAGTAAGGCCGCATTAATAGTGAGCGCATTTATTTATATCTAACCTTAATACTAGTAAGCTATACTATATCTACTAGCCGAAAATTAGTAATAAAGATAAGTCTAAGGCCTTAGTACTATTAGACCTCTTAGATATTATAAGGCAGGATAATGCGCCTCTAGAAGAAGAGATCTAACCCTATAGATAGTAGCTGCTCTCTATTAGACTAGTTTCTAGAAACTAGCTTTATAGAGGGCGATTTCTACCTACTCTAATAGAGACTAGATAAAAGCACTCTTAATAAAGCTAAGAAAAGCTAAAGAAGCTAATAAGATCTAAAAGATCTAATAAGATCTTAAATATTAGTATTCTTTATATAAATTAAAGCCCTAGTAATTCTTAAATAGCTACTTTATTCTTAACTTCTACTTTTTATATATTTTAACTTTAGATTTAATTAATTTAGCTAAAGTTTACTTAAGAGTAGTATATTTAGATAATTAAAGACTCTTAGGAGCCTTACTACTTATAAGAGATAAGATAGAAAGTAAAAGGTTAGAGGGTTAGAGATAGAGATTTTTTAAAGCTTATTTTAAACTTTAGTACTAGCTATAAACTTTAGCTATAGTTATAGCCCCTTATAGGGCTAAAAACTAGCTTATTTTAAACTTTAAAAACTAGCCTAATTTTACTATCTACTAGTTTAATATAAAGTAGTTTTCTAGCTTATCTAAGACTAGATAGAAGCTCTTAAATAAGCTAGTTTTACTAGTCTATTTAAGGCCGGCCACCGTCTATAGAGAAGTAGAAGATATGTAGGATATGTAGCAGGAAAAGAGACAGGCGTTGAGATTTTAGTTGCTTGAATCCAGTCGTCGCTACTTTCCTTTTTTCAATTCTGTCAACCGACGTCGCGCAAGCTACTCCATCCCGCACCCTAAGGTAATATGAATCGCCTCCCAGTTCTTTAGGAACACATGCCCAGGGTTGTTCCCATTGAAGTCCCTCCAAGACCCCATCTCCAATCTCAATACAACAACTAAAGGATGATATCTCCCATTTAATTTATAACAGCATGTTCGATCAAGTTTGAACTCTAGATACTGCTGCAGAAATACTCAGCGATAGCTCTATAGCGCTGTGTAAGCGAACGCATGTGCTCTGGCCAAGGGAGACTTACCAACAAGAGACTCAACTTCTGGTTTGCCAGAGTATAATATGTAATTTTTCCACTCGGAGACGAGAAGCCATTCGGGCTCAGGGGATATCGTATCACCAGACACATATTCGATGCGCGAAATAATTGTAAGTGATCTTACAACCTTGAAAGTAGGGGGTGTATTTAGAGGAATAAGGGGGCAGTTATGTATTCACAGTAGTATGGGTCTTCCCGATAGAACGAATCATTAAGACAGCGAGCACTAAACTTAGTTCAGCTCAGAAGTGGGAAATATTCAGTGTGACTAACGAAAGACGGCAATCAATTCACTAAGCGTGTGTCGCTCTATATATAGCCTACAGCAAGTGACTCCCACTCCAATGTATGACATACAGCGTAACGTTTGACTAGATAATCGAACGGTGGGTTGTGAATGTGTCACGGACGGAGTCACGTTTTCGTACCACCACCGCTCCGCTTTAAGACATAAAAGCCAGCAACGACCATACCGGCTCCTTAGAAACGTTATCCAGTACCTATCAGAAATGGAGCACTTCAAAAAGCTCATCTACAATCATCAAGAGTCGAAATCCGCAAAGCGAAGCACGATGCCCACATCAGCAACTCCCCAACCCGCAACTTACGCGAACCCCAACGTCGACGAGACTTCCATAGCATCAGAGACGAGTACAAATATTATAACCCCCGACGCAGGCACGATGGAAACTGTATGGAACTCATTTCACGGTCTGACCAAATGGGCTTTCATCAATCCCGAAGACTATCCATATCCCGACTACGCAAAGGACATCGAGGAAGTGAGAAGTTAGCAGAAACTATAGTTACACTAGACTCTTCACCACCGAAAGTGCTGACCCATGCCAGAACTTTGGATCGAGCGGTACCCCGCGTATGCCAAGAAGAACTTTCACATATTGTTCAAAGCAGGGTATAAGGGAGATGAGGCGAAGCACGTGAAATGCTATCTGATGACCGTGGAGAATGGCGTCGGTAGAGAATTGTTACATATGAGTATGCTAGGTAAGAATGTGGAAGGTGCGTTGGCTATGCTTCGGGATGAGTTAGGGGGAGGGGAGGATTGGAAGGCGCATAGATAAGTCCGTAGGTCGCTTTGTATAGCGCTACGTGCCATGCAGTAGCGGATGAACGATATTGGACTTTCCGTGTGGCCGCTCACTTACTAGGTCGGCTAAGTGTATACTGTAATGCGTGGCAGATTGTTGCATGGGCAAATATTCCTTCCGTAGCTGTCGAGGCACCTGGGTCAGTCCCAGCACTTTCTGAGATAGCGTGGTCCATTTCCAGTCCAGATATTTGTGAGGTAGTGGAACATTGGCTGAATCGTAAAATCCAAAGCCTCTCTGGTGGTTTATATGGGTCCTGTCGGGGACATATGAGTGGATATGGTTGCGCAGTTCTTTACTCTGATTAGCGACGTGTCTACACGGCGTTCAAAGGATCGCACTTACCGCCAGGGAGGCCCTGTAGTCGAAGGAAGAGAGCAGCGGAATTGGTCTGCGAAGGCAGCTCATTGTTTGAGTCAAGATTTCCTGTTGTTGAGAACATCTTCAACGGTGGTATCAGTGATTGTTTGCTGGGGGAGAGACGCTCAAGCGCAGCCTAAGAGCATGCGGGCGAGGTGCGAGGTGGAAGAGCGGCGAAGGCGGAGACCGATTGGTCGCCGAAGCCCGCGCGAAATGCTACGCATGCCGCATAATGCGCAATTTTCCATTGTTGCCTTCCTAATATGAGACGTTATAAGCTTCTTCCGCGTCAATTTCTTGTGAGCATATCGCCGAGCTCTGTGAATACCTCGACGCTTTCCAATCAATCACCCCACTCCAGCCAATGCACCCCAAAATACATACCCTCTATAAGATTCGGCACATGGAATCCAGTCTGCTCTTCCCAGAGCCTCCGTAGCTCCATCTGCTCGTCGTATTCTTTTCCAGGCCACCGGTAAACTTTTCCCAACATA
>Ga0210040_10003326_pt1 | contig 21841 bp, 17 predicted proteins | sample CryGeyCG12114_NA_FD_185462 | JGI IMG/M metagenome (GOLD analysis project Ga0210040, IMG submission 185462) | Groundwater microbial communities from aquifer - Crystal Geyser CG19_WC_8/21/14_NA (SPAdes) (version 2) | ecosystem: Environmental > Aquatic > Deep subsurface > Groundwater | place: USA...
AGCCACCCGAATTAACCGATGCTTCATTCATGATGGTGGCATATTCTTGTGAGTTTAATAAATCTGCTTTTCTGGCTACATTCTGAACACCCACATAAGTATCGAAGGTTATTTGGGCCGGTTGGCCAGCTTTACCAGTTTTGGTAGTAATTAAAACTACACCATTGGCTGCCTGGGACCCATAAATAGCGGCAGAAGCGGCATCTTTCAACACATCAATAGATTGAATATCAGCAGGGTTTAAAAAAGAAATATCACCGGTAATTACCCCATCGACTATGTAAAGCGGCGCGGCACTGCCGGTGGTTCCTACACCCCTCACAACAACCCTAAAGCTCTCGCCAGGCTGGCCGGAAGATGAGGTAATTTGCACACCCGGCGCCTGGCCTTGTAAAGCTTGTAACGGATCGGTGGTGCTTTGTTTCTGCAGGTCTTCGCCTTTTACTTGGGCGGTAGCACCGGTAACCAGCTTTTTCTGCTGCACCCCGTAACCTATTACTACTACTTCTTCTAAAGCTTTAACATCTTCTTGCAGGGCAACATTAATTTGTGTTTTATTACCTACCGGAATCTCCTGCGTGTTAAAACCTATATACGAAACTACTAATACATCAGTATTAGCGGCTTCAATAGTAAAATTACCTTCAACATCGGAGGCTGTTCCATTTGTAGTGCCCTTTATAACAATACTTACTCCTGGTAACGGCTGACCGCCACCAGTTACTTTCCCCGAAATAGCTTGCTTGCCTTGTGCAATACTATCATGCGCCTGGATAAAAATAAAAGCAAATAACATAGCTAATATTTTCCAAACTGATGATTTTAAATGAATAGAATTATGGCTTTCATAATTCAGAAAAGGGTATTTTATTTCCATTTTTATTTATTTATGGTGGTAAATTGAAATTTAATCTTAAAAACGTATTACTAAAACAGCAAAATACTATACTCCGCTATTCTTTATTCCTCTTTTTCTTTTTCTCTTTTATTTATATGCTTTATTAAATTGTGGTAGTTTCTGATGGATGGCGTCTCTAACCGGTTTTGTTTGCCTTAAACCTGTTGGTAGCTTATAAAAGTTCCTCTTTTTGTAAACCATTTTAAATTTTGATTTTTGCTGACTTAAATGAAAGCAGCGCTATACAAACCCATTTTTTAAGAAGAAATCAGTTATAAAGATAACGCTAAGAAGATTAAAAACAGGTACCCGAAATGCTATCAATAGATACTAAAATGTTAATAAAGGGTATCAAAATTGCTATAAATAGTACTTGATTTGTTTACTGGCTGACAGATTTATTCAAATAAGGATAATTATAGGCACTACTTATAGAGAACGTCGTAACCTTTCGGGATTAAATATTGTCGAAAAAGGTAAATAGTTCCCCGCCTAAGTTTAGGCGGGGTTAGGGGCGGTTGTTTTCCTTTAATTAATTTCCGACAAGTGCTGTCGCGATCTATATCTTTATTTAAATAAACCTTGGTTTATTATAAGGTATTGTTTTGTCAGTTATTAAATTTACCTGACCAAATGGACGCTATACCTACATAATGAGGTATAAGTATGTGTTTAATTAATTTTGATTGTTGATTCTTTGCGCACCTATCTTCAGCTTTTGCAACAGGGCTTAAAACGCATTGGTTTAGATGCTTTTATATTAGCCTTACTCGCCGCTATTTTGCTGGCTTATTTGGTACCGGAACTGGGTGTAGCAGAAAGTCCTTTGCCTTTAGGCGAAATAGCTACTTACGGGGTTTCGGTTATTTTCTTTTTTTACGGCTTGCGCTTAAGCCCCGCCAAGCTGTGGGCCGGACTGAGTAACTGGCGGCTCCACTTGGTGGTGCAACTCAGTACTTTTGTATTATTTCCGCTCCTGGCTTTAGCGGGCAATTATTTTTTCTCTAACGCGCAAAACGAGTGGCTCTGGCTGGGGGCCTTTTACCTGGCGGCCCTGCCCTCTACGGTATCATCTTCGGTGGTAATGGTTTCGATTGCGGGCGGCAACTTACCGGCGGCTATTTTTAATGCCAGTATTTCGAGTTTACTGGGAGTTTTTATTACGCCGCTCTGGATGGGATTTTTTATGCAAACCAGTAATGGTACTTTCGATTTCTGGCCGGTCATCGGCAAACTGACGGTTCAGGTTTTGGTACCGGTTATTTTAGGAATTCTACTCCACGTGCGTTATGGCGTTTTTGCCGAAAAGCACCGGCAAAAGCTCCGGCTATTCGATCAGTTTATTATCCTCCTGATTGTTTTTACTTCTTTTTGTGAGTCTTTTGCCCGGAATATATTTAAAGATTTTAGTCTGCTCGATATCTTTTTTCTTGGCCTTTACTTGATCGGTTTCTTCTTTTTGGTATTCGGGCTGATTTACTTTGTAAGCCGTTTACTTGGTTTTTCGCCGGATGACCGGATTACCGCCCTGTTCTGCGGTTCTAAAAAATCGCTGGTCCACGGTACGGTTATGTCTAAAGTTTTATTTCCGGCTACCGATCTGGCGGGTATTATTTTATTGCCGCTTATGCTTTACCATGCCTTGCAGTTAATTGCCGCCAGCATTTTGGCCCAAGCTATGGCCCGCCGCAAAGAGCATTTGCCGCCCGTAATAAAGCATCAATAATATTTACTCGGCAAAAGGATATAACTCCGGCGGCTGGGTATGATCCTGGTAAATAGCCAAAGGATGCAACGCCCGGGTAGTATCTATATAGGCAAAAGCATCGTAGCGTTTCGGCACCACAGTGGGCACATAGTTACCAAATCGTTCCATTCGCGGATGATACACGACGCCAATGGCCCGGTGCCCGATCTTATCGCGAAAGGCTTTTATTTCAGCTAAATCTTTCGAAAACAGCAGTTTGTTTTGGGGGCTGATTTCGTGCAGCATATATTCCCAGGTTCCGGACGGAGCCGACGGCACTTCCATTATTTCCATGGGTTCGCCCCATTCATCGGCCGCAATCACGGTGCCTTTGTAAGAGCCAAAACCCACAATAAAGGTATTTTCTTCGCCGTACTGTTCCCGCACCAGTTGCCCCACATTTACCATGTTGCTCCGGGCCATATCGGTGTAGCGGGCATCGCCTACGTGGGTATTATGCTCCCAGATAATAGCTTTAGAATCGGGTCCGTGTAAATCCAGCAGCCGGGTTAAGGTTTCCATCATGTGGCGGTCGCGTACGTTCCAGGAGCTGCCGCCGCCTTTAATCATAGCCCGGTAATAGCGTTCGGCATTTACTGCCACCAGGGCATTTTGTTCGGCATCAAACTCAGCAGCGCGATCTGCGCCGCTGTCCAGGCCTTTTTGGCGCAGCGCTTGCAGCATATTTACTACTTCGTCTTCGCAGTCCTGCGACACAAAAGCTACTGCCCGGGCATATTCCTGCGGATCTTCGCTGTAAGGCTCGAAGCAGCGAAAGGCTTTTTTAGCCGCAGCTGCCGCCGGGCCGCCTTGCTGCTCCAGGTAGTTTGATATTTCCTGCAAAGAATCCCAGAGGCTATATACATCCAAGCCGTAAAACCCGGCCTGCTCACCTTCTGGTTTGTCGGCATTAAAATTCTTCATCCAGTCTACCAGAGCAGCTACTTCCCAGTTGCCCCACATCCAGGTAGGCCAGCGGTTAAATGTTTGCAGTAATTCCGGGGCGGTAACGGCTCCGCCCTGACCTTTTATATACTTGTTCACTTCAAAACAATCGGGCCAGTCACCTTCTACCGCAATAAAATTAAAACCTTTTTCTCGCATTAACCTCTTGGAAATAGCCGTACGCCAGGTGTAATATTCGGAAGTACCATGCGAAGCTTCGCCCAACAACACAATGCGGGCATTGCCAATTTCTTCTAGTAACAAATCTAAATCCTGCGGGCCTTGCAGCGGATGATGCGGAATATTTGCCATAATAAATGCTTTTAAACCAGTAGATTTATGTACGTGATTTTGCCCGCGGGTTTTCGTTTTAAGCCGATAATTACCCGCCCGTGAAAGAATATTTTCTTCTATACTCCACCCTTTCGTAATATACCCCGTAAAAGAAGACTTGTAAGTGAAAAAACTTTTAAAACCCAAATAGATAAAACTATGGCACAGGAAGAAAAAGATAAACAAGTTCAAAAAGAAGCAGAAAACAACAGCCTCGAAAACCTGGAGAGTAAATCGCCGGAAGAGCAGGCCAAATTTGCTCAGGGCGGACAACCGGCCGGGCATAGCCAAGGCGGACAAGGCGGCAATCAGATAGCCGACGATGGCAGCGGCCGTAATCCTCGCCACGATAAAGGCGACGAGCTAAGCGAGTTTGCCCGCGAGGATAGCTAAGTTCTCAGAATAAAATGCAGCATAAAAAATCCTGCCTGGTATAAAAACCGGCAGGATTTTTCTTTTGGCAATTCCTGGTAAAATAAGTACCTGAACAATTATAAATATACATTTTGCTTCATTCAAAATGAATTTAAAAGCTCCCCTCCTGTTTTAAGAGGGGTAGGAGTGGTAAAATTAAACCTGATGAAAAATATATAATTATTTTCGCCCTAGCACTTATTATTGATGTAAAAGCTTGTTTAGCTTTAACAGATTAAGGAATATTTACTGTTTCTATATAAGTACCGGTTTCATCGTAAATATAACTGAGCGGCTCGCGTGGGTTTTGCAATATCTGTTGCCGGCTGATATCCCATTTCCGCCACATTTCTTCCAGCAATTTTGCGTAAGCCTGCTGTTCCCAAGGGTTAAAAACCGGCATGGTAATATCATCCACCAAAGTATCATAAGTCAGGAAATCTTCGCCGGGCGCGGGGCGGCGCTCAAAATATTCCGGTATCAGATTAAATAAATAAGCGGCGTAATATGCCCGGGCCGTGAACTCGGCGGCTTGTATGGGGTGCACCGGCTTATTTTTTAAATCGTCGTAAACCGGTTTTAATGCCTTTTGCAGTACGTTATTATCCAGTAAATGGCAAATTACCTGCACCGTACCCATTTTTATACTAAACATCATGGTGTTCAGTTCATCGCGGTATTCGAAAGGCGTATCAGTTTCGGTTTCTTTTACCTCCAGTATAAACAAAGAAAAAGGCGTAAAATCATCGAATAAAATAGGCAAGCGCAAAGCCTGCAACAACTTAAATAAAGACTGAAACTTCGTAAACATTTTTGGGTTTTCGCCCACGGCATGCTCCGGCATAATTAAGGGGTTTTGCTCATTTAACAGCTCCCGCACCAGCATACCATAAAACATTTTGGCCAGCCACAAATAAATATCTCGTTCATCGGCGGCCTTAAAACCCGCTACGCCTTTCTGATGGGCTTTTTCCAGCCTTTGGTCCAGCGGCTCTATGTGTTGTTCACGGCAATTAATACAACAAGGTATGGTCAGGTCTTTATATTGAATAATGCTTTTATCGAGTAATAATAACTGCTTTTCCCCGAACTGATAGTGCCGCATCAACCAGTTAGAAAATACCGGAACCGTTTGGTTAGCATTAATAAATGCGCCGCATAAAAAACAGGTTTCGCTGTTGAACTGCATCCGATCGAAGGGATCGTATAAAGTAAGTAAATTCATGTTCTTAAAGAAGTATAGCCCAAAGATACGGCAGGTTCCTTTAAAATTAGTGTGCTTAATATTTATGCTGGTTTGTATACTAAAAATAAAGCCTAAAAAGTTAAGTATATAAGAGTTCTATATAGATTAGGCATGATACTTGTTTTAAAAGAACTTATCCGAATCAGAAGTCTTATTTATATGAAACGTTTTTTTCTTTTTTTCCTTTTAAGCCTGTTCTTTTTAAAATGTGCTTCGGCCCAGGTAGCCACTAATTTGCCGCCTCTGGTAAGTGTAACGGGTGTGGGAGAAGTAAAAGTACAGCCCGACGAAATAGTACTGAACGTAGGAATTGAAGTACGGGATAAAAACCTGGATGCCGCGCGCCAGCAAAGTGAAACGCGGGTAGCCGACCTGATAAAATACCTGAAAAAAGCTGGTATTGATGAAAAATATATCCAGAGTACGAATTTAAGTGTTTACCCGCAGTACGGCGAATTTGGACAAACTACGCCGGATGTTTACATGACGCAGCGTTCGGTTACAGTTACCATAAAAAATATAAACCGCTTCGACGAAATCCTGACGGGTATTTATAAAACAGGCGCCAACCGGGTAGATGGTATTGAATACCGCACGTCGGAATTACAAAAATACCGGGAACAAGCCCGCAAATTAGCTATTCAGGCCGCCAAACAAAAAGCCGTGGCGCTAACCTCCGAACTGGGCGCTAAAGTAGGCCGCGTGTATAATATAAACGAGACTTCCGGAGAAAGCTCTCCGGTGCCGCTGTACCGGACGGCGAATAAAATGATGGAATCGGCAATGACGGCGGCTGGCGGCCCAACGATATCGGTAGGCCAGATTACGGTTTCCGCTTCGGTAGATGTTAGTTTTTTAATTGAATAGGTTTGTTTGTTTTGTTTGTGTTTTGTTTGCTTACCTGGCCGGTTCCTTTTCGGGAGCTGGCTTTTTTTGTAAGGTTAATAAAATAAAATATTTAATTTCAGCCTTGCTAAACCATTCTTCTAATCCCGATGAAACATATTCTGTATACGCTACTGCTCACCGCCCTGCTGGCCGGCTGTAACGAAAATAAACGGCAGGTAGCAGAAAATACCGATGCCGCAACCCAGGATACCACGGCTTTAACCGCTCCGCCAGCGGCGCTGAACAGCTTTAATGCAACTGGTTTATCCGAACACATAAAAGTTTTAGCTTCCGATGCTTACGAGGGCCGCAGCCCCGGCACAACCGGCGAAGACTCTACGGTAGCTTACTTGGAGCGCCAGTTCCGCAAAATGGGTTTACGGCCTGGCAATCCCGATGGCACTTTCACCCAAAAAGTACCCATGGTGGGTTTTACCGCGCAACCAACCGGCTCTTTTACCGTTGGGGGTAAAAAAATAACCCTTTCTTTTCCCACCGATTACGTGGCGGTTTCGCGCCGGTTTGTACCGCAGGTGCAGGTTAATAATTCCGACATGATATTTGTGGGCTACGGTATTGTGGCGCCGGAATATAACTGGGACGATTATAAAGGCCTGGACGTAAAAGGAAAAACCATTGTGATGCTCATCAACGATCCGCCGGTGCCGGATACCCAGGACAGTACCAAACTAAACTCGAAAATATTTAATGGCCGGGCCATGACGTACTACGGACGCTGGACTTATAAATACGAAATAGCCGCCGAGAAAGGAGCCGCCGCCTGCATTATTGTACATGAAACCGGCCCGGCCGGCTATCCTTACGAAGTAGTTTCGGGCAGCTGGAGCCGTGAAAATTTCGACATCAATAATGCTAACAAAAACAGCGACAAAGTGGCGGTAGAATCGTGGATTACCGAAGCCAAAGCCCGCGAACTTTTTGCAGCCAGTGGTAAAGACTTTAATACGTTAAAGAAGCAGGCCCGCAACCATAATTTTAATCCGGTACCGCTGAATGCCCAAGCTAGTTTTAATATTAAAAACACGTTACGCGAGATACAATCGCGTAACGTAATTGCCAAACTGGAAGGCGCCGATCCGGAATTAAAAGATGAATACGTGGTTTACAGCGCTCATTGGGATCATTTGGGCAAAGACCCTAAATTATCCGGCGACCAGATTTACAATGGCGCTTTAGATAATGCTTCGGGCACCGCCGGTTTACTGGAACTGGCCAAAGCTTATACGCAATTACCCCAAATGCCAAAACGATCGATTTTATTTCTGGCTGTAACCGGCGAAGAAAAAGGTTTGCTCGGCTCTAAATATTACGCTACCAACCCCTTGTACCCGTTAAAAAATACTTTGGCCAATATAAATATGGATGGACTGAACCCTTATGGCCGCACCAAAGATGTAATTATTATTGGCTACGGCAATTCTACTTTAGACGATTTACTGGCGCGGGCTGCGGCTACCCAAAACCGGAAAACCGTACCGGAAGCTACCCCCGAAAAAGGTTCTTTTTACCGCTCGGATCATTTTGAATTTGCGAAACAGGGTGTGCCAGCTTTATACGCGGAATCGGGCGTGCAATCGGTAGATAAAGGGCCCGATTATTTACAACAAAAAGCCGATGCGTATACCGCCAACGATTACCACAAAGTGTCCGACGAAGTAAAACCGAACTGGGATTTTTCGGGGGCCGTACAAGACCTGCGCCTTTATTTTTTGGTGGGCTATAATGTGGCGCAAGGCAATACGTGGCCGCAGTGGAATCCCGGTACCGAATTCAAGCAAAAACGGGAAACCATGTTAGGTCAAAAATAAATGTCTTTGAAATAACATATTATTCTTAAGCCGGAGCTGTTTAGTTCCGGCTTTTTTATTTTATTTTAATATACAAGCAGGAAAGGCCTAATTAGCCGCTTTTATTATTTATAAAGGTGCCTAAGTTAGTATTAATCTCTTCATTAATACTATTTTAAAAACGCTATATTTACTGACATTAATTATTTGCCTACCTTCATACTGATGGAAACAGAACCTATTTACAAGAAAAGTGCCTCTATTTTAATAGTGGTTACACTTTCTGTATATATCCTTTATATCATGTCTGATATTATTATTCCGTTTGCTTTTGCCGGGTTGTTAGCCACGTTGCTTAACTCGTTGCAAAACAAATTTATGAATCTTAAAATCCCGAAAGTTCCTGCCATTATTCTGACCATCGTTATTGCGGTGTTGGTAGTAGCCGCTATTTTATATTTCCTGTCGGTTCAGCTAATACAATTTACCGAAATGCTACCGCAACTAAGGCTGAAATATAAAGAAATGCTCTTGGACCTGGAAACCTCGGTTTACCATACCTTTAATATAAGTATAACCAAACAAACGCAGTACTTAAATGAACTTACGAGTAAAAGCAAAAACTTAATTGGCTCTACGGTTTCCAGTGCGCTGGGGGTGTTTAGTGTCTTGTTTTTAATCCCGATTTATATATTTCTGCTGCTTTTTTACAAAACGTTAATTTTAAACTTTTTATACGAAGCATTTACGCGCGAACACTCTGAACATGTAGCCAGTGTACTAAAAGAGACCAAGCTGGCCATACAAAGCTACGTAGTAGGTTTATTGATTGAAACAATTATAGTAGCCGTTTTAAATTCAAGCGCCTTGCTTTTACTCAACGTTGAGTACGCTATTTTACTAGGCGTATTAGGTGCTTTATTAAACCTGTTGCCGTACATAGGCGGCCTGGTAGCTATTATTTTACCAGTGTTAATTGCTACCGTAACCCAAGATGGTTATACTACCCAGCTGTATATTGTAGGAGCATACGCGATTATCCAATTTATCGATAACAATTTCCTGGTGCCCTTAATTGTATCTTCTAAAGTGCAGATAAATGCCCTGGTTTCTATTCTGGCGGTTTTATGCGGCGGTGCCTTGTGGGGCGTTTCGGGCATGTTTTTATCTATTCCGTTTATAGCCGTACTCAAAATTGTGTTCGACCGGATTGATGGCCTGAAGCCCTGGGGTAAGTTGTTTGGCGACCAGGTACCTACCCGGCATAAAGGTGAGATATGGCGCTTTCGCCGCAAAGCAACCATTAAATCTTCTTAACCGCTGTTTATACATTACCGGTGAGCTAATATTAAATAAAAAGAGTCAGGCAAAGCCTGACTCTTTTTATTGTTCCGCTACAATCGGCTTTGCAAATGAGATAACGCCATAACCGAGCGGTAGCTATACATATTGCCTATTAGCTTTTGGTGCTGCTGTCGTAATTACTCCATTGGGCTACACCTTTAGGCTCGGCACTGGTTATTTCGGCACTTTTCACTTTGCTCAGCTCTTTGTTCATTTTCTCTGTAGCTTTCAGTTCTTGCTGCGCTTCTTTGTCGGTTTGTTGCAACCCTTCCGTTTCTTTTACGTGCGAAATAGGGTCGGCTATATAATCCCAGCTTTTACCGGTAACCGGCATTTGGCCTTCGTTCCACGGTCCGCGCACACTTTCGCCCTGCGACATATTAAAATACTGGTTCGTAAAACGCGGGTCGGCCTGCAAAACGCCCGGCGGATAGTTGGGAGTGATGCTTTCCAACGCAGCTTCAAACATTTCGTAATGGGCAATTTCCCGCGTCATTAAAAACGAAAGTGTTTCCTTTACATACGGGTCGTCGGTAAACTTCATCAGATACTCATACACCAGCTTAGCCCGCGATTCGGAAGCGATATTGGAGCGTAGGTCGACGGTTAAATCGCCGTTTGAATGCGTATAGGATGAACACCACGGAATACCCTGGCTATTGGTTAAGCGCGGGCCACCGGCACTAAGTACGTTAAACTGCGGATTTACCAAGGCCTGGTGGATAACGTTTTCTTTAGCAGCTTTCCCGTTTAACACTTCCATGATTTCGGATTGATCAGCCGCATCTTTTAATTCGCCATTTACTCCTTTTAACAGCATTTGGATAGTAGCACCCACTATTTCCAGGTGGCTGAATTCTTCCGTAGCAATATCCATTAACATGTCGTATTTATCCGGATAAGGTTGTTTAGCCGCAAACGCCTGGGTAAAATATTGCATAGCGGCAGCCAACTCGCCGTTTTCGCCACCAAATTGCTCTAAGAGTAAGTTTGCAAACCGCGGGTCCGGTTTAGATACCCGAGCATTAAACTGTAATTCTTTTACGTGATGAAACATATCTTCTTAATTTTAGAGTAACTATTTTTAGAGTAACTATTTAGTTAAGAAAACGGGCATTTGGGTTATAGGTTCGGGTTAAATTTAAACATCAGCACGGGCAATTTCTGTTTTCAGGCTTATTATACACCTAAGTATTTCGCGCACAGCCACTCCCGATATCTACAGAGATAATAATTATTTATTTCTAATTATTTAATCCTGATTTTTCCGGTTACACATTCTTCTTCTCTTGGGGCAAAAGCCTCATCACGGTTCTTCATGTATTCCTATATCACATAATAACACATAAATCGGCATCAAGCGCCTGGCCATGCTATAATACAAAAGAACGGAATACCAGTGGTTATGTTAATTATTTCCCATATAGGATAGGTAACTGAAAACCCTTTAAAAATTAGGCAGGATGCCAAATAGGTAGGCACGAGCAAAGCTGATCAGATTTATTTATTTTCTCAAAAAAATGAGCTTATGCATTTAATATTTTACACCTATACAACATTGTATATCAAATATTTACAATTTAAAGGCGATATCCTGAAAAAATATTAAAAAAACCTAAAAAAGGCGGGTTACCTTATTAGCATACCGGTATTAAAGCATATCTAAAACAAAACCCTTATTAAAAACACAACCATGAAAAACTTATCAAGAATTGCTTTATTTGCTTTTGCTGCTGCTTCTTTCACTTTTGCTTCTTGCGAGTCTAAACCAGCTGAAACTACCACTACTACGGAAGAAACTACTACTGACGCAATGGCTACAGAAGCTGATACTACTGGTGCTGCTACCGAAACTACTACTACCGACAGCACTGCTACCACTACTGAAACTCCTGCTGCTACTCCGGCTCAGTAATTTAAAAAGGGATTTTATTCCCGAATAATCTTATTTCCAAGAAACTAAAAGCCTCTGCCCTATTTTGCCGGCAGAGGCTTTTAGTTTATTTGCGCTGCCCAAGTGCTGCAGAAAAGGCCTTCTTCTGCTTTTAGCAAAATCCGTAAAAACAGGGTTACCTTTTGTACTTCTCCGTATAAAGGTTTAAAACCAGGTTTTAACATTTTTTTACGGTCATGAAAAATATATCTAAAATTGCAGTAGCCGCACTTATAGCTATTTCTTTTGCTTTTGCCTCTTGCGGCGAAACTAAACCAACCGAGACAACCGGCAATACCAACACCGAAGACCTGGTAGACGGCGCCGATGGCGGCATAGATTCCCTGGTAACTACTACCGACTCCACGAATACCGCCACTGCTCCGGCGGAGTAAGGCACCAATAAAGCAGGCCGGTAAAAGCAGCAACTGGTTTGCAGAAGCTTTTGACCATTAATTTTTTAGGGCTTTAATTTTCTATTACCATAACCGGTATTAAAAATTACCGTTCTTAACCTTACTTCGTTTTAGTATAAATGAAGAACAAGATTAACTTACAATTTAAAAGAGAAGAAAACATGAAAAATATATTCAAAATTTCGATATTAACAGTTGCGATGGCCTCTTTTATTTTGGCCTCCTGCGAAACTAAACAAGCGGGAAACCCCGAACAAGGCACCGATGGTCCTACCACAATCGATGCCTCGGTAAGCGAATCTGAATCCGGCAAAACAGTAGCCCCAGATGCTGCCGCCGAAGCAAACGCAGCTTCCGGCACTGCCGATTCACTGGCCACACCCGGTACAGGAGCAAGCGAGAACGACTAAGCGTATTTAAAATAAATTTCTTAGGCCTTTGCCATTAAAAACGGCAAAGGCTTTTTGTTTTTAAACCGAACCTTGCTTTTAGCCATGGCATAAACCAATGCTACAGAAAATATAAATATATTTTGGGTTACCTTTTCCCGGAAGCAGCATTAAGAGCAAAACGACAACAAAAATCAGTAATAAGTTATCATGAAAAATTTATCAAGAATTGCTTTATTCGCTTTTGCCGCTGCTTCTTTCACTTTTGCTTCCTGCGAGTCTAAAACTGCTGAAAATGCGGAAAATGCCACCGAAGAAACAATTGATGCTGCTGGTGCCGAATTAGATTCTGCTACTACCCCCAGCACCGGCGATACAGCAGTAGTACAAGATCAGCCGGTACAAGATGGTCTTGTTGACTCTACCGGTACAAAATAAGTTTGATTGATTTTAGAGAAAAGCCTTTGCTCCGCGACGAGCAAAGGCTTTTTTATTTTATCCTGCTCTGCCTTTATCTGCTCCCGTCCATTCATATATCCATCAGCAAGTTTCCTTCCTTTAAACATTATTACTGCTAACCGATTATTTTAAGCGGCATTCGAAGAAAGGTTTTCTTCCATAATTCATAAATTAAAAATTTACTTACTTTTGACGTTACTACCGTAAAACAAAAGTATGATAACATCTTTTGGTTCGAAAGAGACAGAAAAAATTTGGAATGGAGAAAGAGTAGCTAAATTACCATTGGAAATTCAGTCAATTGGCAGACGTAAGTTGAGAATGCTCAACAACTCACAAAATGTAGCCGACTTGCGAATTCCGCCGTCTAACCGTTTAGAAAAATTGTCCGGAAATTTAAAAGAATTTTATAGCATTCGGATAAACGACCAATGGAAAATTATTTTCCATTGGAACAACGGACAAGCATCAGAAGTAGAAATTGTAGATTATCATTAAAAAGCATGGAAAAGTTACCTAACATTCATCCGGGAGAAGTGCTGCAAGAAGAATTTCTCCTGCCGCTAAATATTACAGCTTACCGATTGGCTAAAGACATTAATATTCCTCAAACTAGGATTTCTGAAATCTTGAAAGGAAATAGAAGAATAACCGCGGACACGGCCCTTAGATTAAGTTATTACTTTGGAAATTCTCCTAAATTTTGGCTTGGGTTGCAAGACGACTATGATTTAGAAGAAGAAAAAGCAAATAAGCAGAAAGAACTGGCAAGTATAAGAAGATTTGAGAAAGACGCCGCCTAATCAGGTATATACAAAACCCTTGCTCCGCTTCAGGCTTCGCATACACTAGCGGTTAGTGCAAGCAAAAAGAAAATATAAACATAGGACAAAATTTAATAAGCTGAATTTAAAAGAATACTTGCTCTACATAAACAATCACAAGAAACATACTGATTTCAATGCTTCAGGTCTTTATCGCTCAATTATCTAATAAATAAAACTTGACCTTACTGACAAGCTAAAAGTTAGAGACTACGTTCATAAGATATTTAAATCGCTTTTGAATTTTTACAGATTAAAGACCCAAAGACTTTTTTGCGGTAACTACACTTGGTTAAGAACTGACGCAAGCAGATGAGGACCGGATTTGGACACGACATCTGCACAATAAAGATTGATGATCTAAGAATATACGGTATCTAACACTTGTACTTTTGTGGCTTTACGTTGCTTCTTCCGGCGTCCCCACCAAATTAAAAAACCAGTTACCGGCATGCTGGAGGCAATCAGGCTGCCTGTAAAAGCTATTACTTTCCCGGCAATACCGGCAATGGCCCCCACGTGTATGTCATAATTCATCCGGTAAATTTTATCAACTATTCGGGCTTCCGCATATTTGCCATATTGGTGCTTAACCGCTATTTCTTTTAGCGAATATTGGTCGTAATACCGGTAATCGGTTTGCCAGTAGGTATCGGTATCCGGGTTAAGCGCTACTTCTATGGCAGCTTTGGGGCTATCGGGTACGTGCACGTCTATACTGCCCGTAAACCCCGGATTTGCGGCTCGGGTAAGCTGCCATAACCCATCCATGGCTGGTTGCGTTTTACCGGCGATGGATGTGATCTGAGTAGTATCGGAAAAGGTTTCTTCAAAAACAGTAAGTGTCTTTCCGCCGGAAGCAACCCAATAAGCCGATTTGGCAAACCATTGAAATCCCCAGACCAAACCGGTAAAGCAAATAAATATAATTACCCAAGTCATATAAAAGCCTAACACGTTGTGCAGGTCGTAGTTCACCCGGCGCCATTTGGCATTCCATTTTATAGAGAAACGTTGTTTGCGGGCACCTTTATTTTTAGGCCACCAAAGTACTATTCCGGTTATTAAAAGAACAACAAATATTAAGGTACCGGTAGCCACAATTGGTTGCCCGATAGCGGGCGGCAGCCACAAATAATAATGCCCCATGGTAATAATCCGGAAAAAATCCTGATCATTATCCCGTGTCCGCAGCACCTTACCGGTATATGGATTGATGAAAACCGTAAAATAATATTCGGGGGCCATACTAAAATAAACTACCTGCGAAGCTTTGCCCGGCTTATAACTTACACTGTGGGCATGTTTGCCCGGCAGCTCTTTATCGGCTATTTGCTTTAATACCGACGGCGGCAACAAGGGGCTGGCTTGGGTGGCCGTAAACCGATAAGGCTGGGTAAGATTTTCTATTTCGCGCTGAAAAGCCAGCATACAACCGGTAACTCCTAAAAAAAGCACCAGGGTCCCCGAAGTTAAACCCAGCCACAAATGCAGCTGCCCTACCCAATATTTAAATCTTCTTTTTTCTGATTTCATGCCAGCATAAAAATAAACGTTCCTTCAACCCGATAGGGAAGGAACGTATTTAATAACTAAAATTTGTAAGCTACGCTGCCGATAATGCTTCTTAACTTTTGCGGGTTCATGGTGGTGTAGCCAATCCAGTAACGCTCATTGGTCAGGTTATCTACTTTTAAACCCAGGCGGTATTTGGCTTTTTCGTAAAACGCCGAGGCACCCAATACAGTATAAGCCGGTAAACTGAACTCGCCCATCGATACACTATTTAATATTTTATTTTCGCTGGCGTAATTGCCGCCAAAGCCCAGGCCTAAACCTTTAATAGCAGTTTCGGGTAAGCGGTAACTCAACCACAAATTAGCCAGGTAAGGCGAAGAAGCCGTGGCCGGACGACGGCCATTTACATCAGCATCGGCTTTTTCGTACTTAGAATTGTTGTAAGAAAAACCAGCTACGGCATTAAAACCGGTAAACGGATTGGCAATTACTTCTAATTCTATGCCTTTACTTAATTGCGTACCGTCCTGAATCTGGGCCACGGCCGGAGCCCGCTGGTCGGAACGTAAAATATTTTTCACCCGGATATCGTAATAACTGATCGTGCTGCTCAATTTACCGGCAAAAGCATCCAGTTTTATACCGCCTTCTACCTGGTTCGCCTGCTCCAGCTCCGCCATAGTGGGCAACCCGGTAGTGGGGTCGGCGGCATTATAAGCATTGTAAGTACCTTGGTTATTAAAGCTGTTTTGGTAATTGGCAAATAAAGAAATCACATTTTTTATGGGTTGATACACCAATCCGAACTTAGGAGAAAAGGCCATTTGGTTATAGACTTCCATATTGGTGGCTCCGGTTAAACCACCTTTATTTTCGTATTGGTCCACGCGTAAAGCAGCCAGTAAGCTTAATTTATCGGTCAGGTTTAATACATCCGATACATACGCGCTGTAGGTATTGGTTTTGTTAACTACTGGATAAGTAAAAACAGATTCGCCGGCGGCATAAACAGCAGCCATATTGGTACCATTAAAATTGCTGTAATCATAATCAGACACGTTTAACGGAACTACGTCGAAATTGCTGCTAAAAAAATTCTGATTGGAATTGGACCGCAGGAAATCTAATCCTACCACGACCCGGTTGCGCAAAGAGCCCAAGCTGAAATCGCCGTTAAAATTCTGCTGCACCTCAAACATATTGCTGGTGCTGTTGCCAGTAGACTGATCGGCGCGTGCCAGGTAGTTAGCCTGGCCGGCATCGGCTTCGTTGCCGGTCATTATGTTATCGGGTATTAAATAAAAGTACGCCCCAAAGCCATCAGAAAAGCTTTTGCTAAAGGTAAAGTTGGTGGAAGAAGTCCAGTTATCTGCTAATTTATAATTAATTTGCCCGAAGAAGTTGGTACTTCTGGCATTCTGGTAAAGCCCTTCGCCCGTGTACGATTTTTTATAATCAATATTCAGCTCTTCGGCACGGGAGGCGCCCAAGTCAGCGGCCGGGTAGTAAAAGAAGAACATAGGCTTAACGGTATTGCGGCCAAAAAACAATTCTGCATCTACATTAACAGACAGCCGATCCGTAGGCTGGTAGGATAAACTAGGCGCAGCCGCTATGCTCCGGGTAAATCCTTGGTCCTGAAAACTACCTTCGTAATTGTAAGCCGTATTTAAACGAAATAATAGCTTTTTACCGGCATCCAAAGGCGTATTAACATCAGCACTAACGCGTTTAAAATCGTAACTACCACCAGCTACGGCAACTTCACCGCCAAACCGGTCGTAAGGTTTTTTAGTTACCCGGTTAATTAAGCCCCCGTAAGAGGTTAATGAACTACCAAATAGCGTAGCCGAAGGACCTTTAATTACTTCCAATCGTTCTAAATTTACCGCATCTGTTTCGCTGGTAACCAAACCGGCAATACCGTTCCGCAACTGGCTTTGCATAATAAAACCGCGCGAACTAAAATAACTACCACCGTCGCCGCTACGACCAGTGGCTTCCCACATTTTCTGAATACCCGGAGTATTCCGCACTGCCTCATCGGCGGTAAAAATTAGCTGCTCGTTTAAAAGCTCCTTGGTAACAACACTGTATACCTGCGGATTCTCCAGATTAGTTAGGGGCATTTTAGAGACAAACGAACTTTCGTTTTTCGCGAATTTATTTCGTTTAGTTCCGGCTACCAGCACTTCCTTTAGTTTGGCCGCGCTTTCCAGCAAGGTAAAGTTTAAAGTTAGGGTTTGGCCAGGATTTACGGTCACCTGGTTTTCCTGCGATTCTAATCCTACCGCTCGTACTTCCAGGGTATAAGTTCCGGGTTTAACCCGGTTGATGCGGTAATTACCGTTTTCGTCGGAAATTTGCCCGACGGCAATTTCTTTTAAACCAATAGAAACAAAAGCCGCCGGCTTACCATCGGAAGTGGTAATACGGCCGGCAATACTGCCGTTTTGCTGCGCATAAGAAAACTGGGTACTAAGACCAATAAAAAAGAAAAGACAAAAAAGGTTATGTATTTTTTTCATATTACTATTTAGACATATTCTAAATTGAGGCAAACATAGTATAGAAATTTTTAACCTCAAAACTTTATTTAGAATTAATCTAAATAGATCTAATAATTAGATATACATTTATCTAGTGCTCCATAAATTATAGATTATGGGGTAGAGGAATAACTGATAATTTATTTCCGGTGAAAACACCCTGAAACGGCGACCAGGATTCCCGACAAACTAATCTTTATGGAGCACTAGAAATAAGCTAGGAAGTGTTTATGATAGACTTATTTAATAAATCTTAGTATTTAAAGCTTTAGAGTTAAGCTTTAAGTAAATAGTGAGAAGATGAATTACTTATAAATAAGTAGATGAAATTAACTTAAGTAAAATAATACAGTAAGTATTACATTGTCATTAGCAGTATTAATCAATACATTGTGAATCAAATAATTCAAGCTCAAATATTGCTTGTAAAAGCTATTTTCCTCTTCTTATCCCTTTTGAAGGGGCTTTTCAGCTGAGCTACCTTTCTTTTCTCAACTTATTTTCTTCACCGTGTAATTAGTCAGGAGTTCTATTATTGTATCTACAAAAAATTATATTTTTTGATATCATTTATGTCTCTATAAGCTTGAGAAGAAGATGAAAAAAACAGAAGAGACTAAAAGCTGAATATTATCACATACCAGACTACCTTCAATCGCTTAGATGCATAATCAGGTAATTACAAGTTTAAACTTCCACTTAAATTAAAAAACCGGATCAGTTAATCCTGATCCGGTTTTTAAATATTGATGCAGTAGCTATTAGTTAGTAGCTCCTCCCCCACCGGAGCCACTCTGCACATCATCGTTTTTAATACCGCGTTTTTTCCGGGCAATGTCGCCTTCGAGCTTACCAAAACGATAGTTCAGCGAAACCCCGATACGGCGGGCATAGTAGGCAGATTCCTGTAGCTGATAAAAGACCGGATCGTTGATTTCGTTACGCCAAGGCCGGAACTTCTGAAACGGGCTGCTAATGTTAATGCCAACGGTAGCTTTCTCCTTCTTCAGGAAAGTTTTATTAAGCGAAAAGCTGTTCCACATATAGCCGGCCGATGAACCTTGCAGTAAAATGCGGGGTGTGTTATAACCAATGTTGCCGCTAAAACGCAAACTCTTGTTAAATTTATAACTTAAATACCCGAAGACATAAGCATTAATACCGCTGTTCCGTTGCTCTCTTCCGTACAAGTTACCGGTTAGTTGCACGTAATTAGCCGTGGCATTCAGGTTAGCATTCAGCTTCTTCGTAATAGGCACGTTCCCGTTCAGCGATAAACCTAAGTTTTGGTTCCGGCCAATGTTGTCGTAAGTAGTATAAGATGTATCGCCGTTAGCTGATAAAAAAGTAAACTGCTGAATAGAAGAATTGGTAAAATTGTAGAACAAACTGGCATTAATCGAGCTCCCTTTTACAAACATGCTGTAAGAAAGATCAAAGGCATGGCTGGTGGCCGGCCGGATATCCGGATTACCGTAAGACTGATTGCGGGGATCGATCCGGTTTACAAAAGGATTAATGTACCACAACCCGGGCCGCTCAATGCGCTGGGTATACGACAACTTAGCCGTTTTCATGGGCTTGATGGTCCGGGAAATAGCAATAGACGGAATCAGGTTGAAATAATCCTGGTTAGCCAGTGTCTCCGCCGACTCAAAATTAGCTTTTACTTTGGTTTCTTCTAAACGGGCACCTACCTGCAGGCCCCACTTATCTTTCTTGTACCGAAAAGAAGTATAAGCCGCGTAAATATCCTGGCGATAATCGAAGTTATTACTTAACGATGGGTCCAGTTCGTATTCGTTTGTAGTTTCGTTCAGATAATTGTAATAATAATCGCTGCTATTGAGGCGGGTAATGGTTTTTAGGCCCATTTCCGCTATTTGTTTGCCAATGGGCTGCACGTAATCAAGCTGTACGGTATGCTCGCGCGCATTGCCATCGTTATAGCTATTGCCAGGGAGAACATTGGTACTGGGTATACCTGTTATCTGACTAAAATAAAAATCGGAAAAGCTGCTATTGCCGTTGTTATTGAATTTATAAGATAAAGTAAATAACTGGTCTTTATTTTTCCGGAAGCTGCGCTGATAATCTATCCCGATATCGTTGCCCTGCCACTGGCCGTCGGATGAATTATACCGGTTATAAGATTCGGTGAGGGTGCGGGTATCAGCAAAACGTTTTACTCCCTGAAACAAAGTATTATTAAAATCACTGATGTTAAAGCTGTAATTAGCCGTTAATAAGTTCAGTGAATCTAATTCGTAACTAAGCTGGCCATCTAAATACCGAAAACCGCCATTGCCTTCGCTTTCGCCAATTTGTTCCAGCCGGCTCACCAAGGTTCTGTTTTCATCGGCTCCGGTAAAATTTTCGCGGATCAGATTGCTTTGCGAAGTAGGGTTTCTATTATAATTATCGCCGTAATAACCCGAGAAACCCAGTTTACCTACTTTCACGGTCAGGTAACCACCGTAATTATAAGACCACGGCGAACGCACCCCCAGGTTAACCGATCCGTTATAGCCACCAGGGTTCTTTTTATTCGTAATAATATTAATAATACCGCCTACGCCTTCGGCTTCGTACTTGGCCGGTGGCGTGGTAATTACCTCTATATTTTTAATAGTAGAAGCCGGCATACTTTTAAGCACTTCTTTGGGGTCGCGCACAAAAAGCGAAGAAGGTTTGCCGTTTACCAGTACCCGGAAAGAGCCGCTGCCCTTTACCTGAATATTATCTTCGGCATCTACGGTTACCAGCGGCACTTTGCGCAGCATATCCAGGCCCGTTAAAATTTTGCTTTCCGGATCGGCTTCCACATCGTAGGTAATTTTATCTATATCCTGCTTAATCAGCATTTTCTGGGCCGTTACTTCTACCTGTTTCAGTTGCCCGGTGGTAGGTGCCAGCATAATTCGGCCCAGATTAACCGTAGCTTCCGAACCGCTTACCGGGATGATCCGGGTTTTATAACCTACAAAAGTTATTAATACTTCGTAAGATTTGGGGGTTAATCCTTTAATTTCGAAAGTACCGTTATCCTGGGAATAAGTACTTTTTACCGCCTCGGTTTTGCCGGCTTCGCGCACCCCAATGGTTACATACCCCAACGGAGTTGCTTTTGCAGAATCAACAACGGTGCCTTTTATGTCCAGGTTACCAACAGTAGTTTGGGCCATGGCACCCACCGTAAAAAAACACCAGAACAACAGCAACAGATAAAGTTTTTTCATAGAAATTGTAAAAATTTATAATATAGTAAATCTTAAATTCCGTTAGGAAACACAACTCCGCCCCTGCAAAACAAACCTAGCAAAAACCAGCAATAAAAAACTCTTAACCGGATGAACTAACAAAAAACTGGTGTGAACCTTAATAATTTTGCTTTTAACTATTAGGATTGAATGATAGAAAAGCTAAAAAGTATAAAGAAAAATTAAAAGCGTATTAGAAAGAAGGTAAGTAACCTAATGTAAAAATTAAGCTATATAATCCTAAAGCAAGTTAAAAAACTTCGCCCAATAGATCAGACGAAAAAGCGTTAATTATTATATTTAAATATTTAGGCGATAATAGTTAAACAATTTATCAAACTTATCGATTATCAATTATTTACTGGTAAACTAAGCATAAAAATAATATATCCAAAGCTTTTTTTACCGCTTGTAAAATAATCAGAAAGAAGTTAAAATGCCTGTATAGCTTAAATTATACATTTTGCGTATAAATTTCAGCTGCTACTCCTTTATAATTTATAACCAGAAACTGTTGTTGTCAAATTTTAACCTGATGTACGCGTATGAAGATAATTCTCCTCCTCCTGTTACTGACTCTTCCTTTTGTAACGCCAGCGCAAGAAATAATAGGCAAAAAAAAGAAACAGATTAATGCTATTAAGTCCGGGTCCGATCTGATTATAGATATGCCCGAAATGAGCATCTGGAAAGATAAATCGGAAGGCGGCTCGCTTTATTTTATTTGTTACTTCCAGGACGACAAGTGCTACAAAACCGTAAGCATCTACCCCGAAAATAAACAAAGCCACTGGGAAAATATTTTAAATAACAATTGTGCCCGCTTGAAAGATCAGACCAAATTATGGCTGGACGAAAAACGTAAATTAC
>Ga0210040_10003327_pt1 | contig 21837 bp, 19 predicted proteins | sample CryGeyCG12114_NA_FD_185462 | JGI IMG/M metagenome (GOLD analysis project Ga0210040, IMG submission 185462) | Groundwater microbial communities from aquifer - Crystal Geyser CG19_WC_8/21/14_NA (SPAdes) (version 2) | ecosystem: Environmental > Aquatic > Deep subsurface > Groundwater | place: USA...
TTTAAAATAATAGTAACGGGAACGTTGAAGTTAGATAAATTTAATAATCAAAACCAAAATAAGTGAACGACCTGCCGGTAAAAGAAGATACCTTAGTAACCATTGTGATAGCCTGCTATAACCACGGTCATTATTTAAATGAAGCTCTTGATAGCATCTTAAAACAGACGTATCCGGCCATTGAGATTATTGTTGTAAACGACGGCTCCATCGATAATACAAAAGAAGTGACGGAATTATACCCGCAGGTTAAACATATCTATCAAACCAACCAGGGGCTTTCGGCGGCCCGCAATACCGGTATCAAGCACAGCACGGGGGAATGTTTAATATTTCTGGATGCGGATGATTGGTTGACACCGGGCGCCATCGAAAGAAATTTAATTCATCTGCAACAAGACGAAAGTTTAGGTTTTGTATCGGGCGGGCATTATAAAATGTATAATGTGTACGAAGAAAATGCCACTGTAGTAGAAGAGATGCAGCACGTGGGCGGCGATTATTACGTCCATTTATTACATGGTAATTATATCGGTATGGCTTCTTCCGTTATGTTCCGGCGGTGGGTTTTTGAGGATTTTTTGTTTGATACGACCCTAAAAGCTTGTGAAGACTACGATTTGTACCTCCGGATTGCCCGCAAATATCCTGTATTTCACCACATGCAAATGATTGGGGCGTATCGCATGCGGTCTGATAGTATGTCGACCAATGGCTTAACCATGTTAGTGTCGGTAATGCAGGTTTTGGATGCTCAGAAAAAAGACCTGCGAACACCCGCAGAATTAGAAGCGTACCAAAACGGGCGCAAAACCTGGATTGCCCTTTACTCGCCTTTGTTATACCAGGATTTAGTTAATCAGAAAACTCCAATTACGAAAGCTTCCATTTCAGCACTGTTAAAGTATAATCCCAAACTAGGCTGGAAATTTGTGAACGCCAATAAACCTTACTTTCTAAAGCTCTTTCTGAATAAAGCCATCGGGCGGTAAACAATTGGGAAGATGTTGCTTTCAAGGTATAGATTACTTCCGGTGCCAATTACTTTTATAGGGACAGATGTAAATTGCAAAGTTCTGATTCGTTAGTTATTTAATTTGAAATCTTATCTAAATCAGCTCTTCAAAAAACCAGCCGCGGCTCCAGCCCAAGCCATTGTACTCATGTACCACCGGATCGGCAAAGCTACTTCCGATGTGTGGGACATTACCGTGAGTCCGGCAAACTTTGAAGCGCAGCTGAAGTACCTTAAAAAAACGGGTCGGGTAATCGCCTTGCCGGAACTAGTAGCGGGCATTCATGAAAAATATATAAAGCCCAACAGCATTGCCCTAACCTTTGATGATGGTTACCTAAATAATTTTTTAACCGCTAAACCTTTATTAGAACACTACCAAATTCCCGCTACCTTTTTTATTTCATCCGTTAATTTAGGCCAGGAGAAAGAGTTTTGGTGGGATGAATTAGAACATCTCTTTTTATTTGCGGAACAATTACCCCCACGTTTATCCCTGAAAATAGAGAGTACTTTACTCGAATATGATCTGAAGGAGGAAGCGCAAGTAACGGCGGAGATAAAACAAAAACACCAAACCTGGAAAGCTTTTGAGCAGGAGCCTCCAACTAGTAGAACAAAGATATTTCTGGAAATCTGGCAACACTTACAACCATTACCCCATACGGTCCAACAAGAACAACTCAAAATTATCCGGGATTGGGCGGGCGTCAAGCCGTCTAACCGAGAAGAATATCAATGCATGTCGGTGCCACAGTTACAGGAATTAGCGAGTAGTAAACTTTGTTCAATCGGCGTGCATACTGTACATCATCCGGCTTTGGCCGCCCACCCCAAGGCTTACCAGCTAGGAGAGTTACAAGAAAATCGGCAGTTTTTAGAAGAAGTTATTGGTACGAAGATAAATTTGCTGGCTTATCCGTACGGTAGTTACAACGAAGATACGTTCTATGCGGCGGCCGATTTACATTTCTACGCGGGTTTTACCACGCAGGCTAAACCGGTGGTGCTGGATGATCATCCCTACCGTTTAGGACGCTTTCAGGTGAAAAATAGCAACCGGGAAGATTTTGCGGCGCAGCTCTTAAAATGGGAAACTAATGCCACGGAAAATAAAAATACTGGTACTTAATCCGCCTGTATCTTAAACCAGGTTCCCTTTCTTCAACTCTTTTACGGCATAATCGCAGGCCCGAGCTGTGAGTGCCATGTAAGTAAGCGAAGGATTTTGGTTCGCAGAAGATGTCATGCAAGCACCGTCGGTTACAAAAACGTTGGGCACTTCGTGCATTTGGTTAAAGCCGTTTAAAACCGAAGTTTTGGGATCTTTTCCCATGCGGGCCGTTCCCATTTCGTGAATAGCCATGCCGGGGTAGCAGCCATCATCAAAAGGCGTTACGTATTTTAAACCCGAAGCTTCCAGCATTTCCACCGCATCGTTCATCATATCTACCCGCATTTTTTTTTCGTTCTCTTTAAATTCGGCGTCGATGATTAAAGTAGGTTGGTCGTATTTGTTTTTGAGATTATGATTCAGGGAAACCTGGTTTTCGTAGTAAGGTAAACACTCTCCGTAGCCAATAATACCTAGTTTCCAGGCGCCCGGCTTCGTTAGCGATTCTTTAAATCCGGCGCCCACGCCGGGTGCTCCCAAACCCCGCGTCCAGCCTTCCCGGCTGCCGCTGCCTTCGTATCCAAAACCCCGCAAGTAATTCCGTTTGTCTTGCCCGATATTCCGGAAACGGGGAATATAAATACCGTTGGGCCGCCGGCCAGCATAGTAAATAGCATCGTAGCCTTCCACCAGGCCGGCAGCACCGGTCCGGAAATGATGATCCATGAGATTATGCCCGAGTTGGCCACTGCCGTTGCCCAGGCCGTAGGGAAAGCGCTGTGAAGTAGAGTTTAGTAAGACAAACGTGGAGCCTAACGTAGACCCGTTTACAAAAATAACTTTGGCGTAATATTCCACCAAGTCGTTGCTTTCGGTATCGATTACTTTTACGCCGGTGGCTTTGCCTTTCTTTTCATCGTAGATAATGGAGTCTACTAAGGAGTTGGGCCGCAGAGTTAGGTTGCCGGTAGCCATAGCGGCTGGCAGGGTAGAAGCCTGGGTACTGAAATAGGCGCCGTACGGACAGCCGCGGCTGCATAAATCGCGGTACTGGCACGAGCCGCGGCCTTGGTGCGGCACGGTCAGGTTGGCGGTCCGGCCTATAATCAGGTGGCGGCCTTTAAATTTTGCTTCCAGTTGTTTCTTTACTTCTTTCTCCACACAAAATAATTCCATGGGCGGCAAAAACTGACCGTCTGGCAAATGAGGTATGCCGTCTTTATTGCCGCTAATGCCGGTAAATTTCTCCACGTAATCGTACCACGGCGCTATATCCCGGTAGCGAATGGGCCAATCCACCGCGATCCCTTCTTTCGCATTGGCCTCAAAATCCAAATCGGTCAGGCGGTAAGTTTGCCGCCCCCACATCAGCGACTTGCCACCAACCACTCCGCTGCGGTACCAATCAAAGCGTTTCTTTTCGGTGTAGCGCTCTTCGTTATCGTTCAGCCAGAAGCCTTCGTTAAATTCGCTGTAAGGATAATCGCGTTTTAAATACGGATGACTTTGTTTTTGCGCTTCGGTGAGCCGACCGCGATGGGCAAATTCCCAGGGATGTTTGGTGGCGGTGGTATAATCTTTTACATGCTCTACGTTCCGGCCGCGGTCCAGCAATAATACCTGCAACCCTTTTTCGGTAAGCTCTTTTGCCGCCCATCCGCCACTAATCCCCGACCCGATCACAATAACATCGTACGTCTGCTGCGCTTTTACTTTACCGTTGATATTCATTTATTTATTAAGGCGATGATAAGAAACAGGAGGGTTAAATTTTTTATGTTTTAACTTATAGCCCAGGCTTTTTGGTTTGGTCTCAACGGAACGGAGCCGTGAAACTGGCCCGGAACCGCATCGTATTGTAAAGCTTGGGTAGCTCCTATTTCGGAAGTAAAATAACCTATTAAGGTTAGTTCTTTCAAAATGGTGAAAAAAGGAATTATTTCCTCGGCCAATGATTTAGATGGTTCTTTTACTAAAGCCAGGGATTTATTTTCTTCCTCAAGAACAAAGGCTTCCTGCTCCGGCGGGCTACATTTTAAGAAGCCTTGGCCATATTTTTGAGCCGCTGCTTTATCAAATAGTTCGAGTTCCGTAAAAAAAGCTTCTTGTTGTTTAAGCGAATAACAATCGGCGAGCATGAGCAGGATAAACGCCAGAACATTAGCTTCATTGGCACCCGGGGTATTTGTCTTAGGAATTATAATTTCGGCAATGGCGCTTATAATATCCCGATGCTTATTCTGAATGAGCAAAGGACCGTTGGCCGCTCCTTCTTTATTTGGCTGCGGGTTACAACCCGATAATAAACCCGAAAGAAGAGGCGCCGAAAGGGTTAATCCCAGGATACCCGTTACTCTCAAAACCGCCTCTCTTCTATCCATCAGGTATTTATAGTAAAATCTTAGTAGCTGGCTTAAGCCCACCAAATCTATTTAGCCGGCACGGTATTTTGTTTTGCCTCCGGAGTCAAAACGTTTTCGGGAGTAAAAGTAACTTCTTTCTCCGGGCTGGGTGTTAATGGTTTCGTTGGCGCTTTATACATAAAAAGCTTTTTAAAATTGCTGATCGGCTTTTCTAAAAAATGCCAGGAAAGCGCCGCCATGGCAATAGATAAAAGCAGATAAACAATAAAGCTAGCAATGGGATGCGCAAAAAAATCGGATAAAGGATATAAGTTAATGCCTAGTTTATTATTAAGGACGGGGGTGAGTTTGCTCATGGCCCGCCAGAAAAAATAAGCCGCAAATATATGATACAGGTAAATACCGTAACTAATTTTTGCTAGGTATAAAATCACTTTGTTTTCCAGGAAGCGGCCGAAAAAGTTCTGGTAGCCATTGCTGGCGTTCTCAATTATAGTTACCGCAAAAATAGAAATAAAAGCCCGGTCGAATACAATGGAGAAAGAGGCATAACCGGAAAACAAAGTATAAATAAACACCGGTATCAGGGCCAGGAATATCCATTTATAAATTGGGTTGGAAGTTTTACCATTTACGTGCTGGTAAGCCAACAGACCGCCAATCCCAAAGCCATCCAAACAGGTGGGCGTTAATACCTGAATAGTTGCCATTTCTAAGCCAGGGTTATCCATTAAGGCATAAAAAATAGCGCGCGAAATCGGACCCAGCAAAAATAAACCGTAAAAGACTTTGGGCAGATTTTTATTGGGTACGAACAAAATTAACCAGGGCCAAACCAGGTAAAACTGCTCCTCCACCGCCAAAGTCCATAAGTGCGCGGTTAAATCACCAAATTCCTGCGTAAAATAAATCTGAAAATTAGAGAGATATAAGAAAAACGAAAGAGTATGATCTTTTACAATTTGCCCGGCGTACGGCAAAAGCATGAGGAGAATAATATAAAAATAGTAAGCCGGAAAGATGCGCAGGGTACGCCGGATTAAAAAAACAAAGGCAATTTTTTGTTTGCTGTAACCAACTTCGGTACCTTTTTCTTTGCTGATGAGTAAAATCTTCGTAATCAGAAAACTACTGAGAACAAAGAAAAAAGTAAGCATAATGTTTAAATTTATTATACGGCCTACAAATTGAAAACCAGGCAAGTAATGATAAATTAAAACAAATAATACAGCAATAAAGCGAAGTCCATCTAGTTGCGGCCGGTATTTAATAACAGCAGATTTTTCATTGGAAGAGGTCATAACCAAAGGTTCGATTTTTTAATGCTCTATAAAGTTAATGGATTCAAACTGAATTAAAAAAATATAAACTAAATTATATATACTTTGCTAGTTATATAAGTAAAAACCCCTTGTTGTCTGCGTAGAAAGTAGTTTTTTTAAAGTGAATTTTAAATTTATTAAAATAGATAGTGCCGGCTCTACTTGATTAATGACTCGGTCTTGGGCGGGAATGTTGCTGCCGGATGCTGATTAAATCAGGGCTTTTACTTCATTGGCCGGTTGGTTTCCGGGGGTACTTATTCTATTTTTAGCGGGCGCATTATACATAAAAAGCTTTTTAAAATTGCTGATTGGTTTCTCCAGTAAATGCCAGGAAAGAGCAGCCAATACCACCGAAAGAAAGAAATAAATAAAGAAAGAAACCGCCGGCAGCGCCATAAAATTAACAAAGCCGGTTAAATCCAGTTGAAAGTGCCGGGTAGCATAGTTATTAAGTAAACCTATAAATTTCCAGAATAAATAGGCGGTTATAATATGGTAAAGATAAATGCCGTAGCTAATTTTGGCCAGGTAAAGCACCACCTTGTTTTCCAAAAGCCACCCAAACCAATTTTTATAGCCTTTACTGGCTCCTTCAATAACCACCACGGCCAAAAGCGCGACAAAAGTCCGCTCGAAAAAAATAAAATAAACCTGGTGCGATAATTTGTTATAGATAAAAATAAGAGAGCAAGGCAAGAGCAGCCACTTATAAATAGGATTATAGGTTTTGCCGCGCACGTGCTGGTAGGCTAAAAGCGCTCCTAAACTAAAAGCATCAATACAAGTAGGCGTTAACACTTGTAACGTGGCAAATTCCAATTCCGGCGATTTCATTTGGGCGTACAAAACTGCCCGCGACAGAATGCCCACGCCGATAAAAAAGTAAAATACTTTGGTTAAATGTTTATCCGGGGTAAAAAGTATGATCCAGGGCCAGACCAGGTAAAACTGCTCTTCCACGGCCAGCGTCCAGAGATGAGGGGTCAGTTCTCCCCATTCATGGGTGTAGTATAAATGGAAATTAGAGAGGTACAGAAAAAAGGAAGCGGCATTGTCTTTTACATTTTGTCCGGCATACGGCAAAAGCAGGAGTAGAACTAAGTAAAAATAATAAGCCGGGAAGATGCGCAAGGTCCGTCGTATTAAAAAAACCAGCCCAATCTTTTGCCGGCTGTAACCGGCGGCCACGCCTTTCTCTTTGCTGATGAGCAGGATTTTGGTAATTAAAAAGCTACTGAGCACAAAAAAGAAAACTAAAAAGAGCGCTAAATCCAGGCTGCCCGCCAAGTTCCGAACTACTGGTAAATAATGATAAATCAAAACAAAAAAAACAGCAAAGAACCGCAGACCATCTAATTGCGGTTTGTATTCGATTACAGAAGGAGGTTTTTGCGTGGTAATCATAAAAGGTAATGATGGCCTTAAATATAGAAAAATATAATTATAAAACGAAAACCTCTTTTAAAGTTGGTTTCATAATCCTTATATACTTATCTGATTTGTACTATCTCTATTTCGGGAAAAGTTCGGATTAAAAAGAGAAAATCAATTTTACCATAAAAACAGGTTTTATAGCTGCCCCAGAATGTTATATTTGTATCTTGATTTTAATTCTAAGTTTGTTATGACGTTTTTACCCCGCCAAAAAATTTACCTTTTCTTTCTTGGTTCAATTTTCTTTTCTTCGTGCGTTTCTCAGAAAAAATACCTGGATTTAGACTCTCGTAAAGAGCAACTGGAATTAACTGCTGCCGACTGTGAGAAAGCAATGGCGCAGTTGGAAACCCAGCGCAAAGCCCTGGACGAACAAGTAACCCGCTTATCGGAAAGTAACCGCAAGTTGGTCCGCGATTCGACGGATACCGGAATGGCTTTGCGCAAAACGCAAAAGCTGTACACCGAACTAAATAGTACCTACGATAAGTTAATTAGCAATCACGAGAAGCTGCTTTCCAACAGTGCTTCCGAATCTACGCGTTTATCCAGCGACCTGGCCCGCCGCGAAGCCGAACTAAAAAACCTGGATGCGACTTTACTAACCAGCAAAACCCAGGTTGATAAACTGAGCTCTGATTTAAAATTGAGAGAAGAGAAATTAAACGAATTAGAACGCGTACTAGCCGAAAAAGACAAAGCTGTTAATAATTTGCGCGCCAAAGTGAGCGATGCGTTACTGGGGTTTAAAGCCGGTGATTTGTCAGTAAATGTAAAGAACGGGAAAGTATATGTGTCGCTCTCGGAACAATTATTATTTAAATCCGGCAGCACCAAAGTAGACCCGAAAGGACAGGATGCTTTACGGAAACTAGCCGTTGCCTTAAAAGATCAGAAAGATGTGAATGTACTAGTGGAAGGCCACACCGACGATGTGCCGGTAGCCAAAGGCACCGTGGGGATGCAGGATAACTGGGATTTAAGTGTACTCCGGGCGACCGAAATAACCCGTATTTTAACTCAGGCGGGACTAAGTTCGGAACGCCTCACGCCATCGGGCCGGTCTAAGTTTTTACCCGTCGCGCAAAACACCACGAAAGATCAAAAAGCCCTGAACCGCCGCACCGAAATTATATTAACTCCTAAATTGGACGAACTTTTCCAGATATTAGAGAAGAACTAGTTTTTTGGTCGATGGTCCATAGACGATAGTCCACAGTATATAGTAATTGGTTTATAGTTAAAAGCTAATACTAAAACAATAAAGTCAGTTCCCCGGAACTGGCTTTATTGTTTTAGATGCTTCTGATTTGAGGTGCCGAACTTGTATTAATGTTCCCCAATCGATTAAGGATTATCCGGCATAAAAAACAATCAGCAATCAACTATAAAAACTATCCTATTGCTTGCTCCAGATCCGCAATTAAGTCTTCTATGTCTTCAATACCTACGCTTAACCGAATAAGCGAGTCGCTGAGGCCGGCATTAATGCGCTGATCCTGGGGAATACTGGCGTGAGTCATGGAAGCCGGGTGTCCGCACAACGATTCTACGCCGCCCAAGGACTCAGCTAAACTAAAATATTTTAGTTTTTCCAGTACCTGAATGGCATCTTCCATCACATCGCCTTTTAAAACAAACGATATCATCCCGCCAAAATCTTTCATTTGGTTTTTGGCGATGGCATGGTTGGGGTGCGTAACTAAACCCGGCCATAAAACTTTTTCTACTTTCGGATGATTTTGCAGGAATTCGGCAATGGCCCGGCCATTTTCGCAATGGCGCTGCATCCGGATATGTAAGGTTTTGAGACCTCTTAAAACTAAAAAGCAATCTTGCGGCCCGGGCGTGCCGCCACAGGCGTTCTGAATAAAAGCTAAGCGTTGGGCCAGTTCCGCATCTTTCACAATTAAAGCCCCCATCACCACGTCCGAATGGCCACCCATGTATTTGGTTAAGGAGTGCATTACAATGTCGGCGCCTAAATCCAAGGGCGTTTGCAGGTAAGGCGTGGCAAAGGTATTATCTACTACCAGGGTCAGGTTATGTTTTTTCGCAATAGCGGCGGCGCCGGGTATATCAATAATGTGCAGCAGAGGGTTCGTAGGCGTTTCCACCCAAATCATGCGGGTATTTTCGTTTATATGTTTCTCAATGGCCCCAATATCGTGCATGTGCACAAAGTGAAACTTAATGCCGTACAACTGAAATATCTTGGTGAAAATCCGGTAACTGCCCCCGTATAAATCGTCGGTAGAAATTACTTCATCGCCGGGCGATAATAATTTAATAACTGTATCGATGGCGGCCATGCCACTGGCAAAACACAACCCGTGAGTGCCGTTTTCTAGCGCCGCCAGGGCATTTTGCAATTGCGTCCGGGTAGGATTGTGCGTACGCGAATATTCGTAGCCTTGGTGTTGCCCCGGCGAGCGCTGCACGTACGTAGACGTTTGGTAAATTGGCGTCATGATGGCGCCAGTAGTGGGGTCGGGTTCTACCCCGGCATGTATGGTTTTGGTTCCGAATTTCATAGATATTAGCTTAGCGTAAGACTGGCAAATTACAGGTTTTTTGGTTACGGCTTCTTTTTAAGGCCCCACTATTTTTTCGCGAAGGTAAATTACAGCATATTGCCGGGCAATCAGGGGCTAATTACATTATACCGGTTATAGAGCAAATTATACGTAACCCGCCGTTCCGAAACATACCATAATTCCGTATACTCTTTTTACTACCGATTTTATAGATCTGATTTTCTAACATAAAACTTGTTCGGAGTTTTTTAGTTTACTAGAAGATTCCCTTTTCGAAGGGGTTATTTAAAAACTCACACCACTGTGCGTTTCACTCGCAAGTTTCGAACTCCCGGTCGCACTTGTCCCCTTAAGAGGGTAGTTAGTACGCATAGGAAAGTATATTTATTAAAATTTTAAACAAGTTCATGATTAAAGACCTGCTGCGGCAAAATACTTCTTCTATTGTATCCATGGTGCTCTTGGTGGTGGTGCCGGTGCTGGTGAGTTCTTCATTGGCTTTTGTTTTATTCCGGAACCAGGATTTGCTGCAAAATATGAGTATCCTGCAAATGGTGCTGTACTTTGGCGTGGTGGCCCTCACCATGGCTTTTGCGTTAACGCCCACTACGTTTATTGCCTTGGTTACCGGCTTTTACCTCGGCTGGCCCGGTTTTTTGGGAGTGGTTATTTCGTATGGGTTGGCTTCGCTGATTGGCTACCAGGTAGCTGCCTTTATTGATCATGGCAAAATGCTGGCTTTTTTAAAACAATTTAGTAAGGCTAATGCCATTATCGAAGAGTTAAAAGAACAAAGCTGGAGCCTGATTATCTTATCGCGTATTTCTCCGGTACTGCCCTTTGCTTTCATGACGTTTGTGCTTTCTATTATCCGGGTAGATAAAGTTAAGTTTCTGGTAGCGAGTATGATTGGTATGTTGCCCCGCACCGTGTTTTTTTTCTGGGTGGGTACCCAAGCACAAAATATTATGAGTTTGCTCAACAATCCGGACACCGGCAACGAAGGTAAAATACTCGTGATCGGTTTGATTGTGGTTTCGGTGTTTGGTTTGTATTATATATTTGATAAAGCCCTGAAAAAAGCATTAGCGCGCAACCAACCTCCAAAAATTTAAATCATATTTTGCAGAAGCCTTGCTTTAATTAAATAAATGTCCTTATCTTTGCCCTCTCAAAACGAGAAAGCTGGTCACGTAGCTCAACTGGATAGAGCATCTGACTACGAATCAGAAGGTTTGGGGTTCGACTCCCTACGCGACCACAGAAAATAAAGCACTTACAGGAAGAAATTCGGTAAGTGCTTTTTTGTTTGCACCCAATAGGCATACAAATTACTTCTCTATTTCTTCTTCCTTTCTATATTCAACAAAACCAAACTTAACCATTAAAGAGATTATACTTTTTACATGTCCGACGACCACAAGAAACAACTGGAGCAACAACTCTGAAATATTGCCAATACGCTGCGCGGAAAAATGGATGCCGATGAGTTCCGGGATTATATTCTGGGATTTATCTTTTACAAGTATCTGGCCGAGAAAATGGAAATCAAAGCCAACGAAATTTTAAAACAAGATAACATAACTTATCGAGAAATAAACGAAAGACACCGCAGAAGGCAAGGAAATAATTGAAGCTGTAAAAGAAGATACCTTGGAGTCTTTAGGCTACTTCTTAAAACCTTCGGAGCTGTTTAGTGAGTTAGCCAAACGTGGTAATAAAAAAGCGGCCGCCGAGGACGAAGAAGAAACCGAAAGCAATTTTATCCTGGAAGACTTGCAAAAAGTACTGAACAACATCCAACTCAGTACCATGGGCGCGGAAAGCGAAGAAGATTTTGACCATTTGTTTGAAGATATTGACCTGAACAGTACCAAACTGGGCAAAACCCCGCACGCCCGCAACCAGGTTATTGCCAAAGTGCTGGCGCACTTAGATAAAATAGACTTTAAGCTAAACCAAACCGAACTGGATGTGTTGGGCGATGCTTACGAATACCTAATTGGCCAGTTTGCCAGCGGGGCCGGGAAAAAAGCCGGGGAGTTTTACACGCCACAGGAAGTAAGCAAAGTACTGGCTAAACTGGTAACCACGGGTAAAAGCAAACTAAAATCGGTGTACGACCCTACGTGCGGCTCGGGTTCTTTATTGTTGCGGGTAGCCAAAGAAGTACAGGAAGTAAGCAACTTTTACGGCCAGGAACTAAACCGCACCACCTACAACCTGGCCCGCATGAACATGATTTTGCACAACGTGCATTACCGCCGGTTTAATATAAAGCAGGAAGATACCTTAGAACACCCCCAGCACCTCGATAAACAATTTGAAGCCATTGTAGCCAACCCGCCTTTTTCGGCGCAATGGAGCGCCAACCCGCTTTTTACTTCCGACGACCGCTTTAGCCAGTACGGCAAACTGGCCCCCGGCAGTAAAGCCGATTTTGCTTTTGTGCAGCACATGATTTACCATTTAGCCGATAACGGCACCATGGCCGTGGTGTTGCCGCACGGGGTTTTGTTTAGAGGCGGAGCCGAGCAGCACATCCGGCGGTATTTAATAGAAGACCGCAATTATTTAGATGCCGTTATTGGCTTACCGGCCAATATATTTTACGGCACCAGCATACCAACCAGTATTTTAGTTTTTAAAAAATGCCGCGAAAACCCCGCAGATATTTTATTTATTGATGCCAGCCAGCACTACGAAAAAGTTAAAAACCAGAATGTATTGCGGCCAGCCGATATAAATAAATTAATAGAAACCTACCGCAACCGCACCTAAGAACCCAAATACAGCGCCCGCGTAGAAACGCAATTTGTCGCGTCTCAGGACTACAACCTGAATATTCCGCGCTATGTAGATACCTTTGAAGCCGCCGACAGCATTGACCTGAATGTTATTGCGGATGAACTGAAAACACTGGATAACCAAATAACCGCAACTGATAAAAATATTGTTGTATTTTGCCAGGAGTTGAATATTGCTACGCCTTTTTAATTTATGGAAAAGCAAAAAAATATACCTGCTTTGCGATTTCCTGAATTTACGGAGGAGTGGGAGTGGAAAAAGTTTAGTGAAATAACAGATGTAAAATCACAAAAATATAATCCTGAAAAGGAAAAGATATCAGTTAAGTGTATAGAATTAGAGCATTTAGCTTCTGAAACTGGACAACTATTAGGGTACACAGATGGCCAATTCTCAGGAAGTATTAAAAATAAATTTAATTCTGGAGATGTTTTATTTGGTAAGCTAAGGCCTTATTTAAAGAAATACTTATTAGCAACTTTTGACGGAGTCTGTTCCTCTGAAATTTGGGTTTTCAAGGGAAAGGAAGTTACAAATGAGTTTTTATTTTTTTTAATACAAAAAAATGAATTTATTGACTTAGCCAATATTTCAGCTGGTTCTAAAATGCCTCGTGCGGATTGGAGTATAGTTTCTGCTGGCATATTTTATATTCCATCCGCTCCTGAACAACAAAATATTGCCTCTTTTCTTTCTGCAATAGATGAAAAACTACAAGCCTTAAAGAAAAAGAAAAGCCTTTTAGAGCAATACAAAAAAGGCGTTATGCAAAAAATATTCTCCCAGGACATTCGCTTTAAGGATGATAATGGAGAGGATTTTCCGGATTGGGAAGAAAAGAATGGAAATCTGATTTTTGAAAATATATCCGATAAAAAACATAATTCGGATTTGCCTATATTAGCAATAACCCAGGATTATGGAGCAATACCCAGAGATTTGATAGATTTTAATATTTCAGTGACTGATAAAAGTGTAGGAAGCTATAAAGTTGTTCAAATTGGAGACTTTATAATTAGTTTAAGGTCATTCCAAGGCGGTATCGAGTATTCAAATTATAAAGGTTTATGTAGTCCGGCTTATATTATTTTAAGGCCTAAGGAAGAACTTAACAGAGCTTTTTTTAGATATTACTTTAAAACGGAAGTTTATATTAGTTTGCTAAATAAGAAATTAGAAGGAATTCGTGATGGAAAAATGATTAGTTATAAATACTTTTCAGATATAGAATTGCCATTACCCTCATTGAAAGAACAAACAAAAATTGCTAATTTCCTTTCGGCAATAGATGAAAAAATAAACCATTGCCAAACCCAGATAGAAAAAACGGAGCAGTATAAAAAAGGGCTTTTGCAGCAAATGTTTGTGTAATGGGTATTAGGGATAAACGTTTATCCGGTAACGTAGAGACGCGATTAATCGCGTCTCTACAATATTGCATGGCATTCCGCCACAATATTGCACGGCATTCCCCACAATATTGCATGGCATTCCGCCACAATATTGCATGGCATTCCGCCACAATATTGCATGGCATTCCGCCACAATATTGCACGGCATTCCCCACAATATTGCATGATATTCCCCACAATGATATTGTATGGCATTCCCAACGATATTGTATGGCGTTTCCCAACAATATTGTATGGCGTTTCCCAACAATATTGCATGGCATCCCAACGATATTGTTGGGAAATGCCAGAATGCATTATATCCGGCAAAATTGCACCGCGTTTAAGGTATTGCGTTCCTGCTAATTTTTACATATAATAGCATTTTGTCTATAAATTATGTTTCTCATGGCCGATAAATACCAGAATAAATACCGTATTCCATCGGCCCGGTTGAAAACATGGGATTACAGCAGCAATGCCGCCTATTTTATTACCATCTGCACCAAAAACCGTGAACATTTTTTCGGCGAAATAATAGGGAATGAACCTACATTGCAATTAAATGAATTAGGAAAATTAGCGAACCAATTTTGGTATGAAATTCCTAATCATTTTCCATTTATAATATTGGAGGCTTTTATAGTAATGCCGAATCATGTACACGGCATCTTGATAATTGATAACGTGGAGACGCGATTAATCGCGTCTCTACCAACCCCGTCCGCCAACAAAACCGGTGGCATTACCGGCGATAAAAACCCCATGTTTCATGAAAATATTTCCCGGGTTATCAGGTGGTACAAAGGAAGGTGCGCTTTTGAAATGCGGAAAATTCATGCTGATTTTAACTGGCAAACCCGTTTTCACGACCACATCATCAGGAATCCCGAATCGTTTGCACGTATCCGGAATTATATTCAAAACAATCCATTAAATTGGTCCGAAGATACCTTCTATTCCTAATGGCCAAACAACCCGAACAAATATTAGAAGAACAATTAGTTGCCCAACTCCAAAAATTGGGCTATAGCCTGGTATTGCTGAAAGACGAAAAAGGCCTGTTAGCTAATTTAAAAGCCCAGTTAGAAAAGCACAACAATATCCAGTTCTCCGATAAAGAATTTGAGAAGGTTTTAAATATCCTGAATAAAGGTTCGGTTTTCGAAAAAGCCAAAACCCTCCGGGAAAAGCAGCATATTGTTAGAGACGCGATTGATCGCGTCTCCACAGATAATCGCGTCTCCACAAGCGATAATTTATATTTCGAGTTTATCAATACCGAGCATTGGTGCCAGAACCAGTTCCAGGTAACGCAGCAGGTAAGCATAGAAGGTAAATACAAAAACCGCTACGATGTTACCTTATTAATAAACGGCCTGCCTTTGGTGCAAATAGAACTGAAACGCCGGGGCCTGGAACTAAAAGAAGCCTTTAACCAGGTAAACCGCTACCAGCGCCATTCGTTCGGGGCCAATTCGGCTTTATTCCAGTACGTGCAAATATTTGTTATCAGCAACGGCGTAAACACCAAGTACTACGCCAACAATAAAAACCAATCGTTTAAGCAAACCTTTTACTGGAGCGATGCCCAAAACAAACGCTTAACCAATATCCTAAACGGCTTTACCAGCGAATTCTTAGAGCCCTGCCATATCTCTAAAATGATATGCAAGTACATTGTACTAAGCGAGGCGCATAAAGTATTAATGGTATTGCGGCCTTACCAGTTCTACGCCGTAGAAGCCCTGATAAGAAGGGTGCAGGAAACGGGTAGAGGCGCGATTAATCGCGCCTCTACAGATAATCGTGTCTCAACGAACGGCTATATCTGGCATACCACAGGTTCGGGCAAAACCCTTACTTCGTTTAAAGCCAGCCAGATTTTAACCAGCCTGCCGCAGGTAAAAAAAGTAGTTTTTGTAGTAGACCGCAAAGATTTAGATTTCCAGGCCACCAAAGAATTTAATTCTTTCAGCAAAGGCAGCATCGACGGCACCGATAACACCAAAGCCCTGGTAAAACAGTTTTCCGACGATACCAAGCTGATTGTTACCACCATTCAGAATCTAAATACCGCCATTTACAAAAAGCAGTATTTAGAGAAAATGGAAAAGCTGCAAGACGAGCGCATTATTTTTATTTTCGATGAGTGCCACCGTTCCCAGTTCGGTGAAACCCACAAGCGCATCAAAACCTTCTTCCGGAATATCCAGTTATTCGGGTTTACCGGCACGCCTATTTTTGCCGATAACGCCGTTAAAAACGATTTTGGCAAGCGCACCACCACGGAGCTTTTCGGCGAATGCCTGCACAAATACGTGATTACCGATGCCATAAAAGACGAAAATGTTTTAAAATTTTCGGTAGAATACGTAGGCCGCTACAAGCAAAAAGACGATAGCCAGACCAATATTGATATTGAGGTAGAAGACATTGACACCAAAGAGTTAATGGAATCGCCGGTTCGCCTGGAAAAAATTGCCGATTATATATTAGCCAACCACCCGCGCAAAACCCACAACCGCGATTTTACGGCCATGTTCTGTGTAAATAGTGTAGATACGCTGATTAAGTATTATGATATTCTGCAAAAGAAAAAGGAAGCCGGCCAGCATAACTTAAAAATAGCCACCATTTTCAGTTACGCCACCAACGAAGACGACAAAGATGCCGACGGTTTTTTACTTGTTTTCCGCAACCTCAAAAAGGCCACCGATGAAGCCATTGCCCTCTTTAGCAACAAAGACGCCAAGGACATCATCATCATGGAGCCCTACGAAGATTATGCGAAGAAATTCACCGAGGCTTACATCCATTTACTGCAAATTGCGCCAACCGTAAACAGCGTTAATGATTTACAAAGCGAAGAAGACGAACTGGAGTTTATAAAAGCTTTCCGGGAACTCATACGCCTTAAAAATGTGCTTACCACCTTTGCTGATTTCAAGTGGGAAGATTTGGCTATGGCCGAGCAACAGTTCGTGGACTATAGAAGCAAATACCTTGACCTCTATGACAAAGTAAAATCTGACCACCAGAAAGAAAAAGTTTCTATTCTGGAAGACGTAGACTTTGAACTAGAGCTCCTGCACCGCGACGAAATCAACGTAACTTATATTCTGAAACTGCTGGCCAAATTAAAAGATGCCAAACCAAAAGACCAGGAAAAGAAAAAGAAAGAAATTATAGACCTGCTTTCCGGTGAAGCCAGCTTACGCAGCAAACGCGAGCTAATCGAGAAATTTATCGCCGAGAACCTACCTAACCTGGAAGACAGCGACGAGATAGAGGAGGAGTTTGAAAAGTACTGGAACGCCGAACAGTTTAAAGCATTTCAGCTCATGGTAGTAGAAGAAAACTTAGCAGCAGATAAAACCGAAAAGATAATAGAGGATTACTTGTTTGCCGAACGTGAACCTTTGCGGGATGAAGTCTTAGATTTGATTCAGGGAGATAAACCAACCATCCTGCAACGCAAAAAAGTAAGGGATAGGATTTTAAGTAAAATTGTTGGTTTTGTAGAGACTTTTGTAAATGGGATAACTGGAAGTTAGTTTGATTAGAACTATCATTTTAAACTATCCCCCACATAATGCGCGTTTAACGAAGTCTAATACGTGCCAAAGTTGTACGGAATATTTTTATCTTTTTAAAGATGCTTTCAATATTACATAAAAATAAGTCTGCGGCAGAACAGCTTTTGCGTGGCACGCGTTACGCTTCGCTAAACGCGCGCCAGATTGAAACACGCTAATGTTAATACCGCGGATCTTTCTGAAAAAGCAGCTTGGCCTGTTTCTCTACTTCCATGCTCGGGAAGCCAAATTCTTCTGCTATTTTGCCGGACAGCAAATACCCGCCGCTGCCTTTATAGGGCCAGCTTTTCAACAGCTGCGGGAAATGAATGGTGTTGAAGGAACTCCCGCTTAAACCGGAAGATAATGACGGAGAACTCAGCCTCGTTGATTAAAAACTGGCTAACCATTAATATGCTGGATTATAAAACTGAAGAAGAAGCAAATTATTAACTAGATGGAGCTGCACTACTACCGTTAAACTACGCGGTAAACCACTAGTATAATATATTCTCTCCTTTTAACAATTCTAGGCATTTCTATAAATTGGGGAAAAACCATCATTGATGAGAGAACCGGGCAAGTCAAACAAGAGATAGAAGACCAGATAGGTGAGGACGTCCTTAGCTTTTTATTTACTACGGGTTGAAGCTTTTTATTGAAAATTCCAGAATGATTTGGCCGCTGCCGATATAAATGCGGTACGGTTACGGGTTAAAGCAAGAGCTAGTACACCTACCGATGTAAATATCGCTACCATCCTGGATGAACGGACTCGCAAACTTTATTATAAACAACCACGCAAAACGGAGCTGACTCGAATTTCTTACTTGTTAGCGAAAACTGGAAAAACTTCCTATAATGGAAAAACTTACTCGTTGGCCAGTTTTTCAGAGAATAGTTTCTTCATTGATCGGATTAATGAGAATAATAATTTCTATAATAAAAATGTAAAAACCAATTTTAGAGCATTCTACACCATTGGGACACATCATGTTTTCCTGGTTCTAAATCAATAATTAATCAGGGTTATGAGGTACTGACATTAAAGCCGGGTAAGTAAGGTAGAATTTAAATAAGGTTTTTAGCAGTAAAACCTAACCTAAAACAAGGAATATATTTTTTAGGGTTAGTTGATAAGGGAAAGAAGATGTGCCAGCGAAAGATAGTATTACAAAAGTAAATAAAAGTAACAGCATTTAATGGGCGTTAAGGGTACTTTTGGTTACGGTATATCCTTTACTTATTAGGCTTAGCTTGCGCAAAAATAACCAGTTAATTCGAACATGCTTTTTACCTGAATTTTAAATGGACAGAAGAACCTAGTAAAAAATGGGTACAGCAGGCTTCTATTCTGAAGGGTGTGTAAAATAAACGAGCTAGCTGTCGGATTAACATAAATTATCGCCGCTCCATTCAAGTGGAATTGATAGTTTTAAAATCAATCCTTACCTTTTACCATTAAAACCATTGACGTTTGTTTATATCCTGAAAAGTTAAATAAAATTGTAAATACACCTTCTGGCTACTAACTACATATTTATGAATAAAACAGTAACAATAAAAAAAGACGATAGGAAAGTTGATATCGGTTCATTAACAAAGCGAGACACGATACTATCTATTTTGATCATTGGGTTATTGTTTTTCATCTTTGGTTTTGTTTCCTGGGTAAATGCCATTTTAATACCTTATTTCAAAATTGCCTGCGAACTGACCAATTTTCAGTCTTACCTGGTTACCTTTGCTTTTTACATTTCTTACTTTGTCATGTCCGTGCCGGCTTCTTTTCTGCTCAAAAAAGTTGGCTTTAAGAAAGGAATGATGTTTGGTTTTTGGGTGATGGCTACCGGTGCTTTTATATTTGTTCCGGCTGCCTATACCAGAACTTATGAAATATTTCTGCTGGGGTTATTTACCATTGGCGCCGGTTTGGCTATTCTGCAAACGGCAGCCAATCCCTACATTACGGTTTTAGGTCCCAAAGAAAGAGCGGCCCAGCGCATTAGTATTATGGGTATCTGCAATAAAGGCGCCGGCATTCTAGCTCCTATTTTATTTGCGGCCGTAGTTTTAAAAGCCACTGATACTAATTTATTTGCCCAGTTAAGCACCATGAGTGAAGCACAGAAAGATGCTGCTTTGGATGAGTTAATCAGGAGGGTAATGGTGCCTTATGCCTGCGTAGGAACCGTTTTATTGGGGTTAGGATTATTTGTGCGGTTCTCGCCGTTGCCCGAAATTAATACGGAAGAAGAAAGCGTGGAAGTGGCCTCTGCCAACACTGGTAAAACCAGCATTTTCCAGTTTCCCAACCTGATATTAGGAGCCATTGGCATTTTTTTACATGTCGGCACCCAGGTTATTGCCATTGATACTATTATAGGATATGCCGGTTCCATGAATATTCAATTAATGGAAGCAAAAGTGTTTCCATCATATACTTTATTCGTTACTATTTGTGGCTATATTTTAGGTATTATTTGTATTCCCAGGTTTATAAGTCAGGTAAATGCTTTGCGCCTTTGCACCTTATTAGGAACACTTTTTACCTTGCTTATTATTTTCACGCAAGGCACCGTTACTTTCTTAGGTCATCAAGCCGATATTTCTATTTGGTTCATCGTTCTCCTGGGTTTAGCCAATTCTTTGGTTTGGGCGGGTTTGTGGCCTTTAGCATTAGATGGCTTAGGTAAGTTTACTAAACTAGGCGCTTCTATCATGATTATGGGTTTATGCGGCAATGCCATTATGCCTCTTTTCTACGGTTACTTCGCCGATTTATATGATCTACAGCAGGCTTACTGGGTGCTGTTTCCCTGTTATCTTTATTTGGTCTTTTATGCTATGTATGGCCATAAAATAAGAAGCTGGAAGGTATAAAGCAGGACAATCAAGAATCAGATAAAGATGGAATCACAACGCCTAAAAATTAGTAATGGTAAAATTATTACTGCTGATCGAATTATATCGCAAGGAGTGGTGCTGGTTAAAAACGGCATTATTGAAGCCATAGAAGAAGGTGATATAGAAGTAGCGGAGGCCCTGGAAATAGATGCGCAAAGTCATTATATTTCTCCCGGTTTTATCGATATTCATGTGCACGGGGGCGGTGGACATGATTTTATGGATGGCACCGAAGAAGCTTTCCTCGAGATTGCCAAAACCCATGTCCGCTACGGTACAACGGCTATGTTTCCGACCACCTTAACCAGTGAAAAAAAAGACTTGCTGCACACACTCGACTTATACGAGCAGGCAAGCCGGAATAATAAACAAGGTGCCCAGCTGTTGGGTATGCACTTGGAAGGGCCCTATTTTGCCTTAAGCCAAAGAGGCGCGCAGGACCCCCGCTATATCCGCAACCCGGACCCGCAAGAATATAAAGAAGTAATTGCTTATTCTACTTCTATTAAACGTTGGAGTGCGGCCCCGGAGCTGCCCGGAGCAATTGCATTTGGCCAGTATGTTACATCGCAGGGTATTTTAGTTGCATTAGCTCATACCGATGCGATATATGAAGAAGTGGTAGAAGCTTTTGCGCAAGGATATACTCTGGCGACGCATTTTTATTCGGCTATGTCTGGGGTAACCAGGAAAAATGCTTTTCGGTATGCCGGCGTAATAGAAAGTGCGTATTTGCTGGATGATATGGATGTGGAAATTATAGCTGATGGAGTACACTTGCCAGCCCCTTTGCTTAAACTGGTTTATAAAATTAAAGGGGCAGATAAGACGGCTTTAATTACAGATGCCATGCGAGGCGCAGGTATGCCGGAGGGGCCAAGTATACTGGGCAGCAAGCAAAATGGTTTGGCAGTGATAATAGAAGATGGCGTAGCCAAGCTGCCGGACAGAAGCTCTTTTGCCGGCAGCGTAGCGACCGCTGACAGGTTAATCAGAAGCATGATTCAGATGGCAGATGTGCCGTTAGTAGATGCCGTTAAAATGGCCACCGGTACGCCGGCCAGAATTATGGCTATAGGAGAGCGGAAGGGTTCTTTGGCTATCGGCAAAGATGCAGATATTATTATTTTTGATGCTGATATTCAAGTACAAATGTCCATGGTTAATGGAAAGGTTGTTTATCAACAATAGGAAATACAAGAGCTATTTCGCAGATAGAACTATCTTTTAAACCAGGAATATTTTAATGGTATTCCAATAATTATTTCAGCTGTAAAACACGTTTTTTATAAGGAAACACTTTTGGTAGTCTTACAAATACTTTAGTTTTAGTTAGGCTCTGAATTTAAATGTATACCTGCGGCA
>Ga0210040_10003328_pt1 | contig 21829 bp, 17 predicted proteins | sample CryGeyCG12114_NA_FD_185462 | JGI IMG/M metagenome (GOLD analysis project Ga0210040, IMG submission 185462) | Groundwater microbial communities from aquifer - Crystal Geyser CG19_WC_8/21/14_NA (SPAdes) (version 2) | ecosystem: Environmental > Aquatic > Deep subsurface > Groundwater | place: USA...
CGCCGGGTGTGGGAATGGGCATGAAGCCGCAACAATATTTAAAAGCCGGCGATGTGGTGGAACTGGCAATTGAAGGCTTGGGAACGCAAAAGCAAACTTGCATGAATGCATAAAAGCTGCGTCCAAGAAAACACTGTTGATATGGGTTTTTGAAAAAGTTACGGCATTGTAAAAAGGGCATCCATTTGTTTCCATTTTTCCCCGGGCTGTGCGCCCGGCAGCGCTTGTTGATACGTCCACATCAGCGTTTCCCATTTCTGTACGTTTTCATTTGCAGCATCGGCAGCAGCCTTTTTTTCAAACGAAAAGGTTTCATCCACTTCCATTATCATAAACAGGCGCGTGGCATAACGGTAGATTTCCATGTGGCGGATGCCGGCAGCTTTAATACTTTGCAACACGCCGGGCCATACCTGCTGGTGCTGTTTTTCGTATTCGGCAATCAGTTGCGGATCATTTTTTAAATCGAGCGTGAAGCAATAGCGTGTTATCATTTGCAGATTTCGTTTTTACCTTAAGCAACACACTAATGTATGACATCATTGCAAAAGATGCTGCCGTTAAATTAAGTGGTCCAGCTTCGGATAACGCGCGTTGCATGCAAACGTGAATGATGCAGAAGTACAGCGTTTACGAATTGCGGAAGCTACCTCAGGCAAGCTTTTTTGATGATGTATAAAATTTAGCTGTTATAAAAAAACGCTTGCAACGCAAGGCGGGTTGTATGGGGTTTTGAAAAAGTTTGCTCTTTTTCAAAACCCCATATGCATAAAAATCCCCTCGGTTCAGGAGGGGACATTTTATAAGGCGTTCAATTATTTCAGGTCCGGTTTCATCGGGATTTCGGACGCCTTGGTTTTTCAGGATTGGATAGTTTTCAATGGGTAAGTAGGATTAAAAACGGATTTCATTTGGATACAACTGGACAACTGATTTTTTTTTGGATGTTGGATTTTTTTGTTTGGTTTTTCTTTGGATACTTGATGACACAAAACTATCCTTTTAAAATTAAGCGTTGGGCTGGTTTCGCCGAAGGCATGATTCAGGCGGTTAAATACCGGTTTTTCATAGCCGGCAAAAATCTTTACTACATACTGAAAATCAATGCATTAGTAGTTTTACGACTGCCTGCGTACGTATACGTAGCACAACTACGACCGCCGCTTTACGGCACGAAGTTAAAGTACGAATGCGCTATCGTTTTTACACGAATCGTTTATGGCTTTGTAAAATGCCGGTTCTTTTTTAATGAGCCAAAACTCTGTAGCAAAACGGAAATGGGCTGGTTAATTTGTAATACTTTTAGAAAACCGGAAACGCAGTGCTGCCGGAAATTACCCGAAAAGAAAGCGAAATTGCAGCAGCATTTTTAGCGTGAGGTTTGAATTTTTAAACACGTTTTTATATTAAGGTTCTCATGCTTACAACAGAAGTTATAACCCTGGCCAAAACCGTGTGGGATTACCACCATGTAAACCATACGCTGGTAAAATCGGACTGCATTTTAGCCCTGGGCAGCCATGATACGCGGGTTGCAGAACGCGCCGCAGCCTTATACCTTGAAGGTTGGGCGCCTTTGCTGATTTTTGCCGGCGGGCTTGGCCGGTTAACAGAAGGCCTGTGGACAGAAAGCGAAGCGGATTTGTTTGCTAAAATTGCAATGGCGAAAGGCGTTCCGAAAGAAGCGATTCTCATTGAAAACAGATCTACCAATACAGGTGAAAATATTATACTTGTACAACAGTTGCTGAAAGCAAAGCACCTTAATCCGGAAAGCTTTATCGTTGTGCAAAAACCTTACATGGAGCGGCGGAGTTATGCAACGTTTAAAAAGAACTGGCCGGGAAAAAACGTTGTCGTTACCTCTCCGCAAATTTCCTTCGATGAATATCCAACGGAAGAAATCCCGCTTGAAGCTGTAATCAATATTATGACAGGTGATTTGCAACGCATCAAAATATATCCGGAAAAAGGTTTTCAAATTTACCAGGAAATACCGGAAGCCGTTTGGCAAGCGTATGAAAGGCTTGTAGAACTGGGATTTAACAAACAACTGATCTGAGTTCTGTCTTTTTACAAAAAGGCAGTTACAGCAATTTTAGTTAACCATTTCTATCGTTGTTGCCGGACGTCTTTAAGGGGCATCTTGCATGATCATCTTCTTTTTCAATGCGGTACGTTTTATAAACTGCGCCGCCTCAATAAAAGTCGTGTTCCAAATCTCCGCATCATGGGCTTTTAAAAAATGCAACAGTTGGCTGTGAGCTTCAAGCGATACATTTATAGCGTGGCCGCCGCCAACGCCATGAAACAAAAACACAATCAGCCGGTTTGACTGCATGGCTTTTTTTACCAGTTCAATCAATTGTGCTCCGGACTGGCCGTTCATTACAAAACAGTCCACATTATACAAATCGACCGAATCTTTATTTACAAATGCGCCTTTTACGCCGCGTGCCGCAACAAAATCGCTTTTCAATCCATTTATATAAGCAGAATCGCCAATGTTGGTATCGCCGCAGGGATACGCAAATGTCCGGACTTTTTTTCCGTCAAGCGCTTCCAGCATTGTATTCATCATCCTGATTTCATTTGTAATGCGCTGCAAGGAATACCTGGTCAAATCATAATCGGCTGTAACAAAAGTTCGGTCCGGCATTGCAGCACAAGGATGAAAAAGTGTGTGGTTGGCTAATTCGTGTTTGTTTGCGGCTGCATTTTTCCATGCCGGCAACCGTTTGGCAAAGCCTGGTGAAGCTGCGGTCAGAAAGAAGGTTCCTTTCAAGTTTAAAGAATCCAGCGCCGGAATTACGTTATCTAAATGAACATCTATTGCATCGTCGTAGGTAAGTACAACGGCGCATTGCTTATTGTTCCAGGCGTTATGTTGCTGCCCGGTGGCCGACAAGCCAATAACGAGTAGCGAGAATAAAAAGGCACGCTTCATTCTGAACTATTTCAAACTGGAAGGTAACGAATATGGGTATTTGAAAAAGTTGTATTGGCGAAAGGGAAACCGGGGTTTGTACTTTTAAATTCAGGCATGTTCAAACCTTTGTATAGCAGTTGCAAAAAAGAAAGATTGATCCGTATTTACGGCAATGACCTGCTATCACCAGCAGGCCGGATGCGCCATTGCTAAAGATAGAAACGCGAAGCGAATCTTATTTAAAGATTCGCTTAAAAAGTTTAAATCAGAAATGCCTCGTTATTTGTACTGGATAAGAACCTGATATGCATTGATTCCGGAAGCAGCAAATGCAGGATAGCAGCAGTAAGAAATATAGATTTCTGCTTGAACAGAAGCCTATCAATCTTTACAATTGCAATATAAATAAGCCAAGGCTGATTTATTTTTTCCTGGCTGCAGCAACGGCTTTCATTCTGGATGGCGCGCCGATACAACAAGAAGGTTTTTTATGATATGGCGCGGCACTTATTTTCTGCGTTGTATCTGCAAGCGTGTTTGCCTTTTTATTTTCAACTGCATTTACCGCAGCAACATTAGAAGCAGCCTTTAGTTTACAACCATGACATACAAAAATGAAAGCGGCTACCATGAAAGCACCGCCCGCATTTCTTAAAAACTTTATGTGCTTATAGCGTTCCATTCGCATCTTTTATTTGCTTTAAAATGTTTGCCAGCTTCTTCACCATTTCCGGATGTGCATCCGCCAAATTTACTTTTTCGTCTACATCTTCTTTTAAGTTATAAAGTTGTGGTTTAGGGTCATTGCCCAATTCTATATTTGTTGTGAGCTGCACTTTAGGCCCATTGCCAGGCTCAATATACTTCCAGCCGTTTTGCACAACGGAAAGCGTGTTGTTCAACGATTGCTGAATAATGACATCGCGGCCCTTTTTGTTCTTACCCAAAAAAACATCCATCATATTATAACTGTCCGGCGCATTGCCCTTATCAATCTTTTGCCCTGTAAGCGCTGCAAAGGAAGCATATAAATCAATCTGGCTTACGGGTGCATCGGAAACGGTATTGCGTTTTATTTTACCAGGCCAGCGAATGATAAAAGGTACGCGGGTTCCGGCATCAAAGGCACTGTACTTACCACCGCGCAAGGGCCCTCCGGGCGTATGACCGTTTAGTTTTGCAACCGCTTCATCCTGGTATCCGTCATCAATTACCGGCCCGTTGTCGCTTGTAAAAATAAGGATGGTATTTTCAGAAAGTTTCAGCCGGTCGAGGGTTTTCAAAATTTCACCTACGGTCCAGTCTAACTGTAAAATAGCATCGCCCCGCGGCCCCATGCCGCTTTTACCGGCAAACCTGGAATTGGGCACACGCGGCACATGAATATCGTGGGTGGATAAATATAAAAAAAAGGGATTGTCTTTTTGCTTTTCAATAAAGGTTATGGCTCGTCCTGTTAAAACATCCGCGAGTTCTTCATCAATCCACCGCGCTTTGTTGCCGCCGGTCATCCATCCTATGCGGCTGATGCCATTGATTATGGTATTGTCATGCCCATGCGAAGGTTTCATTTTAAGCAGCTCCGGATTTTCTTTTCCGGTGGGTTCGTCGCCAACCTTTTCTTTATAATTTACCTTTATAGGATCAGCGGGGTCGAGGTCAACAATCCGGTGGTTTTCCAAATAAACACAAGGCACCCTGTCGCCGGTAGCGGGCATAATAAAACAATAATCAAAGCCAATTTCCAATGGGCCTGGTTTAATGTCGGTGTTCCAATCGGGCCCACCTGCCGGCCCTAAGCCCAAATGCCATTTGCCAACAGCACCGGTTTGATAACCCGCTTTCTGAAGCATGCCGGGCATGGTGGTAATATCGGTAGGAATAAGCAGTGCCGCATCGCCGGGTGCAATGCCGGTTCCTTGTTTCCGCCAGGCATACTTGCCCGTTAATATGGAAAACCGGGAAGGCGTACAGGTAGCTGATGTGGCATAAGCATTGGTAAAACGAAGGCCCTGCGCCGCAATGGTATCAATGTTCGGCGTTTTTATTTTAGCTGCGCCATTGGCACTTATGTCACCATACCCCAGATCATCGGTATAAATAATAATGATGTTTGGCTTGCTGCTTTTTCCATGCTGTGCCCCGGCAGGCATACTTCCGAGAACAATAAAGAATAGTGCGGGCAGGATGAAATTTTTTAAAATTGTGCGCATTAACTTTTTAATTTGAAGTACGTTCCCGATTGAAAATCCATAAAATAGCTTTTAGCGCTTTGCTGATTGGCGCTTGAACATTCTTAACCTACAGAGACGCTAAATAAACTTACATACTAATCCTGATGTACAAATTTGTCTTACAAACAATAAGCAAACTTGATTATAAAATTGATATGGCATAACCATCAGCACACAACTCCTTACAATTTTAAAATATTAAGACACCTGTAAGAAGTTACACATTCACCCAAATAATATTCTCTGGATTGCATAAAACAATTTCAAATACCCATATTCACGGTTGCGATTCGTTGAAAAAACGGCTCATAAACAGCAACTGATACGCGATTGCATTGTTCCAGTACTCCCAGTTATGCTCACCGGGCCTTGAGATAAAATCATGTTTGATGTTTTGCTCCAGAAGTTTTTCATGCAGCGCCCCGTTCACTTTATTGAAAAAATCACTTACGCCACAATCAATAATCAAATACAAAGATGCCTGCTTCAGCAAGCCGGTCATGTTTATTACGGTATTTTTTTCCCAGTTGCCAGCATGGTCAGCATAGTTTCCCATTACGTCTTTGATGTTCCAATTATCCGGGAACGGCCGGATATCCACGCCGCCGCTCATACTGCCGGCAGCGCCAAAAGTGTTTGGGTGTTTTGAAGCCAGGTATAACGCGCCGTGCCCACCCATACTCAAGCCCGTTATGGCCCTGCCGCTTCGCTTTTTAATGGTACTATAATGCTGGTCTACCCAGTTCACCAGCTCTGTACTAACGTAGGTTTCGTATTTACTGGCCGTATCAACAGGGCTATCAAAATACCAGCTCCCTTTGTTTCCATCCGCACATACAATTATAAAATTGTACACATCGGCCCATTGTTTTATTTCCGGCACCTTGATGATCCAGTCTGAATAGTTGCCGCTATACCCATGCAACAGATAAACAACCGGATAGCGTTTGTTGGTGCTGTAATGTTCCGGCGTAATAATAACCGCTTTGATTTCCTTACGCATGCTTTTACTATAAGTAGATACAGTATCAACATCCGCGGCATTTACATCTATCCTGAAAAGGATTAAACTGAAAAAACAAAAAAGTTTTAAAAGGCAGCGATTCATATTTTATCTGATTAAAAGAAGATTATTGTACACGTTGATGTTTTCAACTTTTTCAAATTCCCATGCCCTGCTGTAAAACAGCATACAAGAACCACTAATCGTCATCGTCATCTTTTCTTTCGTTTTTGGGCAGCGTCTTGTTTTTAGGATAAGGCGTATTGCCCTTGGCGGCAAACCAAAGAATCCGGTTCAGCAAATCATCGTTTCCGCTATCTATCTGTGCCAGTTGCGGTGAAGAAGACAGGAGCGTAAACCGCTTTGCCTTGCCGGTTAAAGTACGGGCGCTTTTGTTCATTTCATCCAGCGCAATGTTGTTCTTGACAAATGTATAAGGCGTTTTATCGAAGCGCCCGGTAAAGCAATCAAACATGGGAAGCGCCGTTGCATCAATCACATTCATCGGCGGCAATCCCAGAATTTGTTCAATGGTGCGTACCACACAGGTTTGGTTATAATTGGTGTGTACCGTTTTCTGCAGGCGCGAATAAGGACTTAAAATAAAACCTGTTGTGCGGTAAGCGGACACATGATCCCAGCCCGACTGCGAGTCGTCTTCGGTTATAAATATAGCCGTGGAATCATAAAAGCGGCTCTTGGTAAGTGCTTCAAGAATCCTTCCTAACGCCAGGTCGTTATCGGCTACCATGGCACGGGGTGTTGGAAAACCTTCGCGCATGCCGGCGGTGTGATCGGCCGGAAGCGCCAGGATCATGAGCTGCGGCAACTGGTCGCCGGGCAGTTGCTCATACGCCTGCAGCTCTTTGATAAAGGCATCCGCCCGTATCTGGTCATTAAAGTTCTGGCCTTCAAAACAAGGATACGTGGGCGACAGCACCGGCCGCACTCTTGAGATGGTGCTTTCATTGGTAAAGTCAATCGGCTTTCCCTGCTGGTATAAGGCATACAATTCTTTCCAGCCAAGATTGGGTTTCCACACCGGCGTACAGGCTTCTCCGTAAATCCGAACGGTTTTACCATGATCCAGTGCGTTGTTCCAGATAAAGCCTTCCTTGCCATACACCAGTGCATCTGCCAAAACGTGCGGATAGCTCCGGAACCAGGCGCGAACGTTCTTTTCCACATAGTCGGTTACAATGGCCGCATCCGTCCAGGAATGTCCTTCGGCGGATGATTTTCCGGACGCATAATAGTTATCGAGTAACAAGAACTGCCGCGCCAGGCGGTGTTCATTCGGGGTGATGGTGTCGCCAAAAATGCACAACGCTTTCATGCCGTTGCCTTCCGGCATATCGCCCAACACCTGATCGTAGGTTTTATTTTCCTTGATGATGTACACCACGTGCTTAAAAAGAGAAGGCTCGCCAATTCGTTCCGGAACGGGCCTGGGTGCAACGCCATTCCGTGGCAGGCGCTGCGTAAGCTTCGACCGGAAAAGCATGTTTGCCGTCTCTACCCTGGCCGTGTATGCCTGCAGCATTTTGGTGTCCGGCACCGGAATAACAGATACCGTAGCGGCTTGCTGGTGAATATTGAAGTTCTTGTTGGTTGCCGTTGTTGCCCGTGCGCCTTCTCCTTCCAGGTTGGCGACGTATAATGTTTGTGCCGTTGCCACAAGACCGGCTGGATATGCTTCGGTGGGAATAAAGCCGGCAACAACGGATTTTGCCCCTCCTGCGGCAACATGGGCACCCAATTTAAGAACGGCGATGGCATTGTCCATTCCGTTGGAAACATACAGCGTAGTACCGCTTTGGTCAAGGGCAAGTGCATTGGGCGAATCACCAATAAGGGGTTTTCCTTCACCTTGCAATTGAACGGAAACCGTTTCAACCACTTTATTGGCAGCCGTATTAATCACTGAAATAGCATCGCTGTTGCCATTGGCCACATAAACAAACTGCCGGTCTTTGCTGGCAATAATGGCATTGGGGTGCAGGCCTACTTCAATCTCATTTCCTTTTTCACCTGTTTGCAGGTCAATAACGCTGACGGTGCCCCTGGCGGTGGCGCCGGTACGCGGATCGGTATAAACGCGGGCATAAGGAATGCCGGCTGTTTCTTTGATGGAATCGGTTGGCACCGGGCCGGCCCAGTTGGTAACATAGGCTTTTGAAAAAGTTAGGGCCAAACCAAAAGGCGCCATGCCGGTAGGCGTGGTCCAGATCACTTTTTTATCGCGCAGCCTTATTTTTGTCAACTGGCTGTTGCCGTTTAAAACTACATACAGGTAATCTTCGTTTTCTTCTTTGTTAAGAGCAATGTCATTGGGCAAAGCCATTGGCGCCGGCGCAACAGCCTCAAAGGCAATGGTGCGGCTGATGGTTGCTTTTTTGCCATCCCATACGGCATCCATGATAAAGGAACTTTTTGCAGCAGGGTTGGATGCGCCCCAGAACACATGCAACACTTTTTCATTTTCCCATACCTTAATGCCGGAATACGTGCTCATTAATCCTTTATAAGACCCGGTATAATCCAGGTGGTAAAGCAGTTTGTTTTCCGTTACATCAATAAAAGCCAAACCATAGCGATCTTCCACAACAAGCACCGTACTGTCCGGCAGCAAGGCACAATCCAGGCTGTGGTTTTCCTGTGAAGGATTACCAAACCGTATCACCGTACCGGCCGGGTCAATGAACCGGTTGTACGGCATCAGAACCGAACTGTTATCGACAGCTAATGTTGTATCATCATAAACACTGTGATAACCCGCATCCGTAACCACGGAAGTTTTGTACAGCCTGGACGATTTGCAGGAAACAATACTGATAAAACAAAAAACAACTATGGCACTTTTAAAAAGATGACAAACACTTAAACAACGCATACTTACGATTTATATACTACTTTAAAAGCAGCATTACATCTTTATCTAATTTACATTTCTTTGAACAGGTTGGGGTAATCGGTGATGATGCCATCGACGCCCATGTTTTTGAATGTTTTCATGGCTGCTGCCGTGTTCACCACCCAAGGCTCAATAAGCATCTTTGCGGCATGGCACTGCCGCACCAGTTCCGGTGTAACCAGGTTATCCACGGGGTTGTAAAAAGCAGGCGTGAACCCCAGCGCTTTTATATTTTCTTCCAGGCTCTTTTTCTTATCTGCTGTCAAAAAGCCCAGCTTTACTTCGGGGTAGCGGCGGTGCAGCACCTGTAGGGGGCGCATGTCAAAGGACTGAATGATCAAACGGCTGCCCAGCTTCTTTGGCCGTAGCACATCCATGAGGATATTCATATATTCTTCGGGTGCGGGCTGTTCAAAACCATCGGTCTTTTCATTTGACTTTACTTCTATGAGGTAATAGGCCCGTGCAAGGCTGTGTGCCTTTGTATAGTTTTCCACCGAATCAATGAGTTCGGAAAGCAGGGGTGTATAGCTGGCAAGCCGTTGCTGCTGCGGATAGGCAGCATAAGGCTTTGCACCAATGATAAAAGGCCTGACCTGCGCATAGTTCATCTGGTAAAAGGTGTAAGCCTTTCTTTGTTCTTTAGGTATATCGCTGCCGTCCGGCATGGTGGTGTAATCCGGGTTGAAGGAAGCGTCGTGATAGACCAGCACCTGGCCATCCCTAGTGATGTGCACGTCCATTTCTATGGTGTTGGCGCCTGCTTCCAAACACTTCGTCATGGCAGGAATGGTGTTTTCCGGCATCAGCCCCCTTGTGCCCCGGTGGCCCGCCGTAAAAAAAGAAGGATAACCACTTTGCGCACCTGCAATCTTATTTGTTGCCTTACAGGAAAATAAAACACAGCACCCTGCCAAACAAAATAAAAGAACAGCTGATAATGAAAAATTATATTTCATATAGTAAAGATGACTATTTGATTTAAATGCGGGTTCATCATTTTCAAACAATCCCAATATTGGTTAGAATAAGATCAACGTACAACTTTATCAACAGAATGAAAAGTTCGTTGGTTATGAACATAGAGACAGCCACGAATGCTTTATACTATCAACTATGATAATTTGTCCCGGTTATTGATGCATACATTTGCGCATGTATTCCACTGTATGCAGCCAGATTGTTTTCATATGGGGTTTTGAAAAAGTTTGAACTACCTGCATATGGGCTTTTGAAAAAGTACAGCAGCCAATTTATTACGCAACATACATTTTATGTGTATCGTTCTTAAAAAGAAGCATCCAATTTGTTATGATGATATGGATGTTCTATTTTTAGTTGCGGAATTTACCTGTAAAACGTGATCCCGAGTTGTAAGCCACAGCAAAACAAATTCACGTTCTCACTTCTTTAGTTTGAAATATTTCCGTTTTCCACTTTTCACATCCTGCTTTTTTTCAATGGCATGCCCGGCTTCTATTCCAAGGTCGGCCTCAATAATATCTGCTCCGTTATTGCTAACCAGTTCCTGATATTTGTTATTCAACAGATTATTATCAGAAATCTTACCTTCTGTATAGTCTTTATCAATTGTGCGCGAACTGCCCCGGATGCACATAGCGCCTTTATCGTGTACGTACTGAAAAATGGCTTTATCTTTTGGTTCGGTATGGGTGATAAACACAACCACATTTTGCCAAGGCACACCGCTTTTATCAAAACCGGCTGCTGCTTTAAGGTCTGAAACAAATACAAGTTCCATCATGATGTTTTTATCGAGCGCATAACATGTTTTTGCATCGGCCAGATTATATGCCATCACCATAGCATTCGCTTCGGCATGATGCTCCTGTATCTTGCGCACCCGTACTTCCATCGGCACATCTTTTTGATCCATTATTAAAATGGTTCTGCCCTTTGCCCACTCCAACACTTCATCGAGTGTAGGAATGCCTTCTGAAGTAAGGTTCCCTTCCGTATCTTTTAATTTCAATTGCCTTATCTCTGCCAATGTGTGGTCTGAAACCTTTCCGTCGCCGTTAGATGTTCTGTTTAACGTAGCATCGTGCATCAACACAATGGCACTGTCTTTTGTATAATGCGGATCCATTTCAATGAGCGACCAGGTATGCTGCAGTGTGTTTTCAAAAGTAGCAATGCAGTTTTCCGGAAAGTCTTTTTTAGGCCCGCCCCGGTGGGAACTTATAAAAGGAATGCGATCCTTTGTATAATGAAAAAAATCGTGCAGCTCTTTTGTATTGTGTACGTTGATAATGTGCGTGCCTGCAACCGGTTTACGCAACAAAGAAAAGGATGTAACAAACAGGCAAGCAAAAAGCAAGATCAAGAAACCCAAAAACTTGTGCATTGATTTAGATATATTTCTTAAAATAATCGCCGATCTATAATTAAGATTATTATTTACATTCTTTAAGTTTATTACATACCCTTTCCGTATAGCCTTACAATCTTATAGGCAAAAACATTTCTTGCAGATTGCGCCACACGGGACAGAACGCCTGATCAACCAAGAAGGATGTTATTTTCCCGTTATAGGATCGCTATCTTTTACACACCTGAAGCCCAGGTTATTGGAACCGCTGCTTACTTCGCCCTTACCCCGGCTGCCGGGCCGGTAACGAATACAATATTGATCGCTGCAAAGAAAAGAACCACCCCGCTGCACGCGTTTTACAACATTGGGTTCTTCCGGGTCATAACTATCAGCAGGCCCTTTCGGATTGTTCACAGGGCTCTTTTCGTAATAATCGGGACGGTAAAAATCATTGCACCATTCCCACACATTGCCATCCATATCATACAATCCATAACTATTGGGTGGAAACGATTTTACAGGCGCGACACCAACAAAGCCATCTTCTCCTGTATTCTTGTTTGGAAAATCGCCCTGGTAAATATTAGCCACCCATTTGCCGGTTGGCTTTAATTCATTTCCCCAGTAATATTTCAAGCCAGGATGGTTGCCCTGCGCAGCATATTCCCACTCCGCTTCTGTAGGCAAGCGTTTACCGGCCCATTTTGCATAAGCTGCCGCATCTTCATAAGACACATGAACAACGGGATCAGTTTCTTTTCCTGCTATCGAGCTTTGCGGGCCAAAAGGATGTTGCCAGCTGGCACCCGGCACATACTGCCACCATTGCAGGGGATTATCTAAAGCAACCGGCTGCTCCGGTGCGGTAAACACGCCAGAACCAGGCACTAAACTTTCAGCCGGCACACCCGGATAATCTTTGGGATCCAACTTTCTTTCGGCCACCGTTATGTAATTGGTAGCGTTTACAAACGTTTGAAATTCCGCATTCGTTACCTCGTGTTCGTCCATCCAGAATTCCGGAACCGACACCTTGTGAATAGGATGGGCATCCGGAAAGGCCGGGTCATTCGTTCCCATCTCAAACGTACCGGCGGAAATATGAACCATTTTTGAAGCAACAAAATCCTGTACGGCAGCAGCCTGCGGGGCAACCAAGCTTTCCTGGGCGCCGCCCTCCTGCTGCTTTTCCTTGCAGCACACCAACGTAAGCAGGGAAGCAAAACACAACAGATGAACCATCTTTTTCATAATCTTCACTTGTCTACAAAGTACGCAACTTATATAATTTATACAGCCGCATCAATAAAACGTTGTAACGTACTCCATTAGCCGATGCCTTCATATTTTTCTTTTTGTGCGATCCCATACCGGCAATATGGACATTTGGAAAAGTAAAGAATAGACGTTATATGGGGTTTTGAAAAAGTTCAGGCATTGACATGAACGGATAATTGCAGCGAAACAAAGTCATAAGGCAATCATCAAGTTTTGGTAACGTATCATCCTGTAAAAACGAACCACAAAGACATTACTATAATAAAAAGGCACAAATAAGCAATTGATACCAATGTTTACGCAACTATTTTAGATCCGGTTAAGCAACACTTGTAAATAATCAGCTTAGCCCTGTTGCTTGCATAATAGAAGCGACGTACTTTATGAAAGGTTATGCAATAAAAATAAAACCAGGAAACTGAAAAAGATTACCAAAAAGCAAAGAACGCCATTCAAATCAGCTCGCATTTTTTTCAATGCCAATTGCAGCAAATTGGATACTGTTTGCGGATTGTTACCCATTACCCTGGCAATTTCATCACGGCTTAAATCCTGGAAAAACTTTAAATAAATTACCTCTTTTTGCCTTCTTGGAAGATTTGAAATCAATGAAGCTATCTTCTTTTTAAGGAGCATCACATCTTCGTTACCAACTATTTTTTCTTCAACCGATAATTCAAAATCTAAAAAGCCGGATGAACCGGCCTTATCCTGAAACTTTAAAAGCCGGTTCTCTGCCTGCATTTTGCGATGCAGGGCCCGCCTTAATGAAGCAAGCAGATAAGCCTTTGGATTCACATTTGTACTTAATCGTAACCGCCTGTCCCATAAACCGATGAAAAGTTCCTGTATGCAATCTTTTACCAGTTCGGCATCTAAAGAATATTTTGAGCCGTAGTTAAAAAGGGTTTTATAGTGCAGCCGCATCAATTGCTCAAATGATGCTTTATCTCCTTCTAAAAAAGATTGCCAGATATGAAGATCGGGAGCAGTCACATTAACAGAATGATATTTTTACAGTAACAGCATTTTAAAAGTTACGTTACATAACTTTTATACAATCCTACACAAAATTCATTCTACAAGGAATGAAAAGCTTAAATGACTAAAACAGATAAATCCAACTTCATAAAAGTACAATGAATAAGTTACATTATGTTCATCAACAGTGCTTTTCAGCGGTCAATAACCAGCTCCGGATTCATCTAAAATGAAGAGGCATCGGAATGAAAGTACGCCGGAGTAACAAACAAAAAACCGGGCAGATTTATTCTGTCCGGCGCCATACACATTAACCTTATTTACCCTTTGGCTTATGTTACAGAGCAATGCGTCTTATTTAAATCAATATTCTTTTCCAACAGCAATCAATAAGATGCAACGGCGCATTTTGTATGTTTTTCAAATAGCCATGCTTATATGATTGATACATGCCATCCGATCACATCTTTCTTCAAGAATTTACAAAATGGACGTGGTGTATTTAATTTTATACTGACTACAACTTTTTGCATTGTAAGCCAATGTCAAAATGCCGGTATGGACTTTTGAAAAAGTTCAGCACCAACTGCATATGGGCTTTTGAAAAAGTTTTGAATATAATAAGCTACACAAGCAGGCAACAAAATATTTTTCCAATCAGAAACAACACAGGTTTCCCTGTTTCTATTTCGCGTTTCATTGTCTGGTAAATCAATCATGCCTGAATGCCTTTTCAGGTATCTTTTGTTTGCTGATGCCTTCGCCTTCCCATTCAAAATCCAACAGTTGTTTATCACTTTCCTTTACGCTGTAATACAAATTGATGGGGTGAAGGCCCGCTTTTAAACGAATGGTGCCGGCTCTTTCTGTTCCGGCCTTGTAGCCAAAATCGGCATCAATCACGGTGGCTTCATGAATGCGTAATACGGCACCTGTGCCGGCCGTTAAATAAAAAGTGTACGTGCCGTCTTTTGGTATTTCGATATAACCCTGAAAAAGCAATTCGCCACTACTTAAATTCTTAGCAGCCGCTGCAACAGGAGCAGCAGAAATGCCGGATGCAGCAATCTTTAGACTGCTAACATTTGCCACCCACGGGAAACTGCCGTTATACGCATGCCACTTTATTCCGGGTACAGCCTTTGTTGCCTTTACCACAGGAACATAATCATCATCGTATGGCCTTGCGGCTGATGTATCGGGCCTGCGCATTTGCAAAACAGTTTCTTTCATTTTGGTTTGGATATTTTCCAGCCCCGGACTTTTTGCAAGATCAATGCCTTCTTTCGGATCTTTAACGACGTTGTATATTTCAAAATCATCATTCTGTCCTTTTATATCATACCGGATTCCTAAGGTGTCACCAAAACGGATTAACTGCATCTGATTACGTTTTCGGGCCCGGTGTTTTGCATCAAATTCCTCGTAAGCCGGAGTAGCCTGGTTATTAAAATATTCTACATAAATGGCGCTCTTTTTTTGTCTTCCCACCCCGGTTAGCGATGGTAGGATGGAAACACCGTCTATGCGTGCGGGAATGGGCAGGCCTGCCGCATCGGCGAAAGTAGGAAGCCAGTCGTAAGAAGCACTTGGCGTTTGTATTACTTTATGCGCAGGAATATGGCCCGGCCAGCTCGCTATGGTTGGCACACGCACCCCGCCTTCCCATACATCGCGCTTAATGCCGTCAAACGGACCAAAGCTGTTAAAGAAATTTGCAGCAAGGTCTTCTTTCAAGTATGACTCGATAGACGGCCCATTGTCGGAAGAAAACACAACGAGGGTATTGTTGTCAATTTTAAGATCCTTCAGCAATTGCATCAAATCGCCAATGGCATCATCAATACGCCGTACTGCCGTTGCATAACGTTTATAAACATCCGGCCAGGCCATTTCAGGAGTTGCAGGGTTTTGATCTGCATCATACGTGGCATTCGCATAATCCGGATGAATCCAGGAATCAACTGTACCGGAAGCCGTGTTTATCATATGGCCCGGTTCACCAGTCCATTGCATACCACCCTTCAGCCCGCCACCTGCGGGATAAGCTTGTGTTGGCAGTTCGGTTACAGCATGCGGTGTTTCATACGCCAGATAGATAAAGAATGGCTTTCCTGTTGCATTACTTTTTTCAAAATCGGTTATCCATTTTTTTGTCGCAGCAGTCCAGAGGTCGGCCGTATAACATTTGTCTAATTTGTCTGCAATATTGGTTTTGTTTTCCCATACTTGTTTTGCCCCGCGGTACAATCCTTCTTTGGGATAATGTTCGTGGCCATCAGCATGCCGTATCATTCCCAAATAATAATCAAAGCCGCGGTTTAACGGATGTGCCGGCCAGTCGGGCCCCGGATTGTTCAGGCCCTGCAATCCCCATTTACCGAAAATGGCGGTTTTATAACCGGCCGTTCGCAGCACAGTAGCAATAGTGTGGTTGTCCTCAAGGGCTTTATCAAACTGGTTGTCGCGAACGTTTGCATGCCCCTGGTGCACACCCAATAAAAGAGAGGCACGCGCCGGAGCGCATACCGGCGCTGCACAATAATGTTGTGGCAGCAGGGCACCCGATGCGGCAAGTTTATCAATGTTGGGCGTTCTGGTGTATGGCTCGCTTCTGTTGTTGGTTTGTTTCCGCAGATTTTGAAAGAAAACGCCGATATCGCCATAACCCAGATCGTCTGTTAAAATGAAAATGATATTTGGCTTTGCGGCACTTTTACTTACCGGGCCTGTTTGAGCAGTTCCGTTTATAAATAAGAAAACACAAAGAGACAATAATGTTACCAGAGGAGCGCTTTTCATCGTTTCTGTTGATCGTTTCATTTTAACCATATGCGACATTAATCTGCGGTTTAAATGTGAAGCCGTTTTATCTTGCGGTTTTAGGCGTATGTGCCTTTCAAAACGGCATATGGACATTTGAAAAAGTGCAGCCAACTCTGTATATGGACATTTGAAAAAGTTTATCACATATACAGATAAAATACCACCATGCACCGTTTCCAAAAGCAATCATGAAAGCTACTGAACGCCTTTTAAGGACAAAACATACTTTGCCATTTCCGTAGCATCTGCGGGGCTTACATTCGAGTGCGGCGTCATGGACACGTCTCCCCATACGCCTTTTCCGCCGTTAATGATCTTGGCAGATAAGTATTGAATATTCTGATTGGTAGCCGGATACTTTGCAGCAACAGCAACATAAGCAGGACCAACAACTTTCTCCTTTATTTTATGGCAGCTCAGGCAATCCGACTTTGCAATCAGGATAGACCCTTTTTCATACTTGCGGGTAGCAGCATCTGTAGTGAAACCAATGGTGTCTACCGGCATGGGGAAACTGTTATTTGTCTGGCTTAAAACAGGTGTCGTATCTACCTTTGGCTTGTTTGGTTGATTATTGCATGCAGCTATTACTGTCATAAAACCTGTAGCGGCAAGTATTTTCTTCATAACTGTTTGATTAAATTTTAAAGCAGGTTTCAATGCTATTCTCTTTTACCAATTTCAGACAGCCCATTCTTTCTTCATTGGTCTTGAGAGTAATGCATTAGCCTGCTCATCGTTTTTGAACTTTTCTTTTTTAGGATTCCATCTCAGGGGACGGTTTAGTTCATAAGCGATGTTTCCAATGTTGCAGACAGTAGCGCTTCTATGGCCTGTTTCTATATCCGACACAGGCTGGCTCCGCTTTCTTATAGCATTTAAAAAATCCTTGTAATGGTTGGGACTGTTGTAAACACGCTTTTCATTTTCGCCGATTACCTTATCCTTTAACGATGCCGGCGTTGTTACCAGCTTTCCTCTCTGTATTTCTATTTGTCCGTCTGACCCTGTAAATTGAATGGCGTGCTTCTTTCCAAAGTCTTCTTTTGTTACCGTAATACCGTTATCATACTTGTACGTAAGTGCCGTAACATCTTTACCATTCGGCGGGATAATTTCTACAGGGCCGCTTCTGTCCATATCCAAAGCCCATTGCACAATATCAAACATATGCGCGCCCCAGTCTGTCATATCGCCACCGCCCAAACCTTTGAAATCACGCCACCTGCCCCATAACGGATCGCCTAAAACCGGATTGAGCTGGTGGTTGTAAGCTACATATTCGTTGGGCCCTAACCAGAAGTTCCAGTCGAGGCCTGCAGGCAACGGTTCTTCTGGCAAATCGTAGGGAACCGGAGGCCCTCCGATGCTTACTTTCACACTTTTTAAATTGCCCAGGTAGCCATTCCGGATTAGTTCAACCGCCTGCCTGAATTCAGGCATGGATCGCTGCATGCTGCCGGTTTGAAAAACACGACCATGCTTGTTCACCGCATCCACCATCGCCCGTCCTTCCTTTACAGTTAATGAAAGGGGCTTTTCGCTGTAAATATCTTTACCCGCTTTTGCCGCCCGCACTACCATGGCGGCATGCCAATGGTCCGGCGTTGCAATCACTACGGCATCAATGTCTTTTTGATCCAGCAGGTCCATGAAGTTGGCATAGCTCCGGCAACCCTCATACGTTGTTTCGCCGGCCTTCTCTGCATAAAAGGCATTAACCTGCTTTACAAAACTTTCCACCTTGTCTTTATACACATCGCAGGCAGCAATGATTTTCGCTTCGTCTGTTTTCAAAAACGATTTCTGTAAATTAATAGCCTGCCGGCCTGCACCGATATAGCCAAGGGTTATCATATCGCTGGGCGCGGTGTAACCTTTACCGCCCAAAACAAACCTAGGTACAATAAAAAAAGCAGATAATGCGGCAGCATTGGCAATGAATTTCCGCCGGCTTAAACCTTTACTTTCTTCTGTTTCCCTTTTCATGACTCAATTGATTTACGTTTTAAGCGGTCAATACTTTCTTGCAGTAATCAAGACATTTTTTTACCTCAACCACCGTATCTTCTCCTTTATATTCATATTCAATATTAGCAGGTATCGCCCATTGATTGTCTCTGATTAACTTCAGCACTTCTGCTATGGGTGCATCACCTTCTCCAAACGGCACGCCGGCACCCTGGTTCTTCTTACGGTCTTTTAAATGAATGCAGACGATTTTATCATGGTTCTTTCTTATAAAATCAACCGCATCGTAATTGGCTGCTGTAAAGTGGCCGATGTCTAAATTAATCCGGATAAAGTCAGAGTTTCCTTCCATGCCGCGCACAAAACTTTCCGGCGTTGCAAACTGGTTCGGATCTTCAACATGCGCATGGTTATGCATGCCTACTTTTATCTTGTATTTTTGCGCAAGCGCATCTACCCTTTTCATAACGGCCACCGTTGCAGACGTAGTGATGGTGTCTGCACCCAACGCCTGTGCCGTTCGAAACACCAAGTCATAATCTGCATCAGAATCTTTTGCGCCAAACGGCCCGTTGTACGCCTGAACTGTGATGCCTGCTTTGTTTATTTTATCCCGTATAGCCCTAATAGCATCCATGCTGACCGCAGCGCGCCACTTTTTCAACCCTTCAGCTTTTCGCTTTGCTTCCTCCGGCGTTGTATTAGCCTTCCACATAAATTCCAATGGTTCTACATGGCCCTGCCACAGCTCACAACTTTTTATGCCCAGGTCATTCATTGCTTTTATGGCATCATCCAGGCTCCGGTCTCTGAAGCTATACGTTTGTGCGCCAATAACAACTCCCAAGTCCGCAGCTGATTGGCCGGCACCACCTTTTACGGATGAAGTTGTTGCCAATGCGCTTTTGCACGAGATGAATGTTGCGGGAAGCACCAAGCCAGCCAGGCCAGTCAGTGATAATATACTCCATTCTCGGCGCGACAATTTTTTTGACATATATCTTGATTGTTTATCCTAAAATGATAAGCTTTAATTTGTTTTGATAACCACCTGTTTCAAAAGCTCCGATACAGAAAATAAATCCGGAACGACATACGGCATTACCTGCCGGTCCACACAGGAGCCAGCCACACTATAGGTTTTGAAGGATCGGCTCCGGGCGCGTCACCACCGCCGGCATTCCACACACGGACAAAAAAATATTTACTGGTACGGTCATGAATGCTCGGGTTCCATTTTACAGAATATCCCGAAGCAGGATTGTACGTTTGCACAACTTCGCCGCCATCTTTTACAATATCAATCCGTGTAATTTTATTATCAGGATCTTTAGTGTCCGGATCGTTGATGGAGATGTTGAATTTAAAAACATCACCCTTATTAAGCGTTGAACCCATGATTTCACCATTAACCGTATAGCTGCATTGAATGTTCTGGTCAAGTGAGGCATACGTGCGCCGGTTCTTCATGGCATCCAGAATAGCAGCTTTCGTTTTGCTTGTGGCTACAACAAACGTGCGCGACGTATGATTTTTAATGCCCGACAGGCCGTGATTATCATTTCCGCATACGGGAGACACTTTCCAGCCTTTGTCTAAGGCATTCACAAAGCCTTCGTAGTGAATTTTATTATTTGAGTTGATAACTTCCAGCATGGTAATAATGTCTGTGATTTTAGGATCGCGGTAAGCCCAGTCATTATATTGATGTGCACCCGGATGATTGAAACTGGCAACCACCGGCCCGTCACCGGCAGAAGAAACTGTATCCAGCCAGCCATACAAATACGGAAGATCAATACCCGGCACCAGGGCGTTTAGGTAGCCTGCACTATTGATTACGTTTATATGCCCCTCGCCTTTGGGACCATTATTTTCTGAATGCTCATAACCCGTAATGGCGATGAAATTTGTATCTGTTGCAGCTGCTGCCTGCTCATGCGAAGCTACCCAGGCACCGTTAGAAACATCAGGCGGATTGAATATATATTCCTGCGAATGATCAGTGGTAACATAAAAATCATATCCCTTTTCTTTTGCCAAACTGTAATGATCCGAAGGCTGCCCCTGGTATTTGTTCCAGTCCGGCTTTAGTACGGTTTGTGGCCCCGGAAACTGACTTGAATTAACAATAAGGATCGCCGGGCAAGCGCCGTTTTTTACATAGCCGGATGACCAGACACCCGGCGAATCAATTTTAGAATTGCCTTCAAAAACAAGTATTCCTTTACAGTCGCTTTTCTCTAATTGCTCGCCATGCGACCCGGTGTAAATGGTGTGCGCGTGCGTACTGCCTGCATAGATATGGTAACTGGATGATTGCTTTACCGTTTGTCCAGATAAAAGCGCCGGCATTATTAGCAAAACAATGAACGATAAAGATGCATATAGTTTTGCAGTTGATGTAACCATTTTTTTATTCAGTTTTTGATATAGAAAAAGCACGTTTAAGCAAATGTGGCAATTAGCACTTGTGCATTCGATTTTAATATGCCCAAACCGTCTTTGCTGTCTATAGAAAAGCACGTAAGCACTATGGACATTTTAAAAAGTTTACAATTTGATGCATATGGGATTTTGAAAAAGTTCAGCAATCTATTAATGCGAATCAGGACATTATGCATAGGCCTCATATCCAATCAACAAAATATGAAACGTTGCTTTCCTCTTCACAGCTTCGTTTAAAATAGTAACTCATTAAGCTATTATTCTTATGTGGGTTTCCACATGAAGGTGTTTTATACCCCGGCTTACAAATCAGACCTTTTTATTGCTGTTTGGCATTCTGTAACGCCACTGTTATAAGACGGCTCTACTGTTTTCCATAATGCGAATCAATGTCAAAAAAGAATACCGTTAAACGTTCAGGATTAACGGTATTCTTTTTTTATTTCGATACGTTCACCGCTTTCACCTTAGTAGCCAGGATTTTGAACCATCTTGGTATTGTTCAACTCAGGCAAAGGAATGGGTAACAGTTCATTTTTATTAGGTGTAAATCCAAGTGGACCCAATACGGCTGCCGCTCTTCCTGTACGCACAAGATCATACCAGCGATGCCCTTCCGTAGCCAGTTCTAAATGCCGTTCATTATAGATATTATCCAGCGTAGCCGCTACGGGCGCAAGATTTACACGCGCGCGAACGGCATTCAATAATGCAGCAGCTCTTGTCAGATCGCCACTGCCCTGTACTAAGGCTTCTGCTTCCATCAGGTAGGTATCTGCCAGGCGTATTTCAATATAATCCTGCGGATAATTAATAGTAGCAGGTCCGGCACCCGCGTTCTTGAAGGTTTGTAATGGTGCAAACTTCATAGCAAAATGTCCTGTATTCTGATAGCCCGGAATGTAGGTTG
>Ga0210040_10003329_pt1 | contig 21828 bp, 21 predicted proteins | sample CryGeyCG12114_NA_FD_185462 | JGI IMG/M metagenome (GOLD analysis project Ga0210040, IMG submission 185462) | Groundwater microbial communities from aquifer - Crystal Geyser CG19_WC_8/21/14_NA (SPAdes) (version 2) | ecosystem: Environmental > Aquatic > Deep subsurface > Groundwater | place: USA...
TTAGTAATCTGGTTGGCCGTGGTATACAGGTAGCGTGCCAGATCGCTCTACAACAAGAGCTAAGCACGCTATCTGCCACGCTTGAGCAGCAGTCCCTCTTCGCCACGTTAACCAGTCAAAGAGGGGAGAGCATTGTATGCTTTCCTGCCAAGAGCTAAAATCTATAGACCACGCCTGCTACGATGTTCCATCGGACGAGAGTAACATGCAGAGGCGAATGCAGCTGCGAGCGGTCGGCCATCCAGTCGAGGCGGAGCGCCCAAGACCGGTTTAATGCTGTTTCAGCGCCGAAGCCAAAAGTGGGTGTGAAAAGGTTTCGGCTTCGATCTTTGCCTTCGAGTTGTAAGTCTAGCCTACTGAACGATGCGCCGCCGGCCAAATAAACTGCAGTTCGGCCTCCAAAGATGTATCCGGCGCGAGCCGTGACTGAGCTCTCCCATTTGGTTGATAGTTCATAGTTAAAACCGGCGGCATGTAAAATCGTTGTGGGGTAAGGTTCCCATGCAGCCTTCGCCGCCAGATCCACGCCTACCAGAAAATCTCCATAAACTAAGGTATAGCCGAGGCGTCCACCGCCATAGATTGTATTGCCACCCACATCGTTGAACTGCGCTTCGGCGCGCGTAGGAAGTGCGGGAAATCGGACTGTTGACTGCAAGGAGGTGTGTCCGAGATATAATGACCCATGCGCGCCTTCTAGCAAACTAGAGTCCGATGCAGCCGCCCGTCCTGTAGACTGGAGGAGAAAGTTCGCGCTGAGAACCAGCGTCAAAGTGGATGCAACAGATGTCCTTAGTAAATCTTTTATCCACATATGGATCTCCTCAGCTTTCAACGCATATTGCGCGTCGCAAAGCTAAGAGAGGCATTTTAAAAAAACATGAACAGTGATGGTTTAGCGGAAGGCAGGTACGAAGAGAGGTGAGCTTTTCGAGCGCCAGGGGAAAACAAAATTAGCAAACGATCAAAAATTGGAGAGAGACGAGACTCTTTTGAACAGTGATCGAAGATATCTTTGAAAAGTATGGACGTTTGGAAGACGCTAGAACGCGAGTGGGACTAGCGCCGCATCCAGAACCCGGACGCTGTGCAGCGCCTCGCGCCCGGTGAGCTCGTGAATTTGGTGGCGGCAGGAGGTCCCGTCCGCGACGATCAGATCCTCCGTGGGAGCTGCGCGCACCGCCGGCGCGAGCGACAACTCGCCCATGGCCCTGGAAACCTCCACCCGCCGCGCGTCGTAGCCGAAGGCGCCGGCCATGCCGCAGCAGGAGGAGGTGATGGGCTTCACCTCCAGGCCGGGAACGGCGCGCAGAGACTTCACGGCATCGGGGAAGGCGCCGAAGGATTTCTGGTGGCAGTGGCCGTGGATATGCGCGGCCGAGGCGAGCGGCTTCAGCGGCAGGTCCGCCTTCTCGCGCATCAGGAACTCGGACAGGAGCATCGCCCGGTCCGCCAGCCGGTCCGCGGCCGCCCCGGGAAGCAGCGACTTGAATTCATCCCGGAGCGTCAGCAGGCACGAGGGCTCCAGCCCGACGACCGCCGCGTCGGAGCCGGACAGCGCCGCCATGGTGCGCCGCGCCTCGGCCCGTGCCTCGTCCACCATGCCCGCGGCCAGATAGGTGCGGCCGCAGCAGAGCGGGCGCGCGCCCTCGGCCGCCCGCGCTGAGATGGCGCGGAAGCCGGCAGCGCGCAGCACGCGCCGCGCGGCGTGCAGGTTCTCCGGCTCGAAGTAGCGGTTGAAGGTGTCCGCGAACAGGATGACATCGCCCCGCGGCGCCGGGGCGTCCTCCGCGATGTCGCGGAAGGGCTGCCCGGAGAAGCGTGGCAGGGCACGGTCGCGGGAGAAGCCCAGCGCGCGCTCCCCGACCGCCCGCGCGCCCGGCACCCATTCCCGGGCGTTCGCCAGCAGCGGGAAACGCGAGGCCATGGGCGCCCAGCGCGGCAGCGTCGCGATCAGCCGGTCCTTTGCCGAAACGCCGTGGCGCTTCGCCCGCGCGTGCTGCGCCTCGATCTTCATCTTGGCCATGTCCACGCCCGTCGGGCACTCGCGCCGGCATGCCTTGCACGAGACGCAGAGCGACATCGCCTCGGCCACCTCGTCCGAGGCCAGCGCGTCAGGGCCGAGCTGCCCGGTCAACGCGAGCCGCAGCGTGTTGGCGCGGCCTCGTGTCAGGTCGCGCTCGTTGCGCGTGGCGCGGAAGCTCGGGCACATCACGCCCGCGTCGAACTTCCGGCAGGTGCCGTTGTTGTTGCACATCTCGACGGCGCCCAGCAGCCCGCCTTGCGGCCCAGGCCAGGCCGACCAGTCGAGCACCGGCGCCACCGCCGGATCGGCCGCGTAGCCGGGCGGGTAGCGGAACAGGGAGCGGTCATCCATCCGCACCGGCCGCACGACACGCCCGGGGTTCATCATGCCCTCCGGGTCGAAGGCGTCCTTCACCGTCTCGAAGGCGCGCACGATGCGCGGGCCGAACATTTCCCCATGGAACTCCGAGCGCACGATGCCGTCGCCGTGCTCGCCGGAATGGCTGCCCTTGTACTCGCGCACCAGCGCGAAGCATTCCTCCGCGATCTCGCGCATCCGGCGCACGTCCTCGCCGTCCTTCATGTTCAGCACGGGGCGGACGTGCAGGCAGCCGACGCTGGCATGGGCGTACCAGGTGCCCTTCGTGCCGTGGCGCTCGAAGACCTCGTTCAGGCGCTCGGTGTAGTCGGCGAGATCGTCGAGCTGCACCGCCGTGTCCTCGATGAAGGAGACCGGCTTTCCGTCGCCCTTCATGGACATCATGATGTTGAGCCCGGCCTCGCGCACCTCCGCGACGGCGGCCTGGAAGCCGGGATCGACGCAGCGCACGACCTGCCCGGGCAGGCCGAGGTCGCCCATCATCTCGTCCAGCCGGTCCAGCTCGCGCTCCAGCGCCGCGTCCTCGTGGCCGTGGAACTCCACGATCAGCAGCGAGTCCGGCTCGCCGATCACGATGCGGTCGATCGTGTCGCGGTAGATGGCGATGGAGCGGCCGAGGTCGATCATGGTGCGGTCCACCAGCTCAACCGCCTCGGGGTTCAGCGTCACGAGGTGCTTCGACGCCTCCATCGCCCGCCGGAAGGTGGGGAACTGGCAGATGCCGAGCGCCTTGCGCGGCTTGATCGGCCAGAGCCTGAGGTCGATGCCCGCGGAGAAGGCGAGGGTACCCTCGCTGCCCACCAGGATGCGCGCGAGGTTGCCGCGGCCGTTCGCCCGGGCCTCGGGCGTCAGCGCCTCGAGGTTGTAGCCGCCGACGCGGCGCAGCACCTTGGGGAAACGCGCCGCGATCTCGGAGGCCTCGGAGGCGCCGAGCGCGCGCAGGCGGTTCACCAGCTCCGCCGCGTATTTCGGCACGCCATCGCCGAGGTCGTCCGGCAGCTCCCCGAAGGCGAAGCGGTCGCCACTGGGCAGGATCGCGTCGATCGACAGCACGTTGTCGGCCATCAGGCCGTAGCGGATGGACTTTGAACCGCAGGAGTTGTTCGCCGCCATCCCGCCGATCGTGCAGCGCGCCCAGGTGGAGGGATCGACGGGAAAGAACAGGCCGTCCTTCTTCAGCGCATCGTTCAGCGCACCCAGGGCGATGCCCGGCTGCACCGTGGCCCGCATTCCCGCCTTGTCCACGGACACCACGTTCCGCAGGTGGCGCGTGCAGTCCAGCACGAGCGCCCGGTTCACCGTCTGCCCGCACTGGCTGGTGCCGCCGCCGCGCGGCAGGACGGGCACGCCCTCCTCCCGGCAGATGGCCATGGCGGCGGCCACGTCCTCCACCGTGCGCGGCACCAGCACGCCGACGGGCTCCACCTGGTAGATGCTGGCATCGGTCGCATAGCGCCCGCGGTCGCCGGCGCCGAACAGCACCTCGCCCTCCGTCTCGCGCTTCAGGCGTGCGGCAAGGCGGCTGTCGCCGGGCGCGACGCGGGACCGGGTGATGGCGTTCATTCGGGCGTCTCCTGGTGGGAGCAACCTAGCGGAGGGGGTGCCGCCCGTCGCATCCATAATGCTCATCAATGGAAGTGGCCGTACTCATTGGCGGCGCGCGATCACCGCGACGGGCCCCCCGCCATCCGGGCCCTGATGCTCCGCGCCGCCGGAGACGAAGAGGTCGGTGCGCCCGACCGCCGCCGCGACGACACCCCCGACCAGCGCCCGCGCGTGGCGGGTGGCGTTGATGTCGCTGTCATCCCACATGATATGGCGCCGCCCGCGGATCGTGCCATGGGAGGACGGCTCCGCCTTCACCAGCAGGGCCACCAGCCGTCCGGCCTCCTCCGGCCCGAGTTGCCCGCCATCCGTGGACAGGCCGGCGCCGCGCAGGGCCTTCTGCACCGCGGGCAGGTCGATCGCGTCCCGCATCACGGCATGGGCGATGCACAGGTCCCCCGCCCATTCCGGGCTGGTGCCGAAGACGATCACCTCGTTCCGCTCCAGCTCCACGCCGGCCGAGGCGCTGGCGCGGCCGGACCAGAGTGAAAGGTCGTGCCCGATGACGCCATCCGAGAGGGCGGCGCGCGGCACTTCCTCGAGCGCCAGGGCGACGCCAAGGGCGGAAGCGCCCCTGGAAAGGCCCATGGACTCGTAAGTGTCCGCCGTGGCGACGGCTTTCCCGCGGGAGACGGCCTCGCCGATCCGGGCGGTGGTCAGGAGAGGGCACTTCACCTGTACGAAATGCACCTGCCCCGGCGAGGAAAGCCCTGCCTGCCGCATGGCCTCGCGCACGGCCCGGGCGGTGGCCTCCACCTGGGCCATCCGCCCGATCTCCTCCGGGCGGAAGGCCTCGGTGAAGGCGGTGCCGATCGCCAGCGCGCCCGTCGCCGGCTCCTGCGTGTTCTCCACCGTGAGCACGAGGAGATGCGGCGAGAGCCCGCCCTCCGTGCCGCCGGACATCACCATGGCGACCTGCGCGAGCACCCCGGCGCGGGAAAGCCCGAGGCGCGGCGCCAGGGCGGTGCCGAGTTCGGCCACGGCGAAGGCGCGGGTGAAGTCGTTCACGCAGCCGTTCCCCTCGGTTTTGCCGAGGATCGCCACGATCTCCGGTGGAGACAGCCTTCCCTGGTCGATAAGGGCTTCGAGGCCCGAGACGTCGCCCGGATGGGCGGTGGGGATCAGGTGCAGTGCGGCGCGACGTGTCATGGGGCGCAGGCTGGCCGCAAGCGCCGCGGGGGAAAAGGCCCCCGCATCCATAATCCTCATCAATCGAAGGTGGCGAACTCATTGGCAGCGCGCGGGGCAGGGGGCTAGACCGGACGAAGAGCGGAGGACGCCCATGGCTTATTTCACCACACGGCCCGAGAACGGCCGGCATTTCCTGCAGATCCCCGGGCCGACCAACGTGCCGGACCGCGTGCTGCGCGCCCTCGACAACCCCACGATGGACCATCGCGGCCCGGATTTCGGCATCCTGGGCAAGCGCGTGCTGGAGAAGGTGAAGCCGGTCTTCGGTACCACCGGGCCCGTGGTGATCTTTCCGTCCTCGGGCACGGGAGCCTGGGAGGCGGCGCTGGTGAACACGCTTTCCCCCGGCGACACCGTGCTGATGTGCGAGACCGGCTGGTTCGCGCACCTGTGGCGTGAGATGGCCGAGCGCCTGGCGCTGAAGCCGCGCCTGCTGGAAACCGACTGGCGGCGGGCGGCCGACGTGCCGGCGATCGAGGCGGCGCTGCGGGCCGACAAGGCGCACGAGATCAAGGCGGTCTGCGTGGTGCACAACGAGACCAGCACCGGCTGCACCTCCCGCGTGGACGAGGTGCGGCGCGCGATGGATGCGGCCGGACACCCCGCGCTGCTGCTGGTGGACACCATCTCCTCGCTGGGGTCGGTGGAATACAAGCACGACGAATGGGGCGTGGACGTGACGGTGTCGGGCAGCCAGAAGGGGCTGATGCTGCCGCCTGGGCTTTCCTTCAACGCGGTGTCGGAGAAGGCGATCGAGGCGAGCGGGACGGCCAAGCTGCCGCGCGCCTTCTGGGACTGGAAGCCGATGCTGGCGGCAAACGCCACCGGCTATTTTCCCTATACTCCCGCGACCAACATGCTCTACGCGCTCGACACCGCGATGGACATGCTGGACGAGGAAGGGCTGCCCAACGTCTTCGCGCGGCACGAGCGCCACGCGGAGGCCACGCGGCGCGCGGTGCGGGCCTGGGGGCTGGAGGTGCAGTGCGCCGAGCCCCGTCATTTCTCGCCGGTGCTGACGGCAGTGCGCGTGCCGGAGGGCCATTCGGCGAACGCCCTGCGCGCCGCCATCCTGGAGCGCTTCGACATGTCGCTGGGCAATGGCCTCGGGCGGCTGAACGACCGGGTGTTCCGCATCGGGCACCTGGGCGCCTTCAACGACCTGTCGCTGCTGGGCACGCTGGGCGGGGTGGAGATGGGCCTGCGCGTGGCCGGGGTGCCGCACGACGACGCCGGGGTGAAGGCGGCGATGGACTACCTGTCGGGGAACGCCTGAGCGGCACCGCCCTGCGCCACGCGATCGTCACCGGGCGGCGCCTTGCCGCCGCCCGAGCGGCGCCGGACAGTCCGGTCCCATCCACGGGGGAGCCCGGCGCATGACCATCGAGGCCTGGACCTGGCCGACGCCCAACGGCCACAAGCTGCACATTGCGCTGGAAGAGATGGAACTGCCCTACAAGGTGGTTCCCGTGAACATCGGTGCGGGCGAGCAGTTCAACCCGGACTTCCTGGCGATCAACCCGAACCACCGAATCCCCGCCATCGTGGACCCGGACGGGCCGGGCCGCGCGCCGCTGCGGCTGTTCGAATCCGGCGCGATCCTGATCTACCTGGCGGAGAAGAGCGGCAGGCTCATCCCCCAGGACCCGGCGGGACGCGCCGCCTGCCTGCAATGGCTCATGTTCCAGATGGGCGGCGTGGGGCCCATGTTCGGGCAGTTCGGCCATTTCACGAGCTACGCGCCCGAAAAGATCCCGTATGCCATCGAGCGCTACGGCAAGGAGGTGCGCCGCCTGCACGGCGTGCTGGAGACGCGCCTGTCCGAAGCCGCCTTTCTGGCGGGCGAGGACTACTCGATCGCCGACATCGCGACCTTTCCCTGGATCCGCCTGCCCGAGCGCCGCGGCATCGACCTCGTGGAATTCCCCGCCGTCCGCCGCTGGCACGACGCCATCGCCGCGCGCCCCGCGGTGCAGCGCGGGCTGGCCGTGCTGTCCGACCGGCAGCGCCAGGGCCCGATGTCGGACAAGGAGCGCGAGAACCTGTTCGGCGCGATGCAGTTCGCAAGGCGATGACGGAGAACGGTCCGGTGAACGCCACAAGGGCCGCGATCGATCATGTCGTGATCGGGGCCGCGACGCTGGAGGAAGGTGCCGCCTTCGTGCAGGCGCTGCTCGGCGTCGCGCCCGGGCCGGGCGGTGCCCATCCCGGCGCGGGCACGCACAATCGCCTGCTCGGGCTGGGGCAGGGCTGCTACCTGGAGGTGATCGCGCCCGATCCGGCCCAGCCCGAGCCGGCGCTTCCCCGCCTGTTCGGCCTGGATGATCCGGCGGTGCGCCGCAGCCTCCGGAAGGAGCCGGGGCTGATCGCCTGGGTCGCGCGGACGAGCGGGCTCGACGCCGTTCTGACCCGCCTCGGGCAGGATCGGGCGGGCGCGATGCGCGCGATGTCGCGGGGAAGCCTTTCCTGGAAGCTCGCCGACCCGCCGGCCGCCGCGGGCTTCGGCGGCCTGCTGCCGGGGCTGATCGAGTGGGGGCCGCCCGGACCACCCGGCGAGATCCCCGGCCATGGCTGCGCGCTTCTGGCCATGGAGGCCGAGCACCCGGAACCGGCGGCCCTTGCCGCGGCGCTGGAGGAACGGGGGGTGCGGGAGGTGCTCGGCCTTGGTCCGGGCCCCCGGCCCGTCCTCTCGCTGCAGATGCGGCGGGCGGATGGCGGGGAAGCGGTTCTTCGCTCGCCGTGAGGCCAGCCGGAGGCCGGGCGGAACGCAGGAGGAAGGAGCGATGCCCGCGCGATACATCTTGCCCGGCTTCGTTCGTCTTGGCCGTGGAGCGCCTTGCGCAATCCGTTGCACGAGAACAGGCTGTGCACGTGCCGCGCAGCCCTGTTGAGATTCGTTCAAACAGCCATGCCATTCACCGTTTCTGGAAAACGCGGGAACAACGGGTTGTGCGCCTTACCCCCGGCGCCCTCCTGAGTTCCGCCGACCTGCCGGATGGCGGGGCCGGCCGGGCATGACGGCGCGCGTCCTGGTGGTGGACGACATCGCCGCCAACCTGAAGCTCCTCGAGGCTCGCCTGAATGCCGAGTACTACGAGGTGGCGCTGGCGAATTCCGGACCGGACGCGCTGCGGGCCGCCAATGCCTGGGCACCCGACGTCATCCTGCTGGACGTGATGATGCCGGGCATGGACGGCTACGAGGTCTGCCGGCACCTCAAGGCCTCTCCGCTGACGGCCCATATTCCCGTGGTGATGATCACGGCGCTGGTGGAGCAGGCCGAGCGCGTGCGCGGGCTGGAGGCCGGCGCGGACGATTTCCTTTCCAAGCCGGTGGACCACGCGACGCTGTTCGCCCGCCTGCGCGCCCTGCTGCGCACCAAGCAGGTGCTCGACGCCTTCCGGCTGCGGGCCGAAACGGCCAAGGACCTCGGCTTCGAGCCGATGCCCGACCCGTCGCGCAGCGTCGCCGGCGCGCATGCCCTGCTGGCCACGGAGGACGATGCCGAGGCCATGAGCCTGTCGGGCATCCTCGCCCAGGACGGCGTGGTGGTGACCCGCGCGGCGGATGTGAACACCGCCTGGGACCGCCTCCTGCACGAGGAGTTCGACCTGGCCGTGCTCAGCCTCTGGCTCGACGAGGGCGAGGGCCTGCGCCTGGCCTCGCGGATGCGGGCGCAGACCTCCATGCGAGAGGTGCCGGTGCTTCTGGTGGCCGATGTGGACCAGCGCAACCAGGTGCTGCGCGGCTTCGATCTCGGCGCCAACGACCACGTGCTGCGGCCGGTGGATGCCAATGAGCTTCGTGCCCGGGCCCGCAACCAGATCCGGCGCAAGCGCTACCAGGAACGCCTTCGCGGCGACCTGCAGCGCAGCCTGGAAATGGCCGTCACGGACAGCCTGACCGGGCTGCGCAACCGCCGCTACGTCACCCGCCACCTCGAGGGCCTGCTGCGCGCCGGTGGCGCCACCCTGCTGCTGATCGACGTGGACCGCTTCAAGGCGGTGAACGACACGCATGGCCACGGCGTGGGCGATGCCGTTCTGAAGGAGGTGGCGGAGCGCCTGCGGCTGCATCTCCGCGCGGTGGACGTGGTGGCGCGCTTCGGTGGCGAGGAGTTCGTGGTCGCCATGGCGCCGCAGCCGGCCGACGATGCCGGCATGGTGGCGGAACGCCTGCGGATGGCGATCTGCGAGACCCCGGTGCGGGTCGGCCAGCGCACGCTGGACATCAGCATCAGCATCGGCGTCGCGGTGGCGATGCCGGACTGCACCGTGGATACCCTGGCGAGCGCCGCCGACCTCGCGCTTTACCGCGCCAAGGCGAAGGGCCGGAACAGGGTGGAAATCGCCGACGAGGCCGACTGGGGCATCGGCAGGGCCTGAGCGGCTGGCAGGCGCGCCGGGAGGGCGGCGGGCCTGGCCGCTTCCCGCCCCCGGCCGGAGCCTTGGCGGCTCAGCGCGCCGCTTCGATCCCGAGGCCGCCGACGGAGGTGTTGATGAAGCGGAGGTGGGAGCTCGGCGCGGGCGCCTCCGCCACTTCCTCCAGGCCGCCGGGGCCGCGCACCATGATCGGGCCGCGCGGCACGGAGGGTCCCTCGGGCCGGTTGAAGATAAAGCCGTAGGTCGGATAGGTGCGGCCCAGCACCTCGGCGTCGTGGCCGACCTGGACGCGAACGGCCGTCCAGTCGTTCGCGTCGGAGACGTCCACCACGGTGACGTTGCGCATCACGGTGCCCTTGCGGATGCCGGGACCTTCCCAGTTCGCGTGCTGCACCGTGATCTCGCGGGCGGAGACCTGCCGCTCCACCACGGCGACGTGGCCCAGGCGCATCCCGCCGGAAGCGCGGAACACGAGCACGGAGCCGGGCTCCGGGCGGTGGCCGCGCTGGTAGAGGCCGGCGGCATTGTGCCACCAGGTGCCGCCATTGCCGACCACCTCCACGCCGGAAACCATCCGCGCGTAAGGAACGCAGGAAATCCCTCCGCGAACGGCATAGGAGGCCGCGTAGGACCGTGCCGCATCCGGGGAGGTCATGGGTGCCCCGGCATCGCGCGGCTCACCCCGGTGAGACCTGGCTTTGGTGCCGGAGGAGCGAACCGCGCGGCCCGGCTGGGCCTCACTGGCGGCAGCGGGCGCTGCGGCGGAAAGCTGGCCGGAGGCGGACATATGCTTGGCGCCGCCCTGGTTGGGAGAGGCAGTGGCCTTGGAGCTGAGTTCCGGCGCAAGCATCAGCCCGCAAACCGTGAAAAGAGCCGCGGCAGTTTTTGCCTGCATGAAATCCCCCAAAATCCAACCCTTCGCCCCCACCGGTCATGTGCCGGCCACGCCTTGAGCAGCGCTGTCACGGAGGTGTTACTGGGGTGCCGGAAACTGGGGCAACACGCGATCCCGTTGCAGGCCGCAATACGGCGTGATTTGTCAGTGTTGCTAGTCGAATGGCCAAAACTTCGGGACCAAGTTCCTAGTCTGCGGGGCACTTCGCCTGCCGTGACACAGTGTTGCCGCAGGAAGGACACAGCCGGCCGCGTAACAACCGGGAGTTGAAGGCAGCGCGTGCCTTCGTGCCGCAAGGCTATGAAACGGCTTGATTTGGGACGCAGCGGCGGCGCCTCGGCCGAGCTGATGCCCGGAGGCATCGAGGCCGCGCCGGCTCAAGGCCGGCACGGCTGGAGTGCGCGCGGAGGCGTTTAGCCTCTGAAGAACAGCGAAGGCGCTGCCCGGGGGACAGCGAAGGCGCTGCCCGGGGGACAGCGAAGGCGCTGCCCGGGGGACAGCGAAGGCGCTGCCCCGGGTTGGTCAGCGGCAGGCGCTGACCATGATCTCAACGAGGTGCCGCGGATCTGCCATGTTGGCTTCCACGCAGGCGCGCACGGGGGCGCCGCCCTGGGGCAGCCAGGCGGACCAGAGCTTGTTCATCGCGTCGCGGTCACGGATGTCCTTCAGCCAGACCTGGGCCTGCAGGAGGCGCGTCTTGTCCGTGCCGTGCTCCTCCAGCGCCGCGTCGATCTTGGCCAGGACCTGCTGGGTCTGGCCGGAAACATCCAGGGAGAGGTCGTCGGCGGTGATGCCGGCGAGATAGACGAAGCCGTGGTACTCGACCGAGGTCGAGAGAACCGGGCCGACGCCCTTGCGAAGGATCGCGCTCATTTCGTGGAAACTCCGAGGCCGGAATGGCGCGGGGCTTCTAGGGCGCCGGATGGGGGGGCGGCAAGGCACCACCCCACCCCGGGGCTGGCTCATGGTCCCGTCGGCCCCCTTGCCGGACCTTCCGGTCATCCCTTCGCGTCAGGGCACCAGCACGGGGCCGCCGCTCGCGGCCGCATGGATCATGGTCTCGAAGACGCTGACGCCGTGCACCGCCTCCTCCAGCGGCAGAGGATAGGCGGGGCCGCCCAGGACGGCGGCCGCGAAGGCCTCGAGCTCGGCGCGCTCGATGTCGGCCTTCTCGAAGCGGCGCTCCCAGCCCTCGCCCTCTCGCGGGTGGAAGACCAGTGTCTCCGGATCGCGCTGCTCAAGGCGCCCCTGGCTCCCGAACAGCCCCACCCGCCAGACCCGCGGCGCCGAGGCAAGGGTGGCGAAGAGTCCGGTGGGACCGCCGCGGAAGCGGCAGAGCATGGCGGTGGTGTCGTCCAGGCCGTTGGTGAGCACCTGGGCCTGGCTGATCACGGAGAGCCGCTCGACCGGGCCGGCCAGGTTGATCAGCATGTCGATCATGTGGATGCCCATGGCCCCCATGCCGCCGAGCGGGCTTTCATGGGGGTCGGCGCGCCACATGCCGGGCTTCCAGCTGTCGGCGCCGGCGCCGCTGATCTGCCCCTCCACATGCATCAGCGTGCCGAGCGCGCCCTCGGCCAGCATGCGCTTCATCTCGGCGACGGCCGGCAGGAAGCGGCGGTTATGCCCGAGCGCGAGCACCACCCCCGCCTCGCGGCAGGCCGTCACGGCGGCCTCGGCGCTCATCTTCGAGAGGGTGAAGGGCTTCTCCACGAAAACATGCTTCCCGGCGGCCGCGGCGGCGATCACCTGCTCGGCGTGCTGTTGGTGGGGGGTCGCGAGCACCACCGCCTTTACCCGCGGGTCGGCCAGCACCGCCTGGAAGTCCGGCAGCAGGTCCAGCCCCTTTTCCCCGGCCCATTCGCGGGCCTTCTCCGGCGTGCGGGTCGCGCCCGCGACGAAGCGGATGCCGCTTCCGTTGCGCCCCTGCACGCTGTTCACCAGGGTCTGCCCCCAGCGCCCCATCCCAACCAGCGCAGCGTCCAGCATCACGGCTTCTCCTCCTTCGATCCCTCGAGCTGCTGCGCGATCACGCCCATGCGGGTGAGGCCCCAGGCGAAGATGGCGGCGGCGCCCGCCGCCGCGGCCAGCGTGGGAATGCGCAAGCCGAAGACCTCCCCCGCCGTGCCCAGCGCGATCGCGCCCATGGCCGGGCAGGCGCGCGTCACCAATGCCCAGAGCGACATGATCCGGCCGCGCATGGCGGGCGAGGCGGCTGTCTGCGCCAGCACCTGCACGGAAATGCCGTGCGCCGAGGCCGCGGCCCCGATCAGCGCGGCGCAGGCCATGGCGACAAAGAAGGAGCTGGTGGCAACGAAGCCCGCCGTCGCGATGGCCTGGGCCAGCACCGCCAGCACCGCGATCCGCGTGGTGCCGGCCAGCCGCCCCCTGGAGGCCACCGCCAGGCCTGAGAACAGGGCGCCCACCGCGAAGCAGGCGGTGAGCGCCGCGAGCGATTCCGCCCCGCGCCCGAACAGCCTCTCCACGAAGGGCGGCAGGATTTCCTGCACGCCGCGCAGCAGCACGGACGTTCCGGCCGAGAAGGCGATGATGGGCCCGAGGCCGGGATGGCGGGCGACGTAGCGGAAGCCTTCCAGCGTTTCCGCGAGAAGGGAGCCCGTGGCGGGGTGCCCGCGCCGCTGCGCCGCGTCCACGCGGAGCCAGCGCAGGGAAAGGCTGGCGAAGCTGTGCCCGAGCACGTTGCAGAGAATGGCGGGGGCCACGCCCCAGATCGCGATCACGGGCCCCGCCAGCCCGGGCCCGATGAACCGCGCGACGTTGAACAGCAGGCTGTTGGCCGCCACCGCCGCCGGAAGGTCCTCCCGCGCGACGAGGGCCGGGATCAGCGTCTGGCGCGCGGGCTGGGAGAAGGAGGCGGCCGTGCCGCTCACCATCTCCAGCGCGAAGAGCAGGCCGATGGAGATATGGCCGGTGCCGGTGAGCGTGGCGACCGCCAGGGCTTCGACGGCCACGACCCCTTGCGAGATCATGGTCAGCCGCACCCGGTCCACCCTGTCCGCGATGGCGCCCGCGAAGGGGCTGGCCAGCACGGCGGGGGCGAGGTCGGCAAAGGCGATCAGCCCGACCCAGGCCGCGCTGTGCGAGAGTTCCCAGGCAAGCCAGGCGACTCCGATCCGGTGCATCCAGAGACCGGTCCAGGCGCCCAGGCTCGCCCCGAAGAAGATGCGGGCGTTGCGGCTGGCCAGCGCACGGCTGAGCGGCCCCGCCACGATCCGGGCGAAGGGGGAGGGCAAGGGCGCCTCAGCGCCCCGAGAGGCCCCCGCCGGGCGCCGGGCGCGGCTGGTCGGCGCTGCGCACGCATTCCGCCGCCATGCGGTCGCGGTCGTAGACCTGGGCGATCTGGTCCGTGATCACCTGCGGGCCGAGATAGGAGGTGGTGCCGACGCGGGCGTTGTACTCGTCCTGGCGCATGGTCTGGCCACGATCGCGGTAGTTCACCACCCGCTCCGCCTGGCTGCGGCAGGCGGCGCTGACCGCCGCGCGGTCGCCCTGGGCGGGGCTGCCGCCGGGCAGCGGCGCGGCGCAGGCGGCGGCCAGCAGCACCGGGAGGAGCGCGAAGGGCAGGGGTTTCATGGGGGCGTCGCTCCGGTGGTCTCGATCGGCGGCAGGCTGGGCCGCGCGAGGCGGTTCCGAAGTCCCTCTTCATCGAAGCGGGCCGCGCCGTCCAGGGGGTGGCTGGCGGCCGCGCGCAGAAGGTCGGGGTGCAGCACCGTGCCCTCCCGCCCGATGTCGAACAGGCCGCGCAGCCAGGAGGCCCGCCCCATGACCTCCAGCAGGGCCAGCAGGCGCAGCAGGGTCGCCATGCCCTGCGCGTGGTCCAGCCCGATCCGGCGGTCCAGCGCCTCCGCCCAGCAGCAGGCGTCGCGGTCCTCCAGGAGAAGGTCGAGCGAGGGTTCGCCGGCGAAGCGGAAGGCGCGGGGTGGGCCGTGGAGGGCGGCGGCGGCAGCGTCGCGCGCCGCGTCCCAGGCCGAGAGCAGCGCGCGGGGCGCGACGGGCGGCGTGGCCTGGGGCGAAAAGGGGATGGCGTAGGCGGTCGGCATGATGAAAGTGGAAGTGGTGCCGATCGCGCCGAAGGTCAGGTCTTGACCGGCTCAGAGATCCTTCAGGGTGTCCTGCGTGTCGAAGTCCCTGAGCACGCCGTCATCGGCCATCTCCACGTTGAACAGGCGATCCCCGTGCCGGCCGGTCAGGTGGCGCGCGCCCACATCGCCGGAAATGGAAAGGATCTCCGCGAAGAACTCCCGCCCCCAGAGAACCGGGTTGCCCTGCTTGCCCCGGAAGGTCGGCTGGATGATGGCGCGCCCTTCATCGGGGTCGAAGGCGGCGAGGAGGCGGTCGAGCATGGCCGGGGAGACCAGGGGCATGTCGCCCAGCAGCACCAGCGCTCCCTCCACGTCATCCGGCAGGGCGGCGATGCCGGCCTTCAGGGACGCCGAAAGGCCCTCGGCATAGTCGCCGGCATGCGTCATCAGCACGGGGCGGCCGGCCAGCGCCTCCTCCACCCGTTCGCGCTCGTGCCCGGTGACCACCATCACGGGGCGGGCGCGGCTCGCAAGCGCGTTCTCCACCACGCGGGCGATCATGGCGCGGCCCGCACGGTCGGGCACCATCAGCTTGTTCAGCGGCGCCATGCGCCGGGACCGGCCCGCGGCCAGCACCAGGGCGGCGACGCGGCGGGGGCGGCGGGGCGCGAGGGTTGCGGGCTGGCCCGGTGCCTCGCCGCGGGGCAGGGGCCGGGTCTCGATCTCCTTCAGCAGGCCGCCGACGCCCATGCGCATCACGGCGCGGGGCGTCACGGGCAGGCCGGCGAAGAGGCGTTCCAGCACCCAGTCGAAGCCGTTCACCTTGGGGCTTCGCGCGCAGCCCGGCAGCACCATGGCCGGCACCTCGCCGACGCGCCCAAGGCAGAGAAGGTTGCCGGGGTCCACGGGCATGCCGAAGTGCTCGATCACCCCGCCCGCGCGGATGATGGCGGCCGGTGCCACGTCGCGCCGGTCCACCACCGCGGAGGCGCCGAGCACCAGCAGCATCTCCGCGCCGCCCTTGCGCAGCCGCGCCAGGGCCTCGGCGATGGGCGCGGTCTCGTGGGCGCAGCGCTCGGCGGGCAGCAGGCTTCCGGCCAGCGCCTCCACGCGGATGCGCGTGGCCTCGATGCCGCTCTCGATCACCTTGTCCTTCATGCCCGGCAGCTCGCTTGCCACGAGGCCGACCTTCAGCGGGCGGAAGGGATGCAGCGTCAGGGCGGGGGCGCCGCGCAGCATGGCCTCGGCCACCTGGAGCGCGCCGGCGGGAACGGCGAAGGGGATGACCTTGAGCGTCGCCAGCATGTCCCTGGGCTGCACCACCGCATGGTCGGGCAAGGTGGCGAGCGTCAGGCTCTCGTCCAGGGCGTTCAGGCGGTCCACCAGCGCGGCGTCCACGCGCAACAGGCCATGCGTCTCGGCCAGCAGGTTCACCCGGCCGGTGGCGGCGCGGGTGCGGGCCACCAGCGGGCGGAGCATGGCTTCGGCCATGCGGTCGGCGGCCTCGTTCTCCGGCACGTCCCCGGGCTCCAGCCGGGCCGCAATCACCTCCCCGTGGCGGGCGGCGCGCAGGGCCTCAATGGCCTCCGCATCCAGCACGGTGCCCTTCTTTAGCACGCGGCCGGGCAGGCGGAGCGTGTGCGCCAGGATGGCGCCGCGCGCCTCGTCGAGGGGGGTGGGGCCGAAGATCACAGGGGCTTGCCCCGGCGTGCCGCGACCACCTGGGCGATGATGGAGAGCGCGATCTCGGGCGCCGTGACGGCCCCGATGTCGAGGCCGACCGGCGCGCGGATGCGGGCGATGGCTTCCGCGGTGTGACCGGCCTCCGTCAGCCGCTCCACCCGCTTGGCATGGGTCCGGCGGCTGCCGAGGGCGCCGATGTAGAAAGCCTCCGACTTCAGGGCGACGTCCAGCGCGGGGTCGTCCAGCTTGGGGTCGTGGGTCAGGGTCACGATGGCCGTCCGGGCATCGGGGCGCAGCGCGAGCAGCGCGTCATCCGGCCATTCGTCGATCAGGGTGACCTCGCCCGCGAAGCGCTCCTCGGTGGCGAAGGCGCGGCGGGGGTCCACCACCGTGACGGCCAGCCCGACGGAGGCGGCCATGGGCACCAGTGCCTGGGCGACATGGACGGCCCCCACCACGATCAGGCGCGGCGGCGGGGCCTGGGGCTGGATGAACCAGGTCTCGCCCTCGGAGGTCACCGGCCCGGCGCGGTCGTCCCGCAGCGCGGCCCCGGCGGCCTCGGCCAGGGCGGGAGGAAGGGCCTCGTCCGGGTGCAGGCGCTGCGCGCCGTCCGGCAGGCGGGTCAGCAACGCGACCGGGCGGCGCGCGGCGCGCGCGGCCTGGAGGGTTTCCAGGGTTTCCGGCGTCACGCCAGGGGTTCCACAAAGACCTTCAGCTTGCCGCCGCAGGCCAGGCCCACCTCCCAGGCGCGCTCGTCGGTGATGCCGAAGTCCAGGAGCTGGGGCGTGCCGCTCTCCATCACCTGCTTGGCCACATCGGCCACCGCGCCCTCGATGCAGCCGCCCGAAACGGAGCCGGCCAGGCGCCCGGTGCCGGTGACGGCCAGGCGCGAGCCGGCGGGGCGGGGGGAGGAGCCCCAGGTCTCCACAACGGTGGCCAGCGCCACGCGCTCACCCTCGGCGCGCCAGGCGCGGGCGGTCTCCAGGATGTCCTCGCTGCCGCTCATGCCGATTTCCCTTGGTTGCGCGCGGGCGCCGAGAGGGTGGCGACCAGGGCGCGCAGGCTGTTCAGGTTATGCACTTGGCGATGCTCGTGCACATGCGGGAGGAGGGCGCGTATGCCGGCGGCGCGGGGCTGGAACCCGGCATAGCGCAGGAGCGGGTTCAGCCAGATCAGGCGGCGGCAGGAGTGGGAGAGGCGTTCGGCGGCCTCCGCCAGCCCCTCCGCGCCGCCGCGGTCCAGGCCATCGGTGATCAGCAGCACCACCGCCCCCTGGCCCAGCACGCGGCGGGCCCAGAGATGGTTGAAGCGTGCCAGGGCCTCCCCGATCCGGGTGCCGCCCGACCAGTCCGGCAGGATGTGCGAGACGGCCTGGAAGGCGACCTCCGGGTCGCGGTTGCGGAGCGCGCGCGTGATGTTGGTCAGCCGCGTGCCGAAGACAAAGGAGTGGACGCGGGAGCGGTCGTTCGCGACCGCATGGAGGAAATGCAGCAGGATCTGCGCGTAATGCGCCATGCTCCCCGAGACGTCGCAGAGCAGCACCAGGGGCGGCGGCTGGGTGACGCGGCGGCGGCGGGACAGGGTCGTGATCTCGCCGCCCAGGCGCATGGAGGCGCGGATCGTGGCCCGGAGATCGGCGCGCGGACCGGACGGGTCCGGGCGGAAGCGGCGGGTGGGGCGCTCGGCCAGCGGCAGGGCGAGGCGCCGGATCTCCCGCTTGGCCTCGGCCAGTTCCTCGGCGCTCATGGCCTCGAAGTCGAGCCGGTTCAGACGTTCCCGGTCGCTCACCGCCAGGGCCGCGTCCTCGCGCCGCTCCTGCTCCCCGGCAGGTGGGGGCGGGGGGCTGGCGCCGGGCATGGCGTCCGAGACACGGCGGGCGGCGGGGGGAAGGCTCTCGGGAGGCGGTTCGTCGGGGTTGAAGGGTGCGACGGGGGCGTCGGGGTTGCGCCAGAACAGGTCGAAGGCGGCGTCGAACACCTCGAAATGGTCGCGCCGGTGGATCATGGTCGCGCGCAGGGCGGCGCGAAAGGCGGCGCGGTCCGAGAGCGGGACGTGGGACAGCGCCTCGGCCGCGCCGAGCGTCTCGGCGGGGCCGACCGGCAGCCCGGCGCGGCGGAGGACGCGCCCGAAGGCCAGCAGGTTGGGCGCGAGCGCGCTCACGAGGCGGCCTCGCGCGCCTCCTCGACCCGGCGGGCCAGCTCGGCGCCGCGCAGGCGGGCAATGTCGTCCTGGTATTTCAGCAGCACGCCCAGGGTGGCATCGGCCGTGGCGGGCTCAAGCTCCCGGCGGTCCAGGGCGGTCAGGGCGCGGGCCCAGTCGATGGTCTCGGCGACGCCGGGTGGCTTGAAGAACTCGTCGCCGCGCAGCCCCTGGGCGAAGGCCACCACCTGGGCCGAGAGGCCGGCGGGCACGTCCGGGGCGCGGCGGGCGAGGATGGCGCGCTCGCGCGCCGCGTCGGGATAGTCCACCCAGTGGTAAAGGCAGCGGCGGCGGATGGCGTCATGCACCTCCCGCGTGCGGTTGGAGGTGATGATCACCACCGGCGGCGTCTCGGCCCGAATGGTGCCGAGCTCGGGCACGGTGATCTGGAAATCGGCCAGAATTTCGAGAAGGAAGGCCTCGAAGGGCTCGTCGGCGCGGTCCAGCTCGTCGATCAGCAGCAGGGCGGGGCTGCCCTCCAAAGCCTGGAGCAGCGGGCGGGCTTCCAGGAAGTGCCGGTCGTACAGGCCCCGCTCCAGGCTCGCGCGCTCCGACACGCCCGCGCTTTCGGCCAAGCGGATGGCCATGAGCTGCCGGGCGTGGTTCCACTCGTAGGCCGCCGAGGACAGGTCCATGCCGTCATGGCATTGCAGCCGCACGAGGCGGCGCGGAAGCTGCGCCGCCAGGACCTTGGCGATCTCGGTCTTGCCCGTCCCCGGCTCCCCCTCCAGCAGGATGGGGCGGCCCATGGTGAGGGCGAGGTGCACCGTGGTGGCCAGGGCGCGGTCCGCGACGTAGCCACCGGCTTCCAGCAGGGCCTGGGTGTCGGCGACGTCCCGCGGCAAGGCCACCGATGGCTCAGCCAACGACAAAGAGCAGCGTCAGCACGCCGAGCATCACGGCGCCGCCGATCCAGAGGTTGATGGGCAGGCCCATGGGCTGGCGCGGAATGGCGTCCAGCGTGTCCCAGATGGTGCGCTTGGCATTGGCCGGGCGCAGCGCCGCGGTGGCGGTCCGGCCGGCGGAAATGGGGCTGCCATCGGGGCGCGGGGCGGTGGGAACGGTGTCGGTGCTGGCCATGCTGTCGGGTGCCGTCGTGTGTGTTGCGGGAATAGCCGCGGGAGCGGGCGCGAGTTGCGCGGCGAAGCGGTCGAAGAACTGGTCGGCCATCTGGCGGGCCGTGCTGTCCACCAGCCGGGCGCCGAGCTGGGCCATCTTGCCGCCGACCTGGGCCTTCACGGTGTAGTTCAGCGTGGTGGCTTCCGGGCCTTCCTCGACCAGCGCGACGTCCGCGCCGCCGCGGGCGAAGCCCATGGCGCCGCCGGAGCCCTCGCCGGTGATGGTGTAGCCCTCGGGCGGCCGGACGTTGGTCAGGGTCACCTTGCCGCCGAACTTGGCGGACATCGGCCCGATGCGGACGGCGACCTTGGCGGCGAAGCTGTCGTCGCCCGTGCGCTCGACGGACTCGCAGCCGGGGATGGCAGCCTGCAGCACGGCGGGGTCGTTCAGAGCCTCCCACACGCGCTGCCGCGGCGCCTCGATGTGGCGGCTGCCCGTCATGTCCATGCGTGCGCTCCGTTCCTGCCGTTCGGTGTCGCGGCGCAAACTAGGCGCTGGGACGGCCCGGGGAAAGGGCACCCCGCCCGCGCGGGGGCATTTGCCGGCACGGGCGGCCGGGCGCGCCGGCTGTCTGGCCGATGGGAAGGGGGGGTGGTAGCTTCCCGGCGCGGCGCACGGGCCGCGCGCGGGCGCCGGGGATGCACCCTGTCCGTTCCTGCGCGCGGAAGGCCCGGCGGCCGGGATCGCGGGAGGCGGTGCATGCCCTACGTCATTGGTGAAGACCTTCCGGAGGCGCCGGCCGGGGCGCGGTTCCGCGCCCTGCTGGACCGGCCGGGCATCCTGCGCCTGCCGGGCGCCCATTCGGGCATGGCCGCCCTGCTCGCCAAGGGGGCGGGGTTCGAGGCGCTCTATATGTCCGGCGCCGCCATGTCCGCGAACATGGGCCTGCCCGACCTCGGCATGATCACGGTGGACGACGTGTGCTGGTACATCCGCCAGGTGGCGCGTGCCTCCGCCCTGCCGGTGCTGGTGGATGGCGACACCGGCTATGGCGAGGCGCTGAACGTCATGCACATGGTCCGCGCCTTCGAGGAGGCCGGGGCCGCGGCGGTGCACCTGGAGGACCAGCTGCTGCCCAAGAAGTGCGGGCACCTGAACGACAAGAAGCTGGCCGACCCGCACGACATGGCCGCCAAGGTGGCCGCGGCCCGCAAGGCCCGGCGGCACCTCCATATCATCGCGCGCACCGACGCCGCCGCCAGCGAGGGGATCGACGGCGCGGTGGGGCGGGCGAAGCTCTACCTGGAGGCCGGCGCGGACGCGATCTTCCCGGAGGCGCTGGTGACGGCGGAGATGTTCCGCGAGTTCGCGCGGCGCATGCCCGGCGTGAAGCTGCTGGCCAACATGACCGAGTTCGGCCGCACGCCCTTCTTCACGGACCGCGAGTTCGAGGAGATGGGCTATGCGATGGTGATCTGGCCGGTCTCCGCCCTGCGGGTCGCGAACAAGGCGATGGAGGAGCTTTACGCCGCCATCGGCCGCGACGGCGGCACGCACCGCATGGTGGAGCGGATGCAGACCCGCGCCGAGCTCTACGAGACCATCCGCTACCACGAGTACGAGGCACTGGACGCGAGCCTGGTCAGGACCGTGATCCCCGAGGGGATGCCCCAGCGATGAACCGCCGCGCGCTTCTGGGCCTGCTGGCTCTCCTGCCCGCCGTTGCCCTGGCGCAGGACGGCCCGCAGCCCAAGCTGCCGACCGAGCCGCTGGTGATCGTCACGCGCGACGGCAAGCGCCACGAGTTCCAGGTGGAGATGGCGCTCGATCCGCAGCAGCAGATGGTCGGCCTGATGTTCCGCCCCTCCGTCGGGGCCAACGAGGGGATGCTGTTCGACTGGGGACAGCCGCGCGAAAGCAGCATGTGGATGCGCAACACCATCACCTCCCTCGACATGGTGTTCATCACCCAGAACGGCACCGTGTTGCGGATCGCCGAGCGGACGGTGCCGCGCAGCCTGGCCACCGTCAGCTCCAACGGCCCGGCGCGGGCGACGCTGGAGCTTGCGGCGGGCACGGCGGAGCGGCTGGGCATCCGCGTGGGCGACAAGGTGGAACAGCGGATCTTTGGCACGGCACGCTAGCCCAGGCTTCGCCGCGCGGGCGGCCTTTCCGTGAGCGGCGGCCACGCGCCGCCGGCCGAGATCCTGCGCGGCTACGCCCCGGGCGTGCTCGGCCGTTGCGTGGAGCTGCACGCGCTCACCTATGCCCGTCTTTCCGGCTTCGGGCGCTTCTTCGCGAGCCGGGTGGGCGGCCGGGCTCGCCGACTTCGCGGATCGCCTGGACAGCCCCGGCAACGGCTCCTGG
>Ga0210040_10003330_pt1 | contig 21828 bp, 18 predicted proteins | sample CryGeyCG12114_NA_FD_185462 | JGI IMG/M metagenome (GOLD analysis project Ga0210040, IMG submission 185462) | Groundwater microbial communities from aquifer - Crystal Geyser CG19_WC_8/21/14_NA (SPAdes) (version 2) | ecosystem: Environmental > Aquatic > Deep subsurface > Groundwater | place: USA...
TCGAGGAAGACGTCCCGCAGCACGCCGCCGCCCAGCGCGGTGATCATGCCCAGCGTGATGACGCCGACGATGTCCAGCCGCGTGGCCCGCAGGGCGGTGAGGGCACCGTTGAGCGCGAAGGCGAAGGTGCCGACCAGGTCGAGGACCAGCAGCGCCGTCGTCGTCACGCCGGGAACGTAACGCGCCGGCTCCCGCCCGCTCGACCCTCCGGCAGGGGCGGCCGGACCGTTGCCGGCCTGACCGGGACCACGACCATCCAGCCCACCGAGCTCCCAGCGGTCGTCCGCGGCTGCCTCGCCGCGCACCTCGCCGGGGACGTCGACACCGCGCTGCGCAGCTCCGCCCCCGACGTTCCCCGGGCGGGCCCGTCGCCGTGCTGGTCATCGCCCCCTGATCGGGCACGGGAACGCCACGTTCCGCCAGGCGCGCGGCTGAGCAGGGAGTTCACACAGTCCTCGGATCCCGCACATCGTCCGGAAACAGCGACCGGCCAGGCTGCCGGTGCCCCGTCACCGACATCCGGAGAGCTCGTGGACCCGACCGATCTGTGCTTCCTGCCCGCCACCGAGCTCGCTCCGCTGATCGAGCGGCGGGAGATCTCCCCGCTGGAGCTCGTCGACGCCCAGCTCGACCGGATCGCCGCATCCGACGACGTCCTCCGCGCCTACATCCACGTGGATGCGGACCGGGCACGGGCGCAGGCGCGGGCGGCCGGCGAGGAGATCGCCGCCGGCGGCTACCGGGGGCCGCTGCACGGGCTCACCGTCGCGCACAAGGACATCATCGACGTCCAGGGCATGCCCACGACCGGTGGGTCGCGGATCCTCGCGGACGCCGCGCCGGCGACCGCGGACGCGACCGTCCAGGCGAAGCTGCGCGCAGCCGGGGCCATCTGCCTGGGCAAGCTCAACCTCGTGGAGTTCGCCTCCGGCTCGATGGGGGTCTTCGGCTTCGCCCGCAACCCGCACAACCTCGCAGCGAGCCCCGGCGGCTCCAGCTCGGGTTCCGGGGTCGCGGCCGCGGCCGGGCTGGCGACCCTCGTGACCGGCACCGACACCGGCGGCTCCGTGCGCAACCCGGCCGGCTTCAACGGGCTCGCCGGCCTGCGGCCGACCTACGGCCGGGTGAGCCGCGCCGGCTGCCTCCCGCTGAGCTGGAGCCAGGACAGCATCGGCCCGATGGGGCGGCGCGTGGAGGACATCGCGCTCATGCTCGGCGTGCTCGCCGGAGCCGACCGGGCGGACCCGACGTCGGTGAACCGGGTGGTGCCCGACTTCACCGCGGGCATCGGCCGAGGGGTCGCCGGCCTGCGGATCGGGGTGCCCGAGAACTACTTCTCCGCCGACCTGGACCCCGAGGTCGCGGCGGCGCTCGAGACGGCGGTCGGCGTCCTCGAGGGCCTCGGCGCGGAGCTCCGGCCGTTGCGCCTGCCGTCCTGCGAGTACGCGGCGGCCGCGAGCTGGACCATCGCCTACAGCGAGTCGTTCGCCTTCCACCAGCACTGGTTCGAGGCGCGCGCCCATGACTACACCGCGGCCTTCTACCTGAAGATCACCGCGGCCGGGATGACCTCGTCGGTCGAGCGGGTCCTCGCCCAGCGTGTCCGCCAGGTCGTCACCCGTGAGCTGATGACCGCGCTGGAGGAGGTCGACGTCATCGTGACGCCGTCGAACCGCTCCCTCGCATCCAGCCCGGGCGGCCCGGGAGAGGGCGCCCCGCGGACCCTGGCGTTCACCGGTGACATGGCCAGCGTCACGAGGCCGGCCAGTCTGGCCGGGCTGCCCGCGATGTCGCTCCCCGTGGGGTTCGCGGCCGACGGCACCGGCATCGGCATGCAGGTGATGGCGCGACCCTTCGACGAGGCGACGATCTTCCGGCTCGGGGCCGCCTACGAGCAGGCGACGAGCTGGTCGGGCCGGCGGCCGGCACCCATCCCGGAGGACCTGCCGCCCGCCCACGGCGCCCTCCCGGCGCCCCCGCCTCCGGAGACCGCCGGCCCCGCGACGACGGAGTGGGTGCGGGACATGGCGCGCCTGCTGGAGTACGCCTTCGTCACCGACGAGGACGCCCTCCGGATGGCGCCGATGCTCTCCGACGTGAAGAACCAGCTCCGCGCGGCGGACGCCGCTCTGGGGCTGGACCTGGAGCCGCCGACCCGGTCGGCCGGGCTCTTCTGAGGCGTCCGCGACGGTTCCGGACGGTCTCGTCCCATCCTTCGGGACAGCGCCGGGATGCCGTCGCAGGACGCAGCAGAGCGGACACGCACCGGCAACAGTCGCGGTGTTGGCTCGAGCGGTGAGCGGTGAGCAGAGGTCGTTGGAGGGTCAGGTCGTGGTCGTCACGGGAGCCGGACGGGGGATCGGCCGCTCGATCGCGCAGACCATGGCGCGGGCAGGTGCGACCGTCGCCGCGCTCTCGCGGACCGGCGGCGAGGTGACCGCGGTGGTCGAGGAGATCGTCGCCGCCGGGGGCGCGGGCCGGGCGTTCACCGCGGACGTGACGGTCGGCGAGGAGGTGGCGTCCGCGTTCGCGGCGATCGAGGCGGAGCTCGGCCCCGTCGGCGTCGTCGTCAACAACGCCGGCACCAACCTCGCGCTCGGGCTGCCCTGGGAGGTCGACCCCGACGAGTGGTGGTGCGACGTCGAGACGACGCTGCGGGGGACCTTCCACTGGACGCAGGTCGCCGGCCGGGCCATGGTCGAGCGCGGGTCGGGCCGCATCATCAACATCTCCAGCGGCGCCGCGAGCGAGCCGCGGCCGTACTCGGCGGGCTACGCGGCGGTCAAGACCGCGGCCCAGCGCTACTCCGAGTCGGTCGCACCGGTGTTCCAGGAGCACGGCGTCCACGTCTTCTCCCTCAACCCGGGTCCGGTCCGGACGACGTTGAACGACCGGGGGAAGAACTCCGAGAGCGGCCGCAGGTACGCGACGGACGTGCCGGCGGACCAGTACCTCGCGGCCGAGCGGGTCGCCGGTCACGCCCTCTTCCTGGCCGAGGGCAGAGGTGACGTGCTCGCCGGCCGGTACCTGACGGCCTTCGAGGACATCGAGCAGGTCGTCGCCGACGAGCGGCTGGCCGATCCGGAGTTCCTGACCCTGCGGATCAAGGGCTGGGAGTGGCCCCGATGAGCGACTCCGCCTCTCGCGTGGCAGTACCCTCCACCCGGCCCCGGCGTCCCCGGTGACCGACCTCGACACCCGCACGCAGCGCCGGGTCCCGGTCGTCCGCCGCCCCCGGCGGGCCAGCGGGGAGGGGCGGAGGGAGCGGCGGGCCGACTCCGGCGCCGTCCTCACCATCGCGGCCGGCGCGGGCCTGGCCAGCCTGTCGATGAACTTCTGGATCCCGTTCCTGCCGCTGTACATGCTGGAGCTCGGCGCCACCAGCGACGCCAACGCGCTGTTCTGGGTCGGCGTCGCCACCGCCGGCCAGGGGATCGCCCGGTTCGTCGCCGGCCCGCTCTGGGGGGTGCTCTCCGACCGGCTCGGCCGCAAGCTCATGTACGTCCGCGCGCTCTACTTCGCCACGGCCACCACGATGATCGCCACCCTGGCGACCGAGCCGTGGCACGTGGCGATCGCCTTCGCCTGCCAGGGCCTGTTCTCCGGCTTCATCCCGGCGGCCGTCGCGCTCACCAGCGTGACCGTGTCCGAGGCGCGGCTGAGCAAGAGCCTGGGCACCGTGACCGCCGCCCAGTACCTGGGGAACACGATCGGCCCCGCCGCCGGCGCGCTCCTGGCGATCGCCTTCGGGATGCGCGGGGCCATCGTGGCGGCGGCGCTGCTGCCGGCGATCGCGGCCACGATCGTGCTCTTCGTCGTCCCGCGCGACGTCGTCGAGCCGCGCGCGCCCAAGCGCGGCGCCGCTCCTGCCGCCGGGTCACCGGAGGCAGCGGCGCCCCAGCGCCGGCTGCTCTCGGCCCAGTTCGGCCTCGCGGTGCTGCTCTTCTTCGTCATCTTCGCCACCGGTCAGCTGCTGCGGCTGACCGCACCGGTGTCGATCGCGGGATTCACGGGGGAGAGCGCCACCGGGATCGTCGGCGTGGCCTTCACGATCGCCGGTGTGGCCAGTGTGCTCGGCGTCGTCCTGGCCGACCGGCTGGTCCGGCCCGGGCGGTTCGCGCGGGCCATCGCCGGCGGCATGGCGCTGACCGCCGTCGCCCACCTGCTGCTCGCGGTCTCCCCGTCGGTGGCCGTCTACGTCGGCTTCTTCGCGCTGATCTCGTTCCTGCAGGCGACCCTGCTCCCGGCGAGCAACACGCTGATCGCGATGAACGTGCCGCGCGCCCGGCGGGGCACCGCCTTCGGCCTGGCCAGCAGCGCGCAGGCACTGGCGTTCATCATCGGGCCCATGGGCGCTGCGGTCTTCGCCGCGGTGTCGCTGACGTTCGGCTATGCGTTCCTGGCCGGGCTGTTCGCCTTGGTCGGGCTGCTCGCGCTGCTGACCCTGCGGGAACCCCGCCCGGAGCCCGCGGCCACGGAGCCCGCGGCCACGGAGCCCGCGGCCACGGAGGCCTGAGGCGCCGGGCCGGCCGGTAGCCGGGGGCCGGCTCGGCGCTCCTCCCCGTCCCGGGACCCCGTGCCCGGGACGACCCCGCGCCCCGGCATCGAGGACCTCCGCCGGACACACCTCCGCCGGACACACCTCCGCCCACGACCGACGCGGACATCGGTCGTGGGCGGAGGTGAGCTCCCGCCGCGGGAGCTCAGGCGGCGAAGGCCTCGGCGAAGTGGCAGGCCACGAAGTGCCCCGGCGTCGGCTGGGTAATCTCCGGCGACTGCTCCCGGCACAGGTCGGTCGCCATGGGGCAGCGGGTGCTGAACCGGCAGCCGGTCGGCGGGTTCGCCGGGCTGGGCAGGTCGCCCGACAGCATGATGTGCTCGCGCTGCGACTCCCGGACGGGGTCGGGCTCCGGCACCGCGGAGAGCAGCGCGCGCGTGTACGGGTGCCGGGGGTCGCCGAAGACGTCCGCCCGGCTGCCTCGCTCCATGACCCGCCCGAGGTACATGACCAGCACCTGGTCGCAGAGGTAGCGGACCGTGGCCATGTCGTGCGAGATGAAGATGAAGGCCAGCCCGAGGTCCTGCTGGAGGTCCTTCATCAGGTTGACGACCTGGGCCCGCACCGAGACGTCCAGGGCGCTGGTCGGCTCGTCGGCGATCACGAGGTCGGGGCCGATGGCGAGCGCCCGCGCGATGCCGATGCGCTGGCGCTGGCCACCGGAGAACTGGATCGGGTAGCGCGCGGCCATGTCCGGGGCCAGGCCCACCCGCTGCAGCAGCATGGAGACGCGTTCCTCCCGCTCCGCAGGGGTGCCGAGCTTCTGCGCCGCCAGCGGCTCGGCGATGGACTGCCCGACGGTCATCCGCGGGTCCAGCGAAGCCAGGGGGTCCTGGAAGATCATCTGCACCCGCCGGCGGAGCGCGGCGAGGTCCCGCCGGCCGGTGATCCCGTCGCGGTCGACGCGCTGCTTGCCGTCGAAGGTGATGTTGCCGGCGGTCATCCGCTCGAGGCCGGCCAGCACCCGGCCGGTGGTGCTCTTCCCGCAGCCGGACTCGCCGACGACCCCGAGCATGGAGCCGCGCTGCAGGGTGAAGTCCAGCCCGTCCACGGCCTTGACGACCGTGCCGGCCTTCCGGCCGAAACCGCTGCCCGGGATGGCGAAGTGCTTCTGCAGTCCCTGGACCTCGAGCAAGGGCCGTTCGTGGACCGGCCGCATGGTCGGGGTCGGGAGGGCGCGCGTGCCGATGTCCGTGGTCATGGTTCCTCCGCTGATGGCGTCCTGGGTCGTGCTCATGCCTGCGTTCCCACCTCCATGGGCGTGCCGAGCCAGCAGGCGGCCTGGTGGTCGGGCTTCTCCCGTTCCATCAGGGGCGGACGTCGCTCGTCGCAGCCGGCGATCTTCTCGGTGCACCGGGGGACGAACGAGCAGCCCGGCGGGAGATCGGTCAGTCGGGGCGGCGTGCCGTCGATCTGGGTGAGGCGTTCAGGGAGGTCGCCGACGACCACGGGGATCGAGGCCAGCAGCCCGCGGGTGTAGGGGTGCTGGGGGTCGCGGAAGACGTCGAACACGCCGCCCTCCTCCACGATCCGGCCGGCGTACATGACCGCGATGCGGTCGGCGAAGCGGGCGACCAGGCCCATGTCGTGGGTGACGAAGATGACCGAGGAGTTGTGCTCCTCGCCCAGCGTGCGCAGGAGCTCGACGATCTGGGCCTGGATGGTCACGTCCAGCGCCGTCGTCGGCTCGTCGGCGAGCAGCACGTCCGGGTTGGCGGAGAGCGCGATCGCGATCATCACGCGCTGCCGCATGCCGCCGGAGAGCTGGTGGGGGTAGGAGTCGATGTTGCGCTCCGGGTCGGGGATGCCGGTCTCGGTGAGCAGCCGGATCGCCCGGGCGCGGGCCTCGGCCCGGCCCAGCCCGAGGTGGCGGCGGATCGGGGCGATGATCTGGTCGGCCACGGTCATCACCGGGTTGAGCGAGGTGCCGGGGTCCTGGAAGACCATCGCGACCTCCCGGCCGCGCACCTTGCGCAGCTGGTCGGACGGCAGGGTCAGCAGGTCGCGGCCGTTCAGCTCGACCGAGCCGCCGGTGATGCTGCCCTGGCCGTTGACGATCCCCAGCAGCGCCAGGGAGAAGACGCTCTTGCCGGACCCGCTCTCGCCCACGATCGCGACCCGCTGGCCGCGCCGGACGGTGAGGGACACGCTGCTGACCGCGGCAGCCGGCCCCTCGGGCGTGGGGAACTCCACCGACAGGTCCCGGATGACGAGCACGTCGTCGTCCGCCCGGACGGCGGGCGCCTCCCTCAGCTCGTGCGACGTCGCAGCCATGACTTCCCCTTCGTGCGTGCCGACACGACCGTCCGCGACGCCGGGTCCAGCTGCTCCCGGATGCCGTCGGACAGGAAGTGCAGGCTGATCGAGATCAGGACGATGACCAGGCCGGGGAACGTCGAGATCCACCAGCCCTCGCGCAGGTAGTTCTGACCGTCGCCGATGATGTTCCCGAGCGACGGCGCGGGCGGGATGATCCCCAGACCCAGGTAGGACAGCGCCGCCTCGGCCAGGATCGCCTCGGCGGCGTAGATCGAGGCGACGACGCTCATCGGCCCGAGCGTGTTGGGCAGCATGTGCTTGAGCAGGTTCCACCGCAGCGGGGCGTTGGCCATCCGGGCGGCGTCCATGAAGGTGCTCGAGGCCAGGCTCAGCGACAGCGCGCGCTGGAGCCGGATGGCCGCGGGCATCGAGGCGAAGCCGAGCGCGACGATCAGCTGGAGCGGACCGCCCCCGAAGATCGAGACGACGATGACCGCGAGCAGGATGGCGGGGAAGGCCATCATCATGTCCACGAAGGTGGACACCGCCCGGTCCACCCGCTTGCCCATCGTGGCCGCGAGCGTGCCGAACAGCATGCCGCCGATGAGGGAGATGCCGGCGGCGCAGAAGCCGACGATCAGCGAGATCCGCAGGCCGTCGAAGGTGCGCGCGAGGACGTCGCGCCCCATCTTGTCGGTGCCGAACAGGTGGGCCAGGCTCGGGCCGTCCAGCGAGGCCCGGAGGTCGGACTGCAGGGAGTTGCCCAGCGGCTGGAACGCGGAGAAGACGGACAGGCCGATGAACGGCACCAGGATGCACAGCGCGATGCGGCTGTTGCGGTTCCCGAGCAGTGCCCGCCAGACCGAGGCCGAGGGCGCCGGCGACGCGGCGGCGGCGGGAGCGGCCGACGGATCCGGAGCAGGTGCCCCCAGGGTGCCGGTGACGAGTGGGTCGGTGGGCGCGTCCACCGTGAGCGGGTTGACGGTCATCACCCCTCCTTGCGGGTCGGGTCGGGCCATCAGCCGAGACGCACGCGCGGGTCGAGGCGCGTGTAGACGATGTCGGTGGTCACGTTGATCAGGACGAAGATCAGGGCGTAGACGAGCACCATCCCCTGCACCACCGGGTAGTCACGGCCGGAGATCGCGGTGATCAGCTGGGTGCCGATGCCGGGGATCGAGAAGATCGACTCGACGATGATCGTGCCGGCGATCAGCCGCCCCAGGGAGAGCCCGGTCATCGTGACGATGGGCAGGCTGGCGTTGGGCAGCGCGTGCGAGAAGAGGATGGTCCGCTCGGAGGTGCCCAGGGAGCGGGCCGTCCGGATGTAGTCCTTGTCCAGCGTCTCGAGGACGGCCGCACGGGTCACGCGGGTGAGGCTGGCGATCGTGCCGACGGCCAGGACGATGATCGGCATGGCCAGGCGCATGGCCATCTGGCCGGGGTCGTCCCAGCCCACGTCGCCGCTCATCGGGAACAGGCCCAGTTGCACGGACAGGCCCATCATGAGCAGCAGGGCGAGCCAGAAGCTGGGCACGTTGTCCAGCAGCATCACCACGCCCATGACGGCGTTGTCGGTGCGGTCCTTGCCGCGGAACTTCGAGTACGCCGCGAGGACCCCCGCCGGCACGGAGATCAGGACCCCGATCACCACGGAGGTGACCGCCAGCAGCACGGTGATGCTCAGGGCGTCGCCGATGATGCCGATGACCGGCAGCTGCGTGAGCAGGGAGGTGCCCAGGTCCAGCTGCGCGAGGCCGGTGACGTAGTCGAGGAACTGCTGGTGGAGCGGGTCGTTGAGGTGGAGGCGCTCGCGCAGTTGCTGGAGCGCGTCCTCGCCCATGTTCTCGCCGCCGATGTAGCGCGCGGGATCCCCGGGGATGAGCCGCAGGATGGCGAACACGACGATCACCACGGCGATCAGCGCGGGGATGCTGGCGACGACGCGCCGCACGGTGTACTGGATCATGGTCCGGTCCTCTCGGCCGCGGGAACGGTCAGGACGCGCCCAGGGCGCGGTCCGCGGCGACCTGCTCGAAGTACTTGTCCGCACCCTCGACGTCGACGAGGTCGGCGTACTTGGTGTGCATGTCGAACAGGTTGATCGCGTGAGCCGCCTCGGTGCGGTCGAAGCAGCACTCGGGGACGACGCCCATGCGGTAGCGGAACGTCCGCCCGTCGACGACCGAGGCGCGAACGCAGCCGCTCGTGGTCTCACCACAGGCGATGACCGTGTCGACGCCGAGGGCGTTGAGGTGGAACACCAGCGGCGTGCCGTGGAAGGCGCTGGCGGCGGCCTTCTCGATGACGAGCTCGCCCTCGATCGGAGCGAGCTCGTCGACGATCTGCCCGCCCCGGGCCACCTCCTCCGGGGTCAGCTCGGCGGAGGGTTCGCGCGAGGTCTGCACGCCCCCGACGCCGGACGACGGGAAGCCGTCCAGGCCCTTGACGTGGATGACGGGGATGCCGTTGCGCCGCGCGGACCCGAGCAGCGCCACCGTCCGGTCGATCGCCTCCCAGCCCGCCAGTCCGCAGGACATCGGCCACTTCTGGACCGAGTCCATGAGCGGCTCCCGCTCCAGCCCCAGGACGCTGTAGTAGTCGTCGATGATGAGCAGCGCCGGCCTGGTCCCGAAGCCGAACGGCTCCGTCTTCCCCCAGCCCGAACCCGCGAGGTGGGCCCTGTCCTGATCGGTCAGGAACGGCTCCCAGATCGCTTCCATGTCGACTCCTCCCATACCGCGCCGGTCCGTAGGCCACCGGCAACGGGAGAATCGTCCGACGCCGATGTTTCGTCGCGGTGCACCCGCGAGACGTGGTCGTTAAATCGCGGAGTCCTTCGTCGCGGACGTGTGCCGCGACGGACCGGAGGGTTCACAAATTGTGATCCGGAACCGTAATGGACGAGCAACACGGGGGAGACCGGACGGGGCGCAGAATGGCGCCGTCCATCCATTCCCAGTAGGAGGTCCCGCGTGCGACTCCATCCACCGGTCACCCAGGACGAGGCCCAGTCGTTCCTCACCAGCCAGGCGGTCGCGGCCCTGGGCGAGGACGCGGCGGCGGGCCTGGCCCCTGACATCGCGATCCTGGCCGAGGCCATGTCCATCATCGGCGCGGTCGAGCTCCCCGACGAGCTCGAGCCGCTCTTCCCGTGACCGCGGTGCCCCAGATCGACACCGCCACCAGGGTCAGGGCCGTGCTGGAGACCCACGGCCTGCTCGACCTGGTCAGCGAGGAGGAGTTCCAGGTATTCGTCGAGATCTACCCGCACATCCGGGCCGCTGCGGACAGCATCTGGATCCCGGAGACGCGGTACGAGGAGATGGCGTTGTTCTTCGATCCGCGGTCCCCGCTCCCCACGTGAGCACACGGACGGGGAGCGGACCTGCACGACCGTTCCCCGTCCGCGGGGGTCCCGGCCACGCCCGCCGTCCGGTCCCCCCGCGGCGGGCCCGCGACAGCGGAGTTCTCCGGCCCTGCACACCGGCGTAACAATGCGCAACTACCGTCGATAGCGCCCCGGCCACCACCGGGAGACATTCTTCCGGCGTCGCCGATCGGCCGCCGAATTGGACGCATCGCTCGTTCGTCACGCATCACCGCGTGCATTCCCGCGCACCCGCGCGCACATTCCCGGGTGGGCCCCTCATCAATTCGACCGAAAGGGATGTGGCCGCTTTGGCCGACCCGCCACTCACCATCGCGGAGGCCGCGCGTGCGCTGCGCGCCGGCACCGTGACGAGCGTGGAACTGACGCAGGCCGCGCTCAAGCGCGCCGACGCCCTCGATCCGCTGCTCGGCGTCACGCTCATCCGGATGGACGACGCGGCCCTGGCCGCCGCGGAGCGCGCCGACGCGTCCTTCGCGGTCGGCATGGACCGGGGTCCCTTGCAGGGCATCCCGCTGGGGCTGAAGGACATCCTGTCCACCAGCGACGCCCCGACCACGGCGCAGTCCCTGACCATGGACCCGCAGTGGAGCGCCCAGGGCGACGGGCCCGCGGTCGCCCGGTTGCGTGCCGCCGGGGCCGTCCTGGTCAGCAAGAACACCACCATGGAGTTCGCCAACGGGCTGCCGGACGACCAGAAGCCCTTCCCGGTGCCGCGCAACCCGTGGAACCCCGAGCACTGGACGGGGGGCTCGAGCTCCGGCACCGCGTCGGGCATCGCGACGGGGATGTTCTACGGCGGCCTCGGCACCGACACCGGCGGCAGCATCCGCTTCCCGGCTGCCTACTGCGGCGTGAGCGGGCTGAAGCAGACCTACGGCCGGGTGCCCCGGTCCGGGTGCACGCAGAACGGCTTCAGCCTGGACCACGTCGGTCCGATGGCCCGCTCGGCGTGGGACTGCGCCGCGCTGCTGCAGGTGATCGCGGGGGCCGATGCGACGGACCCCTCGACGTTCGACGTGCCGGTGGGGGACTACCTCACCGGCCTGACCGGGGACGTGGCCGGGCTGCGGGTGGGCGTGCTCCGGGAGCACCACACCCGGGGCGTCGACGGCGTGCCGGTGGAGACGGTCGACCGCTTCGAGGACGCCATCGGCGTGCTCGAGGGACTCGGCGCCGTCTGCGAGGACGTCGTCATCCCGCACTTCCCGGTCTTCGAGACCGCCAACTGGCTCAACAACATGGCCGAGAAGTCGGGCATCTACACCAAGCGCTTCGCCGAACGCTGGGAGGACTGGGGCCGGTACACCCGCACCGCGGGCGGCACGACGGGCCTGTTCGTCAGCGCTGCGGACTACGTCCAGGTCCTGCGGGTGCGGCGTTTCGCCCAGCGGGTCATCGCCGGGGTGCTGGCGTCCTACGACGTCCTCGTGAGCCCCACGACCAAGGGTGGCGCGACCCGCATCGACGCCATCGACCACAACCGGTCGGGTGGGTTCAGCTTCCCCATCTACACCGGCGTCTGGGACTTCGTAGGGCTGCCCGCCCTGGCCGTCCCGATGGGTTTCACCGACGACTCCCGGCCGCTGTCCCTCCAGATCATCGGCCGGCCGTTCGACGAGGCGGGCGTCCTCCGCGTGGGCGACGCCTACCAGCGCCGGACCGACTGGCACCGGCGCATTCCCCCCATCGCTACCGACGAGATCGAGGAGGTGCGGGTGTGACCGAGGTGCCCCGGACCATTCAGGAAGCCGCGCGTGCGCTGCGCGCCGGCGAGACCACCAGCGTCGAGCTGACCCGGACGATGCTGGACCGGGCGGACACCCTCGACCCGGTCCTCGGCTGCTTCATCACGCGGATGGACGAGACCGCGCTCGCCGCGGCCGAGCGGGCCGATGCAGCGTTTGCGTCGGGCCAGGACCTGGGCCCGCTGCAGGGCGTCCCGATCGGGCTCAAGGACATCCTCGCGACCGACGACGCGCCGACCAGCGCCCAGTCCCTGACGATGGACCCGGCCTGGTCCGCGCAGGGCGACGGGCCCGCGGTCCGCCGGCTGCGCCAGGGCGGCGCGGTGATCGTCGGCAAGAACACCACCAACGAGTTCGCCAGCGGTGGGCCCGACGACCAGAAGCCCTTCCCGATCCCGAAGAACCCGTGGAACACCGACCACTCGCCGGGCGGGTCGAGCTCGGGCACCGGGGTGGGGGTCGCGGCCGGCCTCCACCTCGGCGGGGTGGGCACGGACACCAGCGGCAGCGTCCGGTGGCCGGCTGCGGCCAACGGCGTGTCCGGGATGATGGCGACCTACGGCCGGGTGCCCCGCTCCGGGTGCACACAGAACGGCTTCAGCCTCGACCACATCGGGCCCATGGCCCGGACGGCGTGGGACTGCGCCGCGATGCTCTCGGTCATGGCGGGCCACGACCCGACCGACGAGTCCTCGTTCGACGTCCCGGTGCCCGACTACACGGCCGGGCTGGACGGCGACCTCCGGCGGCTGCGGGTGGGCGTCGTGCGCGAGGGCCACACCGATCTGCCCGACGCGCACCCGGACATGGTCGAGGCCTTCGATCGGGCGGTCGCCGTGTTCGAGCAGGGCGGCGCGCTGGTCCGCGAGGTCGTCATCCCGCACATCGCCGAGATCTTCTCGGCGCAGTGGGTGAACAACGCCGGCGAGAAGAGCGGCATCTACGTCAAGCGCTTCGAGCAGCAGTGGGCGGACTGGGGGCGCTACACCCGGGTGGGGATGTCCAGCTTCGGGCTCTTCCTGGACGCGGCCGACTACGTCCAGTCGCTGCGGGTGCGGCAATGGGCGGCGAAGACGATCGGCGCGCTCATGCAGGAGTTCGACGTCCTGCTGACCCCGACGACGAAGGGGCCGCCCGCCCGCCGGGCCGACCTCGGCTACGCCAGGAACCTGGACATGGGCATCCTCACCAGCCCCTGGAGCTGGATCGGTTACCCCGCCATCGCGGTCCCGATGGGCTTCTCCGGCGGCCTCCCGCTGTCCCTCCAGATCGCCGGCAAGCCGTTCGACGAGGCCGCCGTCCTCCAGGCCGCGGACGCCTTCCAGCGGGTCACCGACTGGCACGACCAGGTGCCTCCGGTGCTGGCGGCGCTCGAACCGGCCACCGCCGGGGAGCTCGTGTGACCGGCGGTCCACGCACGGCGTGCATGCGCGGAGCGGCACGCAGTTCAGCACTGACCAACCTCGACGCACGACAAGGACGGATCTGATGACCGGAGTGGTGGAGAAGGCGCTCGTCGAGCGCGGGGTGACCGAGCTGGCGGCTGCGATCGCCGCCGGTGAGGTGACTCCCCTGGAGATCACCGAGGCGTTGCTGGCCCGGATCGACGCCTACGACGGGGAGGTGAAGGCATTCAGCCACCTGGACCGGGAGGCCGTGCTGGACCGGGCCAGGGTCCTGACGGAGGAGGCACGGGCGGGGCAGCTGCGCGGTCCGCTGCACGGCGTCCCGTTCGCGGTGAAGGAGCAGTTCCTCGTGGAGGGCGCGCCGACCCTGCTGGAGTGGAAGGACCCCTCACCCGAGATCGCGGCCCACGACGCCACGGTGGTGGCCCGCCTGACCGACGCCGGTGCGCTGCTGGTCGGCAAGCTGTTCATGGTGGGCCTGGGCGGCTCGGGCACGCCGCCCACGCGCAACCCGTGGAACCTCGGCGCGACACCGGGTGGCTCCAGCTCCGGCTCGGGCGCCGCGGTGGGCGCCCGCTTCGTCCCGTTCTCGCTCTCGGAGCAGACGGGTGGTTCCGGCCTGCGCCCGGCTGCCTACTGCGGGATCAGCGCGCTCAAGCCCACGTACGGCCGCAACTCGCGGTACGGGATGACCAAGATCGCCCACTCCTTCGACCACCCCTGCATCATCGGCACCTCGATCGCCGACGTCGCGGCTGTCTTCGCCGTCACCGGCGGGGGCGACCCGATGGACCCCTCGTCGGTCGCGGCCCCCGTGGTGCCGGAGCCCCCGCTGGCCGCGCCTCCGCGGATCGGCGTCCTGCGCAACTTCTACCCCGGGATGCTGAAGCCGGAGATGCAGGCGGCGATCGACGCCGCGGCGGAGAAGCTGCGGGCCGCCGGCGCCGAGGTCGTCGACTTCGAGCTGCCCGACGAGTTCGCCATGGTCTACCCGGTGAACATGGTCATCGGCACGGCCGAAGGTGCCGTGATCTCCATGCACAGCACGGAGCAGCACGCCGCGAAGGGAATCGTCGCCGGCTCCACGCTGTCGGTGACCAGCCAGTCGAAGTTCACCAAGTCGGCGCCCGAGCTCGCCGGGCTGGTGCCCGCGACGTACTACCTGCAGGCGCAGCGGGTCCGCCGCTGGCTGGCCGACACCGTCGACACCTCGATGGCCGGGTTCGACGCGATCCTCACCGCCACCGCCCCGGGTGCGGCGCCGATGGACCCCTCCATCTCCGGGGACCCGACGCTGCTCACTCCCTGGAGCACCCTCGGCAACCCCACCACCAGCATCCCGGGCGGTCTGGACCCGGCCGGGATGCCGCTGGGGCTGCAGCTGATCAGCCCGCGGATGACCGACGAGCACCTGCTGGCCACCAGCGTCTGGTGCGAGGACGTCATCGGGCGCCTCCCCGCGCCGGCCATGGACTGGTGACCCGATGAACCGCAGCACGACGACCCGGCAATGACCCAGCTCGACTCGAGACAGGAACAGACCTCATGACCGGTGTGGTGGACCAGGCGCTCGTCGAGCGCGGGGTGAACGAGCTGGCGGCCGCGATCGCGAGCGGGGAGATCACCCCGCTGGAGATCGCGGAGGCGCTGCTGGCGCGGATCGACCAGTTCGACGGCGAGGTCCGGGCCTTCAGCCACCTGGACCGCGACGCGGTGCTGGCGCAGGCGCGGGTCCTGACGGAGGAGGCGCAGGCCGGCCGCCTCCGCGGCCCGCTGCACGGCGTCCCGTTCGCCGTGAAGGAGCAGTTCCTCGTCCAGGGCGTGCCGACCCTGGGGGACTACATGGACCCCGCGCCCGAGGTGGCCGGCTACGACGCCACGGTCGTGGCCCGCCTGACCGGCGCCGGCGCCCTGCTCCTCGGGAAGCTCTTCATGGTGGGGGGATCGGGCACACCCCCCACCCGGAACCCGTGGAACCTCGGCGCGACACCGGGCGGCTCGAGCTCCGGCTCGGGTGCCGCGGTGGGCGCCCGCTTCGTCCCGTTCTCACTCTCGGAGCAGACGGCGGGCTCGGGGCTGCGACCCGGTGCGTACTGCGGGGTGAGCGCCTTCAAGCCGACCTACGGCCGCAACCCCCGCTACGGGATGTTCCAGATGGTCTACTCGCTGGACCACGCCTGCATCATCGGCACCTCCATCGCCGACATCGCGACCGTCTTCGCGACCACCGGCGGGGTGGACCCGCTCGACCCGTCGTCGGTCGACGCGCCGGTCGTCCTGGAGGCGCCGCTGGCGGCGCCTCCCCGGATCGGCGTCCTGCGGAACTTCTTCCCGGAGATGATGGAGCCGGAGATGCGGGCGGCCATCGACGCCGCGGCGGAGCAGTTGCGGGCCGCCGGGGCCGAGATCGTCGACTTCGAGCTGCCGGACGAGTTCGCGATGGTCTACCCGCTCTACCTGCTGGTCAGCGCGCCCGAGGGTGACGTCATCTCGATGCACGCGGCCGAGAAGCGCGAGGCGAAGGGGCTGGTGCTCAGCAAGCAGCCCCCGGTGACCAGCCGGCAGAAGTTCGGGGCCGGGCGTCCCGGTGGTGGGCTCGTCGGTCTGATCCCCGCGACCTACTACCTGCAGGCGCAGCGGGTCCGCCGATGGCTGGCCGACACCGTCGACACCTCGATGGCCGGCTTCGACGCGATCCTCACCGCCACCGCCCCGGGTGCGGCGCCGATGGACCCCTCGACCACCTCGGGTGACCCCACGCTGCTGACGCCGTGGAGCACGCTCGGCAACCCCACCACGAGCATCCCCGGCGGCCTGGACCCCACCGGCATGCCGCTGGGGCTGCAGCTGATCAGCCCGCGGATGACCGACGAGCACCTGCTGGCCACCAGCGCGTGGTGCGAGGACGTCATCGGCCGCCTGCCCGTCCCGGCCATGGACTGGTAGCGGTCCTCGACAGGCCGGCCGCTCGCCGGCAGCGCTGCCCACCGTTGTGCCGGCGATATCGATCGTTCTCGGACCGGTAACCGAATGGGGCCCCGAGTTTACGGCGCGGAGACGGAGCGCGACCGCGCCGTAAACGTCGGGCTGTGACTGTCACCGACGACCGAGAAATGCACCCTGAACAGCCGGTTTGCGTCATCGACAGGCCCGCCTGGATGACCGTCGGTCCCGCCCCCAGCAAGGAGTTATTCGTGAGCATGAACATGTTGAGGGCCGCCGCTGCGGCTCTGGCCGGCACGCTGGTGCTGACCGCTTGTGGGAGTGGCGGTGAAGAGGGGGCCACGTCCGGCGGGGACAGTTCCGCATCCGCCACCGGCGCCGACACGGTCGTGGAGATGGTCCCGGTCGAGGACCGCGAGCTCGCCGACGACCAGAACATCCAGATCCGCAACTACTCCGAGCCCGTCGGATTCGATCCGGCCACCCTGTTCCGGATCGACACCGAGGTGATCGCGCTCCAGATCTACGAGGGGCTGACCTCGTTCGACCCGCTGACCGGCGAGCCGACCCCGGGCCTGGCGGAGAGCTGGGACATCTCGGAGGACGGCCTGACCTACACGTTCGAACTGGTGGAGAACGCCTCCTTCCACCACGGTTACGGCCCCCTCACGTCGAAGGACGTCGTCTACAGCTACGAGCGCATCCGCGATCCCGCGACCGGGTCCCCGTACCGCCAGGACATGGCGAACATCGTCTCGATCGAGGCGCCCGACGACTACACGGTCGTGATCACGCTGGAGAAGCCGGAGGCCAACTTCCTCCTCCAGGTGACCAACAACCACCAGGGGCAGATCGTCAATCAGCGGGCGGTCGAGGAGTTCGGGGCGGACTACCCCCGCAACCCGGTGGGCACCGGGCCGTTCTACCTCGACTCGTGGACGGCGCAGTCCAGCCTCGTGCTGAAGCGGTTCGACGAGTACCACCAGGGGCCGGCCAGTCTCGAGAGCGCGACCTTCGAGCTGATCACCGATTCCGCCGCGACGGAGACGGCGATCATCAACGGCGAGGTCGACGCGGCCTTCGGCACGCAGAACCTCAGCAGCGAGCAGTACGACCGCGTCGCCGGGACCGAGGACGTGACCATCGCGACGTCGTGGGCGAACTACGCGCTCAACTGGCTCTTCGGCCCCGACTTCGAGCCCTTCGAGGATGCGCAGGTCCGTCGCGCCTTCGTGATGGCCATCGACATGGAGGCGATCGCCGAGACCGTCGCGCCGTACGCGCTCCAGCCGGGCACCAGCCTGGTGCCGCCGTGGATGGAGGAGTACGACGACTCCATCGAGCCGATCCCGTACGACCCCGAAGGCGCCAAGAAGCTCCTGGCCGAGGCCGGTTACCCCGACGGCTTCACGGTGAAGGTCATCACCGCGCTCAAGCCGACCGAGACGGCCGTGCTGCAGCAGGACTTCCTCTCCCAGGTCGGCATCGACATGCAGTTCGACGTCGTGGAGCCGCCGGTGTTCAACGAGCGCCGGCAGACGGGCAACCACGAGCTGTCGTTCCGCGGCTACCCGGCGATCAACATCGACACCCTGCTGTCGGGCTACCTGCACTCCGACTACTCGGCGCCGAACGGCTTCAACAGCCAGAAGATCAACGACCCGGAGCTCGACGGCATGCTCGAGGCGGCCCGCGCCGAACTGGACGACGACGCGCGGACCGAGATCTACCACGAGATCCAGCAGTACCTGGCCGACCAGGTGATCTACCCCGCCTACGGGTACTCCCCGCAGTCGATCGCGCACAAGGACGAGATCATGAACATCCAGCCCAACCGGCTGGCCACGTTCTCGCTCTATCCCGTGTACCGGTCGGCGGAGTGACGGCCACCGGCTGAACCGACCCGCACGGCAGGGGCGCCGCCCGATCCGGGCGGCGCCCCTCGCCGTGCACGACCACGATGATTGGCTGGGCTAGCTACCTGGCTCGAGCGGGACGAGGAACAGCGCCATGAGTTCGACCCTGAGCACCGTTCTGCGGCAGATCGGGCCGGCGGTGATGCTGCCGTTGCTGGTCTACGAGATCGGCCTCGGCGCGGTCATGCCGGTCATCGCCCTGGTCGCGCTGGACTCGGGCGCCTCCACCACGGTGGCCGGGCTGATGCTCGCTGCCATCGGCATCGGCACCATCCTGGGCGACGTCCCCGCTGCCTGGCTCGCCAACCGGCTGGGCGAGAAGGGCGCCATGCTCGCGGCGATGCTCGCCTCGTCGGTCGCGATGGCGTCCTGCCTGGTCACCGACTCCGTCGCCGCGCTCGCGGTGGCCCTGCTCGTGCTGGGCGCGTGCGGCGCGACGATGCACCTGGCCCGCCAGTCCTACGTCGCCGAGGTGGTGGCGGTGCACCACCGGGCGCGCGCGATGTCGACCCTCGGGGGCGTCTTCCGCATCGGCCTGTTCATCGGCCCGTTCGTCGGGGCGGGCGTCATCTCGATCTGGGGGACGCGGTCGGCCTTCGCCGTCGCGGTCGTGGCCTCGCTGCTGGCGGCCCTTGTCCTGGCCTTCGCGCCGGTTACGCAGAACTCTGCCGCCCGGCCGGTGGGCGCGGGCCACGGGCCCGTCGGCGTCCGGGAGATGTTCCGCCGGAACCGCCGCCTCTTCTTCACCCTCGGTGTCGCCGTCGCGTCGATCAGCGCCATCCGCGCGGCCCGGGTGGCGGTGATCCCGCTGTGGGCCGACCACATCGGGCTGGACGCGACCACGACCAGCCTGATCTTCGGCATCGCGAACGCCGTCGACATGGCGCTGTTCTACCCGTCCGGCCACGTGATGGACCGGCTCGGGCGGCTGTGGATCGCCGTCCCCTGCATGGTGGTCCTGGGCCTGGGCACACTGGCCCTGCCGCTGACGGACAGCGCCCTGAGCCTCACGGCCGTCGCCATGGTGATGTCCTTCGGCAACGGGATCGGCTCCGGCATCGTCATGACCCTCGGCGCGGACACCTCGCCGCCGGTGGACCGGCGATCCTTCCTGGCGGTCTTCCGGCTGATGAGCGACGTGGGGCAGTCGCTGGGCCCGGTCGTGCCCGCGGCCATCGCGACGGTCGCCACCCTGGGCGTGGGGATCTCGGTGATGGGCGGCGTCGCCCTGCTGGGTGCGGTCGGGCTGGCCCGGTGGGTGCCGCGGTACTCGAGCTACGCCACGCGGTCGATGGTGCGCGACCACCACCGCCGGCTCGCCGAGGAGCGGGACGCCGTCACGCCGGGCTGACGGCCGGCTCGAGCCGCGGGGCGGCGGCCGGGGCGCTGCCGAGGAGCGTGGCGAGGGCGGCGTCGGAGGCGGCGAGCGCGGCCCGGTCGAAGGTGCTGCTGCTCGCCACGAGCTCCGCAGCACCGGTGCGCTCGAGCAACTCGGCCAGCCGGCTGCCCACCTGCGCGGAGGTGCCGGCGATCGCCATGGCCGCCGTCCGCTCCAGGTACTGCTGCTGCCGCGGGGTGGGGGAGGCCGCCCGGACCGCGGCCACCGGATCCAGTGGCGGGAACGAGCCGGTGGTGCGGGAGAGCGCCATCGCCCAGGCCTCGGGCAGCAGCAGGTCGGCGGCCTCGGCGGCGGTGTCGGCGACCAGGACGTCGAGGCTGATCGACACCCGCGGCTCGGACTGCTGCGCCGAGGGGCGGAAGGCGCGGCGGTAGGCGGCCAGCGCGGCCAGCCCCGGTTCCGGGTCGCCGGCCACGCCCAGCAGCGGGCCGCCGACGATCACCGGCAGCCCGAGCTCGGCGGCGACCTGCAGCCCTTGCCCGGTGGCCAGCACGTGCATCGGCACCTCGCCGGCCGGCTGCGGGTGCACGGTGATGTCGCCGGAGCCGGTGAGGAAGCCGCGCAGCTCGGCGAGGTCGGCGGCGAAGTCGCGCTCGGTCTCCCGCAGCGCGCGGCGCACCGGCGGGGTGAAGCCGGGGGAGCGGCCCAGCCCCAGGTCGACCCGCCCCGGCGCGAAGGCGGTCAGGGTGGCGAACTGCTCGGCCACGACGAGCGGCTGGTGGTGGGGGAGCATCACGCCGGCCGAGCCCAGCCGGATCGTGGACGTCGCCCCGGCGATCGCGGCGAGCAGGACGGCCGGCGCGGCGCCGGCGATGCCCGGCACCCCGTGGTGCTCGGCGACCCATAAGCGGCCGTAGCCAAGCTGTTCGGCGGCGACTGCCCGGACGACCACACCGGTCAGAGCAGCGCTGTCGGGCTCGCCCGCGCGCGTGCGTGTGCGATCGAGGAGCGACAGCCCGGGTCCGGTGTCCATCACGCCCGGTCCAGCACTCTGCGGCCCGGCACTGTTCCGGGAACTCCCTCGGGTGACGCGCACTCCGTGTCGGGCGGGTGACCTCGGCCGGGTCACTGCCCGCCTGACGAGGGGATCACATCCCGGGGGTCGACGTCCTCGCCGCTGAGTCCCCGCGCCTGCTGGTGCTGTTCGTGGAAGGAGATCCACTCGCTCCCGAGTTCCTCCCGGCGCCCGCGGTCGGTGTTCGTCCTGAACAGGGGCAGCGCGTCGCGTTCCTCCTCCTGCAGGTGCTCCTCGTTGACCTCGCGGGCTGTGGCCAGCGCCCGCCACCACGGGTCGCTGCCGACTCGATGCCGCTCGACCGCACGAACGCTGTCCCGGATCTCGTTGTGCTCGCGGACCGCGAGCTCGGCCTCCTCGACACCCTCGTCCGTGGTTCGCGCCAGCTTCGGATAGAGCAGCTGCTCCTCGCCGCTGGCGTGGATCTCGAGCAGCTCCGCCAGGGTCGTCCACGCCTGCGCCAGTTCCCTGGCGTCGGTCATCGCGGCGAGGGCCTCGAACTGGCCGCGGATGGCGTCATGTTCCAGTTGGACGAGGACCGTGATGTCCATGTCCGGACCGTCGGCCGCAGCGGACTCGCCGCCCCCGGGGGCTCCTGGGTCGTTCCCGTCGTGCTCCGGACGCCCGGGCTTGCCGAGGACGATGGATCCGGCGGCGACCGTGACCGACCAGGTGGCGATCCCGGACTGCGCCGGGCCGTCCACGACCTCGCCGTTCGTCACGTCGAAGGTGGCCATGTGGCAGGGGCAGACGACGTTCTGTCCGTCCAGCTCGCCCTCCGCGAGGGAGCAGCCGGCGTGGGGGCAGGTGTCGGCGAAGGCGTGCAGCTCGCCCGCCGATCTGGCGACCGCCACCGTCGAGCCCTCGTGCTCGATGACGAGCATCTCGCCCTCGGCGGGCGGTGCGGGCGCGGCAGGGTCCGGTTCAGTCATGCGCCGCCCCTACCCGGAACAGGCCATCCCGGCACACCCTTCGAGGCACCCGGGCCCGTGCCGGCCGCTCAGGCGGGCTCGGGCACCCCGCCCGGGTCGCCGCCAGGATCGTCCGGTGTCGCCTCGATCGGCGGCGGCGGGAGCTCCTCGGGTGCGTCGGGGAGCAGTTCCGAGGGATCGTCGGGGATCGGCTGGTCGGGATCGATCTCCTGACCCGGTTCAGGCAGCGGTGAGACCATTCCGCCAGTCAACCAGCGGGGC